>Ga0105353_1000354_pt1 | contig 27819 bp, 23 predicted proteins | sample EN1Hudsemesocosm_2_FD_83657 | JGI IMG/M metagenome (GOLD analysis project Ga0105353, IMG submission 83657) | Methane-oxidizing microbial communities from mesocosms in the Hudson Canyon - EN10B Hudson Canyon | ecosystem: Environmental > Aquatic > Marine > Cold seeps | place: Hudson Canyon...
AAGCGTGCATTTGTCAGGTATTGAGACTTGTAGGTATAGGTTTGATTGTTATCGAGCTGCAGTGAGAATGTACCGCTAAAGCCAGCATCAATTCGCGCCATATAGCTTATATTTGGCTGAAAGAAGGTCTGCATTACGGCATACCCTGATGGGTCTCGAGCTTGAACCTCGGCACGAGATTTTGCGATATAAACCCCTCCCATGCCACCAGGCTCTAGGTCCGACGACTGCCAAAAGCCATAATAGCTATCCACGACAGAAGCCAGATATTCTTGCGATAAACTTCCTTCGTCACGCAGTTCTTCGATCCACAAACGAGTAGCTTGGTCCACACCAGCAGTGGGCCATAAGCTTTGTGCCATCGCATTCACACGCGCTGTTTTTATTTGGGTACTAAATACCATATCAGCACCAGGTTGGGATTCTATACCAATGCCATAATCATGCATCAAGTGCAGAATTTCCTCGAAAGAAGCATCGCGATACGTCTCTAAATCTGCTGATAAATAACCGACAGAACCTTCAACGATCATCTCTTTTTCATACAGCGGCTGGCCCTGTAAACCTTCGGGCAATTCGATGTCGCCGTCAGCCCCTTTTAATAGCATCATGTGAGCGCCATTGTCTGCCATATGGTTAGCTACCGTATCCTTACCTGCTAGATAGAAGCCTAAGATGCGCTGTGCTCTGATCAGCTGATCATCGCTGATGTCTTGTTGGGCAAAAAAGCCGATGCTTTTACCATTCGGGGTAGAGAGCCCAAGGTATTTACAGAAGGTCGTCTTGTATAGGACGCTGCTAGCCTCAGGTAGTGTGCTTATGCCAAAGGTATTACTTGAGAAGCATGTATTTCCAGAAACGCTGGTATTGCTACTGCCGTCATTATTAGAGCTGCCACCACAAGCAGACAGCAAAGAAATAAATAGGCCAGTGGTCAGGCTGCTCGAGATAGCTTGGTATTTTCGTATCAGTTTAAACATAAACGTATTCCCATATGAGTAGCGTTTTAGTCTAAATATTCTTCGTAGTTAGATCTGTCATTGCCTTGTCAGGCTAATGTCAGTGCTTGTCATCTGACAAACGCTGACTTAAGGGCCACAATGAAATGATATAAGTCCGTATTTTTTGCATTACACTGTCTATATAGAAACCAAGGCAGTATTAATTAGAGTTCAAGCAATAATGGCTAATCACACAGCAAATATTTTCGTCGTCGAAGACGATACTGAGATTTGTCGTCTATTAAGATTATTTTTAGAGACGGAAGGTTTTGCTATCAATTTTTGCCACAACGGCACGGATGCCGTAGCAGAAATTCGCCAAATGAACCCCGACATTGTTCTTTTAGACATCATGCTTCCCGGGCAAAATGGGATACAAGTCTGCCAGCAAGTACGAGAGTTTTATGACGGACCTATTTTGATGTTAACCGCAAGTGAAGATGATATTTCTGAGCTGACGGCATTTAAAGTCGGGGCCGATGACTATGTACGCAAGCCGATTAAACCCGAAGTACTTCTTTTACGAATTCAGGCTTTGTTACGACGAAGCCAAGGAAGTAAAAACGAACAAGCAGAAAACATTCAATGTGATGAATTAACCATTAATGCTTCACGTCGTGAAGTTTATTTGAATAATGAATTAATAGATTTACACAGCTCCGAAATTGATTTGGTTTTATTATTAGCTAAAAGCCAAGGGCAGGCGGTCAGTCGAGATGAATGCTTCCAAGCTCTACGAGGTTTCGAATACGACGGCAGTGATCGTTCTTTAGATATGAGAATCTCAAGTTTAAGAAAGAAAATCGTAGATCAAAAAACACCACATCGCTATATTAAAACCGTACGGGGTGTTGGCTATATGTTGGCATCGCCCCATGAAAAATAATCTATTCTGGTTATTATTTGGTAGTACAGCAATGGGGTTATCGATCTGCGGATTAGTGCTGTATTTTTTAATACTGTTCGCGATGGATCAAGATCAAATATTAGATTTTGCTGATGATGTTCAAATACTGCGTACAGAAATTGAAGATAATTGCTCGCTGGTTGAAAAAACCTTTGAATTAAAAAACTGCATTAATGTCCACGATGGCGTATTTAACTTTGTACTTCAACTTTCTAAAACTCATCCCCATCAAGTACTTAACGAGTTAGAAGCTGAAGAAATAGGCTTAGTCGGCGATAAACGTATTTATGATTATGTTGATATGGAATTTCAAAATGAAGGTTTCCTTGCTGTCGTGCCATTGCAAGTAAAGAACATTAATCAAAGCTTTTGGCTAATTGTTCGAGACGATCTTAGTCTGTTAGCTCGTTCTGAAGAGTTAATCACCGGAGAACCAAATGAACAGAAAAAAGGGGGGGACGGTTTAGACATCGCATTAACAGGGGCGATATACGGCATCTTTATTCTTTTATCGATTTTAGCGCTATTTCTATATATTCCGGTACGCAAGCTTAATCGCTGGATTGGCGATATGCAGTACGCAAGTGAAGAAATTTCAAAGCAAAACTACGACGTTCGCTTAAACGAATATAAAACTCAGCCTCTTGGAGACCTTGCATCCAGTTTTAATGGTATGGCTGAAAACATACAAGGGCATATACGGGATAAAAATATTCTTGCGAATGCAATTGCGCATGAACTTAGGACACCATTAACACGGTTCCGATTAGCACTAGGATTGCTGCAGCGCCAACCGCTGGAAGGACTGTCGAAAGAGTTGGTCAGTGACTTAGAGCGTTATACTGATGAGCTTGAAATGATCACTGATAATACACTGCGCTTGGCTACCCTAAGAGATAGTAAAATGAATCTTCAAATGTTGAAGGTCGATGATTTTATTAATAACGAAGGGGATAAATTCCGGTCGAGTTTCCCCCAGTTAACAATTTCAGTATCAAGTGAAGTAGGCTCGTTGAATACTGATGTCGGGTTTCTCCAGCTCGCATTGGATAACTTATTAAGTAATGCCTGCCATTACGCAGAGAATTCTGTGAGCTTAAAGCAGTGGGTGAGTGGTAACAGAATAAATATTGAAGTCTACGATGACGGCCCAGGGATACCAGAAAAAGATGTGGAATACATTCAGCAAGCGTTTACCCGCTTAGATGAAAGCCGAAACCGGGCAACAGGCGGTACAGGACTGGGGTTAGCGATTGTTCGTATTGCAGTGCAACGCTTACAAGGCGAGTTGAAATTTCAACCCGCCGAGAAGGGTACGCGCATTCTTTTGAGCCTGCCGATTTAAGACAGCTAACTAAAGGCGTTCGATTAGACGATTTACCTCAAGCGCAAACTCCGCACCTGAGTCTTCTTGCAGAAAGTGCCCGCCCGTTAATGTGACATGTGGCTGGCCTTTCGCCCCCGGGATTTTCCCCTGCATGTATTTATCACCACCTCGGGTAATCGGGTCGCCATTACTAAAACAGGTAAGGAACGGTTTATGCCACTGCTCTAGAATTTTCCAAGCCGCGCGATTCGCTTCACTGGCTGGGTTATTCGGATCAACAGGTACTAAGCGCGGAAAAGCTCGAGAACCTGCTTTGTATTTCGCACTAGGAAAGGGAGCATCATAAGCGCGGCGCTCATCTTTGCTTAACGTTTTAAAACAGCCACCATCAACAATACGGGCAATTGGAAACCACGGGCTGTGGGTGGCAAATGCCAACCATATTTTAAAAACTTTAGGCAGCTTACCTTCATCACCGGTCGGTAACATACCATTGCCTACCGCAATGGCATCAAATCGAGCTTCATTTTCAGCCGCAAGACGCAAACCAATTAATGACCCCCAATCTTGGCACACTAAAATCATATTCTTTAAATCAAGCTGCTCAATAAAAGCGGTCATCCAATCCATATGAGTAGCAAAAGAATAGTCATTCATATCGGTTGGCTTATCAGACTTACCAAAACCAATTAAATCAGGCGCAATTACACGATGCCCCGCGGCCACACAAACCGGAATCATATGGCGATATAAATAAGACCAACTAGGTTCACCGTGCAACATTAATACGGTTTTCTGCTGATCATTATGTTCATCATTACCTTCGTCAACGTAATGCATTTTCATGCCATCAACTTCAAGGTAGTTCGCCTTGAATTGATAATTAGGCAAACGCTTAAAACGGCTTTCCGGTGTGGTGACGAAGTTCATGATGATACCTATTTGTTATTATTAATTAGCATGTTCTAAATAGCTTCTAGAGCTTGGCTGATTTTCTCGACACCCACGACCTGCATGCCAGGAATTCCACCTTTAGGAATATTAGCTTTCGGAACAATCGCGCGAGTGAAACCATGCTTAGCTGCTTCTCTTAAACGTTCTTGGCCAGAAGGCACCGGACGAATTTCCCCAGACAAACCGACTTCACCAAAAACAATTAAATCTCTTGGTAAAGGTTGATTACGAAAACTGGATAAAGTTGCAATTAATAATGCAAGGTCGGCACCAGTCTCAGTAATTTTTACCCCGCCCACAATATTAATAAACACATCTTGATCACCCAGGTGCAACCCCCCGTGGCGATGCATAACCGCAAGTAACATATGTAAGCGATTAAAATCCCAACCAACCGCAACACGACGAGGATTATTCATACTCGACTCATCGACCAGAGCCTGAACCTCAACCAGCAAGGGGCGAGTACCTTCCCAAACCACCATCACCAAGCTACCCGCTGCGGGTTCTTCAGAGCGTGATAAAAAGATAGAGCTTGGGTTTTTAACTTCTTTTAAACCGACATCCAGCATGGCAAAAACACCCAGCTCGTTGACAGCGCCAAAACGGTTTTTAATACCACGCAAAGTGCGGTAACGGCTATCGCTTTCACCTTCGATCATCAGTGACGCATCGATGATGTGTTCCAATACTTTTGGCCCCGCAAGATTACCGTCTTTGGTCACGTGGCCCACTAGAAAGAGAACCGTATTGGTTTGCTTAGCAAAACGTGTGAGGTAAGCAGAACATTCACGCACTTGAGTGACGCTGCCAGGGGAAGACTCAACGCCATCCATATTCATCACTTGAATCGAATCGATCACAATGACTTTGGGCTGTTCTTTTTGCGCTATGCGCGTAATCGCTTCAACGTTGGTTTCCGACAGCATCTGCAAGTTATTCATTGGCAGCTTCAACCGCTTAGCGCGACGAGCAACCTGTTGCAGACTTTCTTCGCCAGTGATGTAAAGCGTCGGCATTGTTTGCGCGAGATAACACATGACCTGCAATAGCAAGGTCGATTTACCAGCGCCAGGATGGCCACCGATTAAAATAGCCGAGCCCGGTACTAAACCACCGCCTAATACACGGTCAAATTCTTTCATGCCCGAAGAAAAGCGAGGCACTTCATCAAGATTAATATCCGATAGCTTACTGATCTTGCCAGCTTCTTCGCCATTACCGGCATAGCCTTCAAACTTAACATCGCGGGTAGCGGCTTTCGAACTGCTGGCCACCACAAATTCAGTCAGCGTATTCCACTCATTACACTCAGCACACTGGCCTTGCCATTTCGTATGGTCTGCGCCACATTCTGTGCAGACATAGGCTGTTTTTTTCTTCGCCATTTGAATTCAGTTATCTAAAAAATATAACGACCAGAATACCTTAGCAGCCGTTATAGGGGAATAACATACGCAAGTTGAAAGCTAATAATGGAAGGCTCTAGTTTCTGGTCGTTTTTAGATAGAAGTAGGTTGGCAATATTAATGCTCGCTTGCCATTGACGATATTGGCCTTGCATAAAAAAGTTACCACCAACCCCTAGGCTACTTTGATTATAATTTTGCTGTTGGCACTGACTCTTAATAGCTTCAATACGAAGTTTCTGTGTAGCAGGGCCAGACTTACTCACCAAGTCGCTGCCAGCCTGATAGCACGCGGAATCTGATTTATCTTCCGTGAGTATTGCCGTACCACGAACAGATGCGAAACCTAAAGCAGCGCCAATACCAATGCGAAAGTAACGATCGCTATAGGGTTCGCCGAATTGATAAAAAGCATTCGGGGTTAGCGCTAACATCGTTGTTGTAAAATAAGTCCCTAAATCCACGTCCTCATCTTTGCCCGATCGAGAAACCCTTTGATCCAACGCATAAGCATCGCCATAATTGAAGCCAACTCCCCAACCGAAAGCGCTATCCTCAAAATACGTGGGCTTAAGGTCAAAAGAGATAAAAGGTGCAGGGACCGCAGTATCTCTAACATTGGCTAAAGTATTATCACTCCGCTTATTTTTGATCGAGACCGATAGGCTGCGCAGCGCCAAGCCTACTGTGAGAGATGAACCTTCAATCAAAGGTTTTACTAGCTCCGCACAATCCGAGTTTTTCACGACGGAGATGATTTCTTCACACGATAGGCCGTTATCAGCATCTTCTAAAGCCAATGTTGGTACTGAACCCAGTACCATGAGCAATAACATTGGAATAAACAGAATTATCCGCATAAATTGAATTTTCCTTACAAGACAGAGAATAAGCTTATTGGTAGTATCAGGTGACTAATAACAAATTATATCAATAATTATAAAGGATTTACCAAGGCATGAAATTAGAAACTCAATCAATCCACGCTGGCTTTGAAGACGACCCAACAACACGCGCCGTAGCAGTGCCTATTTACCAAACAACGTCTTATAGCTTCCGCGATACACAACACGGCGCAGACCTGTTCGATCTTAAAGAGCCGGGTAACATCTATACCCGCATCATGAACCCAACCAACGACGTGCTAGAAAAGCGTGTGGCTGAAATGGAAGGTGGAATCGGCGGCCTTGCGTTTGCTTCGGGTATGGCGGCGATTACCGCAGCGATTCAAACCGTTGCACGTGCAGGCGATAACATCCTAAGTGTTAGCCAGCTGTATGGCGGCACGTATAACTTCTTCGCGCATACATTGCCTAACCAAGGCATAGAAGTGCGTATGGCCCAAGGCGATGACCTTACAGGCCTTGAAGCATTAATTGATGACAATACCAAAGCGCTTTTCTGTGAGTCTATCGGTAACCCTGCGGGCAACATCGTCGACATTCAAGCCTTGTCTGACATGGCGCACAAGCATGGAATTCCTGTGATTGTGGATAACACGGTTGCTACACCAATCCTTTGCCGTCCAATCGAACAGGGTGCAGACATTGTTGTTCACTCCTTAACCAAATACATCGGTGGCCACGGAACGTCTGTTGGCGGCATGATTGTCGATTCTGGAAAATTCCCTTGGAAAGATCACCCACGCTTCCCAACCTTTAACCAACCTGATCCGTCTTACCACGGTGTGGTTTATGCCGATGCGTTTGGCCCTGCTGCTTTTATCGGTCGTGCACGCGTAGTACCACTGCGTAACATGGGTGCAGCGATTTCACCGTTTAACTCTTTCATTATTCTACAAGGTCTTGAAACACTAAGCCTGCGTATGGAACGTCATACTGAGAACGCATTGAAAGTAGCCAAGTACCTAGCTAAGCACGATATGGTTGAGTGGGTTAACTACGCCGGCCTTGAAGGCGATAAGTACTTTGAACTAGCGAAGAAGGTTGTCGGTGGTAAGCCATCAGCGATCTTAAGCTTTGGCATTAAAGGTGGCGAGACCAACGGTGCTAAGTTCATCGATGCGCTATTGTTGATTAAGCGTCTAGTAAACATCGGTGATGCTAAGTCATTGGCTTGTCACCCTGCCAGCACAACTCACCGTCAGCTAAACGACGAAGAGCTGAAGTCTGCGGGTGTTAGCCGCGAAATGGTTCGAATCTCTGTGGGCATCGAACACATTGATGACATCCTTGAAGATATCGAGCAGGCACTTACTGCTGCTAAGTAGTTAAGTGATAATATGGCGCTCACGATGGTTGGATAATATTCATCGTGCAGCGCCATTTTTCGATAAAAAGCTCAGTTGATTTTCAATTAATGAGTAATATAAACTAGCTATTAAAATCAACTAGCTATTAAAAACAACGTAGTAGAAGCCCCATGTTAAACCCTATTGTATTAATTATAATGGCATCCGTTGTCCTATCTGGCTGCGCTAAAGATCTAACCGACCGCTTTAATGACAACGCTACCGTGACCGATGTTATTATGTATGGTGATAGCTTGTGTGCATCCACGGTGAGTACGCCTCACATAATGGACATAAAGAAAGACTGCGTCGCTGGCAGAACGCTGCAAAGTTTAGAGCCTATTGATTACGATCACAGAGTTATATTTTTAGCGCTTGGTATTAATGACATCATTCAAGGTGTCTCTAGCGACGATTACAAAATAAAACTTGAATCGGTAGCCTCACAGAATATGATTTGTGTATTACCCAATACACACCCTGTTATTAATTCAGTTGATCATAGACTCGCGATGATTGAGGTTTGTGAACTGTATATTGACCCTGTTTCAGACTGTGGAGTAACAGTAGGGGACCCTGATGGTGTTCATTATTTTACCGAAGATTACGAGGCACTTGCGACGTGTTTGTCTGCAATGATATAGCCTACACTTTAAATACAATGTTACTTTAAACTAATTTATTAAAATTTCACATCGAGCCAGGTACCGCTATGTCGTTTGGACAATTCATTGCATTAGCCAGTTTTATTTTATCAGCGGGCACCATCGCCTTGACCTACTGGGTGGGCGTTGCGCAAGAAACTGTGAATATCTGTAATCCATTCCTCGAAGGCTGTACAGACATTACTTATACCGGTTTAGCAGGTGATGGCGGTTTCATTTTTCGTGGCGGCTTAGTCAGTGGTTGTGTATTCATTCTAATGTGGTGGCACTGCATGCGCGTTTGGTTACAGCCGAGTATTCAAACTCGTGCAAGCCGTATTAACCTAAATCTAATGACCTTTTTTGGCATGCTAGCCGCCATTGGTTTAATTATAGGAACGGCCGTATTAGCCCCAACCAAAGAACAAGTATTATGGGGGCCACATATTCGTGGTGCCAATACATTCTTTGAAGGCATTTTATTAGCGCTATCCTTTAACTTTTATCTAATCTGGCGTGGCCGTAAAGATGGCTTATTAGAAGTACCGTCATTCAAATTTAAAGCCGTATTATTTGTTTTAATCTGGATCGTGCTAGTGGCCTTTGTTGCCAACTCCATTGGTGAACATATGAAGCGCGGGACTAAAATCGCAGAGTGGTGGGCAACGCTGTTTATCTGTATGTATTTCTTAAGTTCATATTGGGACTGGAAGAAAATTAAGTTACAGATAGTTTAGAGTCATAAAAATTAAGTGGATATTTAAGTGAAGTTTTTAATAGCAATCAGTTTGTTAGTTTTATTAGCTGCGTGTGCAAATAAAAGTGGGTATGTTCAATATCATGACGGTGAACCATTACATCCCACTCAAAAGGCTATTCTTGAAGGTACTAATAATTACCGTAACGGTTCATTAGCGAATGAAATGCTAAGAATTATAGAGATAAACAGTGATCCAGTTCCAAGAGAATGGGGAGTGGCTGAAGGGGCTAATACGGTTTCTTTATTACCGGGATATTATCATATCAAAGTATTGTACGTACACAGTGTAGAGCTTATTGATTACTATTCATATGCTACCATACCAGTGATGTTGCAACCTAACTGTACCTATAAGGTTCTAACATCTTGGTCTTCATTTGATAATGCAATGACATATGACCTATCAGGAAGACCTAGTACAAGCAGCGGTAATATGGATTGCTCAAATTCGATTATTTACGAAGAGTTATTAGAAATCGATTCGTGAGTTGAAGTCTTGTCCGAAATTTAATCTATTAGGGTGACTATTTATATTTACTTTTTAAAAACAGCTCTTTATATTATCGCCTGATAACAAAATACTTTTAACAAGGACCGTTAAATGTTCTCCCAACGCACTTCTGTAATTTCATTAATAAAATCCATCGCTTGTAGTTTACTCTTAATATCCGTCTCTTTGTGTAGTATTGCTGCAGAGCCGAATAAGGTAAGGAAAGCAAGCTTAGGTGCTAAGTTAACTGTAATGGACCTCAATGGTACGCAACACTTGTTTCGCGGTGTAGGTCTTTCAAAGAAATTTAAGAGTGGCTGGGTTGCTGGTCTATCGATGATGGAAAATGTTAATCAGGGTTATGGCGAGAGTAATAAAATGGACTTTCATTTCAGTGCTATGACCGGCTACGGTGGACAGGTGCATGGAAAGCTCAATTATCTTATAGGAGCCGAAGTCGGTTATGGACTCGCTCAGATTTATGAATATAACGATCAGGGTAAAAAAACGGAATTAGATTGTGACTGTAGCTATCGCCTCCTTCAAGGCGTTGCAGAACTGAATTATACCTATTCAAAAAAGGCTGAATTGGCATTGCAGTATTTATTGATAGACGTCGATAGTCCGTTAATAAAAGACAGCGGGCAGGGTATTGCTGCAGCCTTAAGATTTAAATGGTAACAGATAGTTTTATTGAGCTAATCCATTCGGTTCGTAGCTGTACTCTTTGTGCTGAACATCTTCCTCATGGTGTTCGGCCTGTCTTACAAATAAACCCCAAAGCAAAAATTCTTATTGCTGGCCAAGCACCTGGCCGAAAAGTCCATGAATCTGGTATTCCATTTGACGATGCTAGTGGTGATCGATTACGAGAGTGGATGCAGGTATCTAAAGAAATATTCTACAACGACGAAGATATAGCCATTCTGCCTATGGGCTTCTGTTATCCAGGAACAGGTAAGAGTGGTGATCTTCCACCCAGGCCGGAATGCGAAATTGCCTGGCGTGAAAAGCTAATGCAGCAATTACCGAACTTAGAGTTAATTCTGGTCATTGGTCAGTATGCACAGTCCTATCATTTATCTGAAAAGAAAAAGACCCTGACAGAAACGGTTCAATGTTGGCAGGAATATATTGAAGCAGATGAGGTTTCCATTTTGCCACTCCCGCACCCCAGCCCAAGAAATAATATTTGGTTAAAGCGTAATCCGTGGTTTGAAATCGATGTTTTACCGACGTTAAAAAAACGAATAGAAGACATTCTATAAACTCATAAAATCGTTTTTAGTATTTTCAGTGAGAATGTTTTTTATCAATAAAATAACGCTCTATCGGGGTACTAAGGTCCAATATTTTCTAAGCAATATCAGTAATACCTATTAGATCAAAGAATAATTCTCGGTGGTAAATTAGCGCTCTAAATTTTAGGAAGAAAATTCTCTAAAGGAAGAGTCATGATAAAGCATACATTGATAATTACATCGTTAAGCAGCCTGTTATTGGTACAAGGCTGCAAGGAAGTACTTACCGACTGGGAAACATTTCAAGGAAATAACTTACATACTGGCTATGTTGAAATAAACCTAGAAGCTGCCGATTTCAATCCGTTGTGGCAGTGGGAACGTCCGAATAAATCAGAAGGAGTTACACCGTATATTAACCCCGCGATCATTGTAAATGGCATCGTGTATATCTCTGAAGACGACTATCACAGTGAAGCAAAGATTCATGCATTAAGCGAAGCGGATGGAAGTACATTATGGACGCACGACTTTGGTAGTATCGCCCAAGTGAATCAGCCAGCAGTATCTGACGGAAAAGTATTTGTTACTACATCAGGTCATGAAGATACTTATATGTGGGTATTAGATGCTACAACGGGCAGCGTCCTAGCAAGAACACCGTTTAATACTCAGTGGCCACAATATTTATCACCGACGGTTTACGACGGAATAGCTTACGCCAATACCGGGTATTACGGTGGTCAAATATCTGCATTTGATATAGACGGTAATAGTGTTTGGGAATCTGCAAGTTATGGAGATAATGACATGTTTACGCCTGCGGTCGATAGCGCAGGTATCTACCAATATTCGGGTACAGAGTTAAACGTTCTAAATCCAATAGATGGCAGTTTAGTGCAAACGATAGCTGATCCAGATCCAGATGGAACGGGTTATGAACATATTGGGGCTACTATCCGTGGCACACTAAATAATGTGATCTCTTTTTCTGGAGATAACTTTAGTGGCCAAGCGAGTAGCAGTACAGAAGGCTTTTTTGCACGTCGTCTTATCAGCTTTAATTTAACAAATGAAACTGTATCCTGGAAGTCTGAGAGCCAATATCTAACACATCCAGCATTGGCGGAAGGTGAAGTATTTGCGGCAACCAATAACCCACTGCGATTAGAATCACTAAGTGAAGCAAGCGGTGAATTGGTTTGGAACTGGGTACCAAAGAATTCTGCTGTCAGTTCTTTTCATCGTAATATTATTGCGACAAAAACACTCATTTTTGTTTCAAGTAATGTTGGCATTCATGCAATTTCACGATCAAATCATAACGAAGAATGGTTTTATCCGGTACCTGGCGCGCTATCTTTATCAGCTGAAAAAATTCTTTATATTACTGAAGGTTTTCGTCAGAGTAATGGCACTCTGCATGCTATAAGCTTAAAATAAAATTAGAAAAATAGAGTGTGAAGTAAGTAGCCGAGTTAGTTAATGCGGATTAATTAACTTGGTTATTTATGAAAATAAACCATAAAAATGACATGCTAAATTGAGCTTTTCCTTTCCTTTTCGTTGATATTTCCTCATAAACATAAAATTATAGAGCGTTAAAAAAAACTGTTTTAGAACTTTATGTTTAAAATCTGTCCCGTGAAGACCTTGACTTGAAACCACCAATTTTAAAATTTCATGAACTCTAAAACCACGTCTCATTCCTAGTATTACAACGGTCTGACAGATTGATGAAGGGCCATTACTCAGCAATACTAACGGCTGTAAATAGTTTCTAAGGCTTCAGTATGGATTGGTTAAACCGTTGTTTCTTTATTACCACATCTCTGGCAGTCGTTATCCCAGTGAACAGTGCGCTGCCTAATATTAATATTAGCTCTGAACCTTCGCGGGTAATTACTTTTGTGGAAGTTGCGTCTGGGAGTGAAACGTCTGCAGACGTTCGGATGGAAGCAATTGATTTAAACAAAGATGGATATCAAGACATCGTATTCTCGGGTCGCTCGGCCTCTGAAAATGCTTTAGGGCTTTATTGGGCAGAAAATAAAACGACAACGTTATCGTTAACGAACAGCTTTCAGCGTCATCGTATTTCAGCATCCGATAATCTAATTCATTTTAATGTCGTAGATTTAGATGGTGATGGTGATTTAGATATTGCGGGGGCAACCCGAGCAACTGAAAGTTCAGGATACTATGCGCCTTACCAAGGCAATCATATAGTTTGGTATGAAAACGATGGTCAGCAGAATTTTACTCGTCACCTAATTACCAGTACCGAAGGTGCTAATCAACTCGCCATAAATGATTACAATCTTGATGGCAGGTTAGACATTATATCCGCGTATGGAAATAGCGTTAAGCTATGGGCTCAGCAAGAAGATAAAACATTTATTGCGACTGAAATATTTTCAGATGAATCGGTAGAGCTTGAACTTGCAGCCAGTGCTGAAGTCAATGGCGATAACCGCCCAGATATAATTATCGCAGGCACGCGATTTTTTAGAGCCTTGCTGAATACCGAAGATGGATTTGTTTTATCGAACATCGCTCAGGAAAGCTTCTGCACACGATCAAGTCCAGTACCCTATGACAGCTGTATAACTTATGAAGCTACTCACCTACAAGTTTTAGACATTGATCAAGATGGAGATGATGACATCGGTTTCAACAGCGATGGCTTTGGTTCGTCTATAGGCTGGTTGCGACAGAATGAAGACCACAGTTTTTACTTTCACCCCAATGATTATTTTAAAGCAGAACTAGGTGAACAAATAAACGGCGCTAACTGGAAAGACATTGATGGAGATGGCGATATAGACGTCAGTATTGTCTATCGAGATAGCACCCCTTCATGGATTGATAATGAACCTGTTTTAGCATGGTATGAAAATCGCTCCACAGTGAGCAGCCAGCCAGAATATGTACGTCACGGAATCGTTGTTCAAACCAATGGCGGTGAAGAACAACTCACGCGCCAAGGCTATGATGTAATCTCAGCCGATTTTAATAACGATGGCCAAACTGAAATAGTGTATAGCTATTATAATAGCATCTACATCGTAGAACCTATTGCCCGAGTGCAGCTAGCCGATGGATATCATCAATTCGGCATTACAGATTCGCGTTTAATAAAAATTCAAGCAGACGACGTAGCCGTTATTTCAGTCAATGCAGAGCATAGCTCAATTAAATTGGCCAACCTCGATGGAATTACCATTGTAGCGGGAGCAGAGGGCAGTAATGCGATTGAATTTTCGGGTACGGAAGAAAATCTTAATAGAGCATTAAATGGACTTCAAATCGAACCGGATGAAAATTACTTTGGTTACACGGAGCTCAACATCTCGTTGCAAACAGGCAGTGACATTGCTAACCAGACATTGCCACTGTGGATGTTAGGTGTAGGAACTGTATTAGAAGCGGACAAACATTTTACCGAACTTAAACCCATCACCATTGACATCAAATTAACCGAACCCGTATCTGGTTTGCATATAAATGATTTTAAAGTTTCAGGTGGCGCTTTATCGTTTGATGAAGCACTGAATAAATCTCAAGATGGATTTTCCTATCAAGGAACAATCACGCCCTTAACATTTGACGATGTATTGATTCAACTGTCTGCCAGTAAAGCCGTGGGCAATAATAATGCAGAGAATACAGCTGCAACGTTATTAATCTGCCAACCAAATTCAAATCAATGCGGAGGCTTTGAAGGTGAGATTCCATCAACCGAAGACTCAGAGATGGCTGGTGATCCAACCGTTCCTGATGTTTCGACGACAAGTATGAGTCGCCCTGCATTATCAATATCGAGTGGAAAGCTGCTGCATACCACAGGTGCAAAAACATTAACGGTTAACAATCCTGATTTATACAGTATCCCTTTTGATTTTGATAACGATGGTGACATGGATATTGTTTCCGCAGTGTTCGGAGGCATTTCGGATGGTGGTTTACAGTGGCTCGAAAACAAAGGTAATAATCAATTTCAGCAACCTAGCTTTACTCAGCATGAAATTATGAAGGGTTATAATGCCGAACGTTTTGTTATTGCTGATATAGATGGCGATGAAGATTGGGATTTAATGGTTGTGACAGAGCGAAGAAGCAATGGTTTTAAACCTAATCGTCAAGACGCCACTTTATGGTTTGAAAATGATGGGCATATGGAATTTACTCGCCATGACATTGAAGCGACCGAAGGTGGTTCAAATATTAAAGTAGGCGACCTAGATGGTGACCAACTATTAGATATCGTGATCAGTAATCGCAACAAAGTAACTATTCGCTATCAAGATAGAGACGATAATAACACTCCAGTATTCGATCAACGTCTGCAAGTTCTATTAGAGCCAGCAGGATCTTCAAGTAACTCAGATCGTCAAATGGCGGTTGAACTTGTTGATATCAACAATGATGACAACCTGGATGTAGTACTGGCGACGAATATAACTGCCGAAGGAGGAATTAATTTTCTTTACCAATGGTTAAATTTAGAGACTCTGGTTAATAATCAACAGACATTTGAATCGTCAGTCATCTCTTATCGATCATATGCAGACTGGGGACCTAGAACCCCAACAACATTATTATCTGCAGATATTAATCGTGATGGCTTTATGGATGTTTTAGCCGCCGGCGGCGAACAGTCAGATAAAATGACCTTGTATATAAATGACCAGCAAGGAAGTTTCACCTCTGAGCATTTATTAACGAATTGGCAGCATGAAGACATAAGGATTACGGATGTTGATCAAGATGGTGATCTTGATATCTTGTGGTCTTCCACAGATTCAAACCCCGATACAGAAAATACCACCGCTTGGTTTGAAAACTTAACAACCCCCAATGGCGAATTTGACCTGCAATTAAATACTATAATGGAAGGCGACTTTTACACCATCGATAGTGCCGACATGAATGGAGATGGCATTAATGATTGGCTGCTTGATAATCAATGGGTTAGTGGTGCATTGAAAGGACAGCGTGCTAACAAATTAGTGCAGTTGGGGGAAGCTTACAGCGGCTATACAATAACCGTTGCTGATCAAGATGAAGGAGAAATATTACGCCTAACGTTATCGTTAGCGAAAGGATGTATTACATTAATAAATCGTGATCAAGTTGCTTTCGAACAAGGCGATGGAGTAGATGATGCGATCATAGTAATTCGCGGCACCGTTGAGAATATAAACCTTGCCTTAGACGGACTCATTTATGTCATGGACCCTAGCTTCAAAGGGAAAACAGATTTAGCACTAACCCTAGGTGACGGTGTTTACAGCCAGCAGAAAACACTAGCCATTAATGTGCTGGCAGTCGATTTAGAGATCAGTGGAGAAGGCATAATGATATTAGATGAACCTTATGTTGTTAGCTTCGAATTTTCGAATAACGTCACTGGTTTTTCGGCGAGCGATATACAAGTTAGTGGAGCAAACAATACAATTGAGAGCGGTTCGTTTAATAAAATAAATGATGCGCGCTATAGTGTTCAAGTCGTGCCTAAAACGGATGAAAATATTATTATACAAGTAGCCTCAGAAGCTACGACGGATGCGGACCAGGCTAGAAGCTCAGCATCACTAGCATTGTTTTGTTCACAGGCGACTTGTGGCTTCTCTACGGGCACTTCTGATCCAGAGAAGTATTTTCCATATGCAGGTATCGATGTTGAAATTGATCAAGGCGTTCCACCGATTGATGGTGGCACCGTTGGCGAAACTGATCCGGAAGAGAATGCAAATAACGAGGAAGAAGAATTAGAAAATCCTAGTGTGGAAACTGATCCTGCTGCTCAAGGCTCAGGATCTTCTAGCGGCGGTGCATTTTGGATTTTACTATTGATACTGCCATTACTCAGACGAAAATCCTCACTGAAAGCTTAGCAATGTCATAACCAGCTTGTAGAATCCAAGCTAAGTGAATATTCACTTAGCTTGGAATAAAGCAAAAGTTATCGCTTCAAAGCGCGAGCAAAAACAAATAGTAATAAGCTAAACCAATATAGACTACCACCCGAACTCCCAGCACCTTCGGCGCTCTCACCATCATTCATAAGATCGCCATCACTATCTGCGTCAGAGTCTTTTAATTTACTATTCGTTCCAATGAACAAACTATTGATTCAACTACCCTATGTGCGAATTTTTATAAAATCGTAACCTTCAAAATTTTAAGTAAAGAGCGGAGACAAACGATTATTAATTATCATCCATTTCCTATATCCTACTGTTATTAAATTTATAAATTAGAACGTATTCAACGAGCAGACTATGAACCGTAAATTACAGGTTTCTATTTTAAGTATCACAATCCTATTATCAGCCTGTGGCTCAGACAGCAATGATACGACGGTTGAAGAGCCTCAAACAACGTTACAAACAGGAGTGTTCATCGATAGCAAGGTTGCTAACATAAGCTATCAAACCGACAGTCAAAGTGGCCTTACCAACATTCATGGCGAATTTAAATATCTGGCAGGAGAAAGCATTACTTTTTCTATCGGTGAACTAAAATTTCCGGCGGTAAAAGCAGCCGGAGTGATCACCCCCATGACGCTAGCAGGACACCCCTCTATCTATAATCAAAGCGCGACGAACATCGGCATGTTGCTGCAATCACTCGATGAAGATGGTGTTTTGGCAGGCGGAATAACGATACCTGCGGGCGCTGTCGACGCCGTACCACAAACTCTTGATTTCAATGTGCCTACGGCTGAATTTGTAATCAATGCGGACGTTATAAATCTAGTGGCTAATGCAGGTTCATTTCGCACTAGCCTGATAACAGCCTCTAATGCACAATCCCATATGCAAGCCAGCCTAGAGACTCTAATCCCCTATGTCGGCGCTTGGAGTTCGGTTAGCGAGAATAATGAAAGCCATTTAGTACTGTTTGCGAATAACACATTTCTATATGCCGAAAATGATGCCGAGTTACCTAATGGTTTAGAGTTCGGGAATTATAGTTTCAACAATAAAAGCGGCGATCTAACGCTAACCATTACTTACGACAATAATGGTCCCGGTGACGATTCTGGTGTCGGCGATATCGGTAAAAATGTCACCACCGATACGGTCTTATCTAACGACAATAATACGCTGAAGATTTTCAATGGTGATGTTGAGATGAGTGCGGAAAATTTATCTGGCTCATCCATTGTAGGGGCTTGGTCACCGGAAAATAATAGCGGTGGCCTGCATCTGATATTTTTCGCTAATAATACATTCTTAATTGCGCAGAGCACAGATCGTGATCCCAACGGATTACAGCTAGGCACATTTAGTTACGACCAAAATGAACAAGAGATAACACTAAACATTACGTACGATGATACCCACGATCAGTCGGGTATTGGTAATACCGAATCTGACATGATTATGAGCGCAGCATTATCGAGTGAGAATAATACGTTATCGTTGATGACTTCTGGCTTAGTTCTCAAGCGATCTTTATAAAAGAGTCGCGAGAGAAACGTATAGATCAAACATATTTTTAGATTTCTTGATCCACCATTTTCTCGGCAATAAAATCGAGAAAAACCCGCGTCTTTGGCGAGACTAAATCGCGCTTTAAATAAATCGCATAAGTCGCTGTGATCTCTTCATAAGGGCTGAAAATCTGCTTGGGCATCAGCTGCACTAGCGACCCATTATCGAGCTCTTTTGTCACTGCCCATTTTGGCATCAGAGCAATGCCACTATGGTTTAATACCAGCTGCTTTTGTCCGTTCACCGAATTGATTGAGATGGAATGTTTAATGGTGAGTTTTCTTTTATCTTTCGCCATCAAGTACCAATCTTTCCAGCGCGAATAACTGTAACGAATGCATTGATGCTTCGATAAATCGTCAGGCTGTTGTGGTGTTTTATTAGCACTTAAATACTGTGGGCTAGCGCAGAGTAAAAAATTATTATAAGCCAGATGTTTGGCAATCATTGTCGAGTCGGGTAAGCGGCCACTGCGAATGGCAATGTCGATATTCTCTTCAATCAAATCAACAACACGTTCGGTTAATTCAAGCTCAAGTTCAACATTCGGATACAGCAGTCTGAAATCATGAATCAACGGCAAGATAATACTTTCGCCAAAACCCACCGTCATACTGACTTTCAATTTTCCTGTCGGGTTTTCTTGTAAATCATTCACCGCTCTTTCCGCTTGATCAAACTCCGCAACAATACGCTGCGAATAATCATAATATTTTAGCCCGGCTTCTGTTAAGCCAATATTACGCGTGGTTTTGTTTAATAGACGCACCCCAAGCTCTTGTTCCAAAGCCGTTAGCTGCCTAGAAATAGAAGAGGGCTGCACATCAAAAATTCGGCTGGCCTCTGAAATACTGCCTGTTTCAACGACACAGTTGAAATACAGCAAGCGATTAAGTGAACTCATAGTGATCTCGTGCTGGTGCGTGAAAGCTCTACCGATGGTTGATGTAATTTTAGATTCGCTTTGCTTAAAAAGCAAAGATGCTTTGTTTAAGGTCCTGTTGGTTGCTTATCAAGCATTACCTAAACTGTGCTCACTCAAAACAAACACCGCATTTAAAAACGGAGCAAGCACCATGAAATCGAGCACCCTGAAATCAAGCACCATGAAAGCAATGATCATTAAAGAACTGGGTAGCACAGACGTATTCCAGTTGGTTGAAAAAGCAAAGCCAGTAATACAGCCAGGCCACTTACTCATAGAAGTCAAAGCAACCAGCGTAAACCCGCTCGATACCATGCTGCGCTCTATTGAACTACCGTGGTCAGCAAACTTACCAGAAGTCTTACACGGCGATGTAGCAGGCATCATTACCGAAGTGGGCGAAGGTGTTTCTACCTTCAAAGTCGGTGATGAAGTTTACGGCATGGCAGGGGGCATTAATGGCACCGACGGCGCCTTAGCAGAATTCATGTTGGTCGATGCACGCTTAATGGCGAAAAAGCCCGTGACACTATCCATGAGACAAGCCGCGGCATTGCCACTGGTCGCGATCACGTCTTATGAAGGATTAGTGCAAAAAATGAATGTGAAAGCAGGGGACCATGTATTGATCCACGGCGCGACAGGCGGCGTCGGCCATATTGCTATTCAGCTCGCAAAAGCATTAGGCGCAATAGTTACCGCAACTCATGGCAGTGCAAGTACTGAATTAGCAAAAACAGTCGGCGCCGATAGCCTAGTCGACTACTCAGCCGAGTCAGTTGCCGACTATGTGCAGGCTTATACCAACGGCGCAGGCTTCGATAAAATCTTTGATACCGTTGCCGGAGATAACATTGAAAAGTCATTTGAAGCGGCCAAGTTTAATGGCCATGTCGCGACGATTTTACCCATAGCCGATCCATTACAAATAGCGTTAAAGAGTTTGTCTTTTCACAGCGTATTAATGTTGATTCCCTTGGTGCATGGAATCAACCATAGCGATCATGGTCGCATTCTGACTGAGATAGCGGAGCTGGTTGATGCTGGAAAAATCACACCGATTTTAGATGAAAGTGATTTCAGTATTTGGGATGTTGCAAAAGCACATGCACATTTTGAATCAGGAACGTCTGTAGGGAAAATTACGTTAGCCAACGGCTAGCAATTACAGCGATGTCTTAGAACTAAACCATAACTTCGTAGACTCATCCGCAGGAAAAAAACTCTCAATACGCAATTCTTGTAGCGTTATATCCTGCGGAGTACCAAAGGTGGTCAGCGTGCTGAAAAAGCTTAATTCAGTCGTATCATTTTTGACCGTGAATTCGAGAATAGGTCCCTGATCTAACTTGCTCGCTCGGTATTGCCAATTTCTGGGAATATGCGGCCATGATATAAATTTATTCAGCAAATCATAACCTGCCGAATCATTCGTATTGAGCAACTCATTTTGCAGTTGTTGTAATAGAACCGACGCCGCATCTTCCCAATCAGGAATAAATTGTTTAAGGCCATCTTCAGCTAAATACAAATCGTATACGTTGCTGTACTTATTTAACGTGCTAATGGGCAGAAACGTGAGCAGCATTTTAACCATGCCACTGTTTGCCATCAATTGATCCCCCAAAGCATCCATAACGATAGCCGGATAAGGAGAGTGATGATCTAGCATGCTTTGTAATGCGTGACGAACCTTGCTCATCTCTGGAGAGTCTAAACTGCTCTTGCTGTAGCGAGGATTAAACCCCGCTGCGATCAGTAAAGAATTCTGTGATTTCAGTGGCATGCCTAATGTCGCACACAGGCGCATCACCATATCAATACTGGGTTGGGACTTGCCGTTTTCAAGAAAGCTAAGATGCTTGATCGAAATGTCCGCATTCATCGCCAAATCCATCTGACTGAGCCCTAAGGTCTTGCGCCATTGGCGTATTGCCTCACCAAAAAGAGTATTTGCCATGGTTGAACACCTTAATCATTTAGAGGGAAGTTTACCTCTTAGGTAATTCTTTTTCGATATTAATAATCAGATAATCACTCTGTGCTTGAGAGAGCGACTTTAGACTAATAAAGAACTTCTGTTAATAAGGATCAAATAATGATTACCTCAAAGCAAATAACCGGGCTAATTGGGCTACTGACGGCCTTTATACTTTTAACTCTGTATATCGCCTTAACCTCAGCAGCGCCTATATGGGTTGAAGCAGCCCAGATGCTGGCGAATGTCTCCACTTTACAATTCCATGTAATGGTCGATATTTACCTACTGGTTGTGCTGTTCTGTATTTGGATGATTAAGGATTCTAGGCAGCAGGGGTACTCGATAAAAATTCAAATCCTATTTGTTTTTTATCCGTGTCTCTAATATCAATAGGGGTTATGTCTTATTTAAGACATCGCGCTACGTCTGAGCGAGATACTCTAGATTCGTCGGCATAAAATTAAGAGGTTATTGAAAATGGAAAGAAGTTATTTAATGACGATGACAGCATTAATTATCCACCAAATTGATGCAGCTTACTGGAAGGAGTGGGAAATGTTCTTTATTCCTAGAGGTATTCAAGGCTTCTTAGTTTTTAACATCATTGTTGTGCCTATTATTTTGTGGGGTTATAGGCACGTTGTTTTATCGACGGATAAAGCAATTATTTATTCTGTTATCTGCATCATGCTTGGCTTACTTACTTTTTGTATTCATTCGGTTTTCTTTATCGTCGGTTTTGAACAGTTCAATTTACCGCTATCACTACTCGTATTATTGATTTGTTTATTCAGCTCGATATACCAGTTAGCGCAAACATGGAAGCTGGCAGGGCGAACATGACTGATACTTAGTTCATACATTATCAGCCAAAATATTGAAAGGGATTCAGGAATTGAACATGACGATTTAATCACTAGAATTCTGAATAAAGAGTGCTCATGAAAGTATGAAAATTCTAAGTGTAATTAATTAAGGCTGTCTTGAAAGCCAGGTGGCATTTTGGCCAATTCCCATAAAAAGCTGTCTAGTTTAAAAGTGGCTGTTCGAAGCTGTTGGTTAATATCATCAATTTCTTTACATACCTGAGTATAGCGTTTGCCGCGTTTAACTGAATTTAAAGCTTGTTCTACTTTGGCTTTTTTTGTTCCTATGTACTCTCTTTGTCTTTGATTATTTTTCTTAGGGTAAATTAAATACAAATACTTTTCTTGGTGCCAATAAGGCGTAGCATAAATTAGAGTTGTGCTTTCTAAGGTCATCTTTTCTTCTAATTTGCTAACCTTTGATTGCTTTAGTTGATCAATGTGGTCAGGAATTCGTTCGACTTTACTATCTAAAGAATCATCCGTATTTGCGGCTAGCAGCTGCTGTGTATCACTGGTATCTGTGATTGTTAATATAGCACCTCGGTATTGCTCGTCATCGCTAGGAATGATAGCAAATGATACTCTCGCCCAAAAAGACTCTCCACTCACTTTCAAAATTGGAAAAGAGGCCTGCTGGGTATTATTATTTTTTAAATCATCAATTAAACGTTGTAGTAAATCAGCATCTTCATTGCGAACTAGATTGTATATAGAAGAGAGAAATAAGTTGGACTTCCCCTCTCCTAACTTTTTTAACAGTGTTGGATTAATATAACTAATTTTATCATTTGCGTTTATAACCAATAAACCCTCGGGAGATAGTTCAACAAGATTCTGGTAGCAGCGGGTTTGTTCGGCATCACAGCTGGTGACATGTAGAGGGCTTACCAAATCCTCTTGGTTTGAGCTACCTGAAAAAGAAACAGATACATCCATGTCACCATCACAACTTTCCAATAAAGAAATAAGATCTCGTGCTTTCATAGTGCAATAGCCTCTAATGTAGTCCTGTTTAACACGCTGCCCGTATGGCATTTAGTCAGTACTAAGGAGATAGTACTAACTCATTGTAGAAATAATTTAAAGCCTGCCTATTGTAAATGATTTCTTTCATGACGCGGAAGAATAATTCCTTGTTGTTGTGTCATTAAATTAATGCGTACAGTCACCCCGAAATTTTACTGGGGGGAAATCTATGAATTCATTAAACATAAAAAAAGAAGATTTTTATCATGAATTTACTTTGCGTAATGCAGGGTTTATTTCTGAACAAGAGCAAGCAGTGCTCAGAAACTCTGTTATTTTAGTAGCAGGATGTGGATCAACCGGTGGTAGTGCAATTGAATTATTAGTCAGGAGTGGCGCAGAAAATCTGATCCTGATTGATAATGGCACCTATGATTTAAACAATTCTAACCGTCAAAATATGACATTAGATGATGTTGGTGAATTGAAACCAGAAGTATTCAGATTACGCTGCAATGCTATTAACCCTTTTGCAAAAATTGAAGTATGTAATGTCGGCATTACGCCTGACAACGTCGAAGATTACGTAAATCGTGCAGATATAGTTATTGATGCCGTTGATGTAACGGGCCGTTCTGGCTTAGAGATGAAGTTTTTGTTACACCAAGTATGTCATCAATATCATAAAGCCGTTATTTGTGGCTACGATATGGCTGCTACTCAATACATCCCTATTTTTGACTACCGAAATAAGTCATTAGCATTATTTGATAATCAAATAAGCACAGAAATGGTTGCGACAATGGAACCATTAAAAGTTTGTACTTTTCTTGTTCCCGTTACTGAAATCCCAGAAGGCATGTTTGAAGAGCTTGAGAGAAGTCAGCAAGGGAAAGATTACACCTCTCAATTAGGCATAGCTGCGAATTTATTTGGCACGATCACAACAGGTCTAGTGATCGATATGCTAAATAACAAGCCCGTAAAAAAAGAATACACAGTTGATGTTTGGAAATTAATTCGGGGGGAGTACGAAGATGTTAAAAAACTTGAAGCATATCAAGCATCTATCGAAATATGGAAAACTGAAAAAGATGACATTCAAGATGACGAATATTTAAAGCGTTCAATCAAACATTACGACATTCCTTTGATTCCTTCTTTACGCAACGATTTTCCAAGCAAAAAATACATATTAGCAGAAACGCCTAGCCTGCTAAGTTTGGGTATACCCCATAACGAAATCAACAGCAGTATAGCGAAACAGCTTCTACGTTATGCCTTTGTTCATTATGCAAAAGTAGGTTTCATTAATCAGGATCAAGCATCGAAAGAGCTACTGCATAGCGAATCATTAGATAACTTATCTGCTGAAGATATACATATTATTGTACTGGAAAAGCTAACCGGCAAACTCATGGCTTACTCAACGCTAAAGGCTCCAATCGATACTGGTGTTGATTTCTCTCAAAGCGATAGAGCACTTTATTCTGTTGAAAAAGCATTCGGCAAAACCTTATATTCGGATATTAAGCCACTCTCAAAATACAAAGTAGAACAAATTCGTGAAATAGGTCGTGTAGTAAAAAGCAAAGAGATGAATCCAGTAGTCTCTGGAAAAGTAGGGTTAATATTATTAAGTGCTTATAGAGCATTAATTACCAATCCAGAAAATAACATTCTTGCAATGGTGGGTGACGGTGAAACAAACGTTACGTTACGCAACTTAGATCTATACGGCTTTAACCCAACAGTTATAAAGAATTCGGAAGTCTGCATCTCCAAAGATCATTTATATTCGAGCCGATATGATGATCGATCAGTTTCACCCTTTTGGTTTGAAACAAATAACATCGACATGGAAAAAGTATCAGATGTTGAATCGTTATTATCTCTTAAAGACGAACAGTTTCTGAACGCATACAAAAGCATAAAAAACGAATACAAAAAAAAATCAAGCGTTACCCCGCTAAAAATTGCCGAAACAGAGAGTTGATATCAAAATGGAATGGAATACAGAACAACAAATTTTAAAATCTAAATATTATACCGTCGGCCATGACATTGTGAGACCGTCAGCAGCTGAGCGAGATGCGAAAATAAATTTCGATCGAGTTCTATGGAAAAAAGTAGGCGGCACGGGGCTATTCGGACTTTGTATGCCAAAAGAATATGGTGGAGCAGGTTTAGATATTGCAGATTTTGGCGCGGCTTTAGAAGGATTCGCAGCTGGCTGTCAAGATATGGGAGTACTAGTGACACTAGTCGCACAAGTAGCGCTGGTACAATCTGCACTAGTCAACTATGGAACGAAAGAACAGTGTGAAACATGGTTGCCTGAACTAATAAGTGGAGAGAAGTTAGCCTGCTTTGCTATTACAGAGAAAGGGTGCGGTTCTGATGTTCGCTCAATAACAACTCATGTTGACCGAACTGATAACGGCTATGTTTTAAATGGCAAAAAATGGAACATCACAAATGCCCCCGTTGCAGATATTTGCATGACATTTGGTAAGGTCGTCGGTAAAACAGAAAAATCGATTGCCTGCTTTATTTTTGAAAATAATAACGAAAATATCAAACAATCAAAACCTTTCGATTTAATGGGGAATCGAGGAACGCCTATTGGCGAAATAGATTTCGAAAACGTTAAATTGGCGACGGATAACCGAGTAGGGGAAGAAGAAGATGGCCTAGCGGTATTATATTTTTCATTTCTAGTAGAGCGAGTATTAACCGGAATACTCGTCTCGGGATGCATTACTCCCCTAATTCAAGAAAGCTTTAAGTACAGCCAAGAGCGAAAAGCGTTTGGTAAATCCATTGGTGATAATCAATATGTACAGCAGTATGTAGTGGATATAGAAACCAAACTGGAATTACTAAAAGGTGTCATATTTAGAGCGTTACACGCCCTTGAAAAAGGAGAGGACTGTTCAAAGCTAGCGTCTATCGTGAAAATGTACTCAGCCGAAATATTCCACGAATCATCCCTTAGCGCCATGCGAGTCATGGGTAATTATGGTTATCGTCGCGATAATTATTATGAACGTTTATTGCGAGATGCGATTGGATTACTGTTTGCTGGCGGAACTGCTGAAATACATAAACGTGTGATTTGGGAATCAATGGTTAAAGAATCAAAGAACGATAATAAAAGACGTGAAAATTTAAAAATGAGCTGGACCCATGCGTTAACAGAAACCCATAAAGAAAAAGAACTAGAGGAGGCATAAGATGAGCACTAAATCCGAATCACCTATTGATGCTATTATTCAAGCAACCAATAAATTACATAACCATCCTTGGTTAACCATTCTCGCTTTTTTAGTGATAACGGTAATTGCACTGGGCAGCGCAGGTAGTCTGCAAATAAATGCAACGCCTTACATGCTCGATAAAGTTCACTCAAGCCGTATGGCGGGTGATCAAGTAAAAAGCCTCTTCTCCAATACCGGGGAGCAAGCGTTTATTGCTGTGGTTAGTCAGCAAGACGATGTGTTCAATTCAGAGTCACTCGCACTAGTATCAACGCTCACACAAGCATTTAAATCGATGAGCTTAGCCTCAGAAGATGATGCTGCGAAATTATCAAACTTGAAGACGGCGTTACCTAATGAAATCGCGACCATCGATGGCATTTTAGAAGGCGGACTGAATTCAGAAGACGCATACCCTTTGAGTAGACTCGTTGCTCGTATCGATAGAGATTCAGCGACGTATCTTAATCATAGCGAATGGCTGAAGACACTGGTTATACGCGTTGACCCTGTTCGTAAAGTACGCTCTTTAGTTACTTTGGAAAATATAACCCCCACTGTTGATGGCATTGATATACATCCATTAATGGAGAAGCCTATTTATGATTCTGTTGTAATACAAAATCTTAAACAGGAAGTATTTCAGAATCCTTTATTTATAAATGGTTTGATATCAGAGGATGCCCGCGCGACAAGTATTCAATTAGAGTTCAACATTGCAGAAGATGATTCACCTTCTATGTTGCTAGCGTATCAGGCTATTAATAGCATTATTGCAAATCATGACTTAGGCGCGAACTCTCTGCACTTAAGCGGCCCACCCATGATAGCGTCAGAAACTGCATCGAATATGGAAAAAGACAATCAAACATTATTACCAGGCGTGCTACTGGTTATTCTGGTTGTATTATTGCTTAGCTTTGGCCGACTGCAAGGTATGATCATTCCATTATTTATTGCAATTCTAAGCTTAATTTGGACGTTAGGCGTGATGAGTGCAATGGGCGTTAAGCAAAATATTATTACGTCTATGCTACCTGTATTTATTATTGCCATCGCCGTATGTGATGCCATTCACTTTCTATCAGATTATTACCGACAGCTTCCAGATAACTCAACGCGTAAGCAACGTTCTCAAGCCGCTTCTTCAGCGATCGCGCAATTGTTTTGGCCAATGCTTGTTACCACGATTACAACCGCAATTGGCTTTATGTCATTAGCTTGGACCGAAGTAACCTTTATTCAAGAGTTTGGTTTCTTCGTCGGCATTGGTGTAATCATCGCTTGGGCTATTACAATTTTCTTCTTGCCGACCATCCTAGTGCTATG
>Ga0105353_1000355_pt1 | contig 27794 bp, 16 predicted proteins | sample EN1Hudsemesocosm_2_FD_83657 | JGI IMG/M metagenome (GOLD analysis project Ga0105353, IMG submission 83657) | Methane-oxidizing microbial communities from mesocosms in the Hudson Canyon - EN10B Hudson Canyon | ecosystem: Environmental > Aquatic > Marine > Cold seeps | place: Hudson Canyon...
CATTTAAAAATAACGACAAAAGATCTGTAGGAGGCTCTAATGAATATTTTATCAATTCGTACCCTATTTTTATGTTTCTTGATTAGCTCACCATTATCTTTTGCTGAGCTTGTTGCTGTTGATGATGAAGGGTTGATGGGAATTAGCGGACAGAGTGGAATTACTATAAATGCCAAAGTCGTTTTAGGCGCAGAAAGTAACTTTATTTATACCAATACTTCAGGTAAAGCTGAAGCAGATGCAAGTCCAGCGGAAACCAGCTATTTAATTGTAAACGGAATAGAAGGAGGCCTTGAAATAAAGGGCTTAACGCTCGATCTGATTGCTGATTTAAATAATTCGGGTAAGTCGGCCTTGCAGTGGGGCTTGCCAAGTGAAATTGTTGCTACAGATTTAAAAACAGAAGGTATCTATGCTTCAACGACTAAAACAGTAGAGCCTACGACCAGTACTTTTCTTACGGCAGTTCATATGAACGGCACCCTGCTATTACCTGCTGAGACTACAATTTCAGTCTTTGTTGCGAATTAATTGGAGAGCAAATATGAAATTTAAATCTATATGTTCAGTTTTATTATTGCTGGTTTCCATATCAGGGTTCTCTGATCTAGTGCCTATGAACGATAATGCTTTGAGTCGCTCAACGGGTCAATCGTTGGTTCTAATCGAAGAGACAAGTCATACACAAGCCGGTGGTAGTGTTTATGATTTTAATCGCATTACAATGGGTCTTAAAATAGAGTTAAATGCAACTATCGATAAGATATCGCTCGGTACTTATGATCGTGGAGCAGGCGCAAATTGTACGGGAAATGGTTCTTTTTGTGATAATACCAGTGGCACCTATAGAGCTTGGAATTGTTCAGTAAGTCAGTGTGGTGGAATTGAGAATGATCCCGCTTATAATAAAAATACGCTAGCTGTATCACCACTTATTTATGGCAGTTTATTTAAGGATGCTGGTGTTAGTTACAGTGCATTTAATGTGGCATTGGGTGCGCTTGGTTTAAATAGTGCAGGCCCTTATGCTGAAAATGTATTATTTGATAGTAGTAATGGTAAGAAATTATTTCCTTCAGGATTTACTCATACTCCAGGAACTGACCTTGCATTACATGATGTAACCTTAGGCCGAATCGTTGATAATGGCGATGGCTCTGTGCAAACGATTGAAGATTTTGTTTTTGAAGACCCTTATTTTGAGTTTGCTTATAATGCTACGGGGGAAATCGTGGGATTAAGAACAGGTTTTGGTATTGCGGATGGTGTGCAGGGTAATGCTATTGATGTTTTCTCAGGTTTTGTTAAACCAGTAGTAACGGCCACGGCTGAAGTTGAGGTTGCCTTTTTAACGGGAGAAGGTACTTTTACTTTTGCTCCTTATCTTGGAGGAGTACGGACACCTGGTTATATCGATCCTGATCCTACTAAATCAGAATTGGTTGGAGCGTGTGCTCCTAGCGGTCTTCTGGGAGGGACGGTTTGTGCTGAAGTTGATGAGATTGGCAAGGTAGCTCATGCTTCTCCTCAAGCGCAGCTTTTTCCATTACAAGCGTTAGAGTTGGATCAATCTCCAGCTTTTTGGCTTTCTATTCAAAGCGAAGAGGTGGATTACCCTGATCAAGTTGTTATGAGAAGGAATGCTGATACGGGGGTAATGGAGGAAGTAACGTATAATTATGAGCCTGCGAAAGCGGGTGTGTGGTTCAATTTAGGAGCACTGGAAGTTCATGCAGATGGTGGTAAAGTGGATATTGCTAATATCGCTCAGTATACTGGTTTATCTGTAAAGACAACTCAGCCATTACATCCAGATAACTATTTTAATACTAATCCAAATAATGGTAAGTACCCTCAGGGTAATAATTATTATTAACCTTAGTTATGGGTAAGCGCATTCGAAGTTAGAAGCGCTTATGTTGTCAGTAGTCAAACTTAGAGCCTAATAAAAAGGCTTTAATTTTGATAGTCTATTTATAAATCCTGTCATTTAATAAGCAGGAGAAATCAGTTTTTGAATTCTCATACATTTCCATCTAAATATTTAGAACCCATCTCTTTAGAATTGACTAATTAGAAGGTAGCAATTTTGTTGCCACTGATCTTAACTTTTTTGCAGTATATGCCGTACACCTGTGTATATAGAGTATTGGACATACCTCTGTAGGCACTATCATGCTGCAATATTAAGCGATTAGCAGGTTGGGAATTTATTAAGTTGTGGGGTTGAGTCTAGAGAGATATCGGGCGTGGATTTAAGCTCAAGTAATTGAATAACAATACTATTTAACTGTCTTGCTGTTCTGTGCCTGCTAAAACTTTAAGTTCTAGGTTATCTAATGCTGAGAAATCATAAATACTGTTGTTGCGGGTATAAAGATTTTGCAAGTTTGTGAGTGATTCAAGCGGGCTGATATCTTGAATATCATTTTTTTGAATAGCAAGTTTAGTGAGATTTTTTAATTCACTTAAAGCGCTTATTTCTTGAATGTTGTTACTGGCTAGGTAAAGAGTGAATAGGCCTGTTAGTTCTGTGAGAGGAGTGAGGTCTTGAATTTCATTGTAATTCAAAAATAAACTTTTTAGTTCCGTCAGCTGTTCAATGCCTTCAAGGCTTTGAATTCCTTTGTTGTTGCAGGATAGAGCATTAATTTCTTCAACATACTGTCTACCTGTATTTAAGATACAGTTACTTAATGCTTGATCTTGTATCGATAGGGTATTGATATTGGTAAGTTCAATCGAGTGTTGGCTTGAACCACCAATCGATGCAGGAGTAACGGACTGAGGCGCAGAAGAGCTATTGTTTTGATCCACGCAGCCAAACATCGCTAGCGATAGCGAACTAATAGCTAAAACTCTACCTAGTGTGTTAATTGCACCCATGAAATTACCTATTTATATATTTTTTGTATTTATTATTTAGGTTTATCTCCAGATAGTACCATCTTGGTACGATACTCCCAATAGGTAATACCCCCTTCTTTACACAAAATTATCAAAACAATTTCTCGGCTTGAATAGAGATTCAATTATCGTCAGATGTGTGACTAAACTGCTCACAAATTTGCTTTTATGGCTGATAAGTAGGTATATTGTTCTATTTTTAGAACAATATATATTGAAGTTGTGCCTATGTTAGATTTGAATCAATTAGCTGTGTTTATACGTGTTGTAGACGAAGGTAGCTTTACGGCTGCTGGAAATGCCTTGAACGTCCCTAAATCCCGTATAAGTCGAATGGTTGCAGACCTAGAGAAAAGCTTGGGCGTCCGCCTCCTACAGCGTTCTACGCGACAAATTAGTCTTACACAAGTTGGTGCCGATTATTACAACAATTGTAAGCACTTAGTCGCCGAAATAATGGATGTGCATACGGTTATTTCAGATCGCCAAGATCATCCTCATGGGATTTTAAGAATAGCGATTCCTATGGTGGCTGGCAGTGGTATTTTTGGCCGTTTTGTTGCTCATTTTCAAAAACTCTACCCTGAAGTTCGGGTTGAAATATCGCATACTGACCGTCAGGTTAACTTGATTGGAGAGAAATTTGATTTAGGTTTGTTTGTGGGTGAGTTACCAGAGTCTTCATTGGTTGCTCGGACAGTTGCGCTAACTGATACCATTATTTGTGCCTCACCTGAATATCTAGCTAAAGTAGGACAACCAAAAAGCCCTAATGAGTTGGCAGGGATGGATATGGTTAGAATTGGAGAAGGAATGCAAAGTGAAAACTATCACTTTATTCATTCTTCTGGTGAGGAAATAGAAGTTAAGCTTGAGCCTAGTATTGTTACGAACCATACCGCAGCTGCGTTGAATTGCATTGTTCAAGGGGCCGGTGCAGGGGCAGTGCCTCTATTTATGGCAGGTGAGTATATTTTATCGGGCCGTATGATCCATCTATTGCCAGATTGGCAGTTAAAGCCAGAGCCTATATCTGTGGTATATCCAAGCCGTCAATATCTGTCTTTAAAAGTACGAAGGTTTATCGACTTTTTAGTGACTGAGGTTGAAGAGTTAAAAGCTGAAATAGAAGCTTTGCCTACAGCAGATGAGCAGCTGGCAGCTTTCAAAAAATTGACCGATGATAATTAAGCATTTGATGTCGCGAAATGGTCAAAATATTCTAGGCTATTAGATAGAGACAGATAAGTCATAATCTAACAGCAGGCGCCTTAGGATGAGTCTACCTTTAACTGCAGATTTACCCTACATCATTGGCTGCTGCCATCAGCCTTCCTATGATTTACTCTGCCAGGGTTCGTTACTCGGTATTCAGGCTGTTTTATTAACTCAGCCTAGCGATGCAGAAATTCAGCCTTCAATTCTGATATTTGACCAAACCGCGGTATCAAAGCATTCTATTCAGCAATGGAAGTCTGTCTGCCCTAATGCGATTTTTATCGTCGAGCATCCCATTGAGGATGACTCTTGTATATTGGTTCCTGTCGGTATCCCTGATATATTTCTACGAAATGCCATCATTCGAGCGATTGAAGGCTTAAATATACAAAATCAGCTGACGCTCAGCCATGAAAGCCTAAAGCAAGAACATGAACAAATAACGCGTTTATTAGATATTGGTCAGGCTCTTTCTGCTGAGCGTGATCACCATGCGCTATTAGCGATGATTTTGACCGAAGCTAGGCACTTAGCTTGTTGTGATGCTGCCTCAATCTTTTTAATCGATAGGCATACAGGGCAGCAGGAGAACGAACCCCCAGAGCTGGTCTTCAAGTTAACTCAAAATGATTCCATTGAGTTCCATTTCGAAGAGCAGCGCTTTAGTTTGGATAACCGTTCTGTTGCAGGTTATTCGGCGTTAGTGGGTGAAATTGTAAACGTTAATGATGTTTATGATTTACCCAGCTCTTGTATTTACCAGTTTAATTCATCATTCGATGAAAGCATGAACTATAGAACCTGTTCTATGCTGGTGATCCCTATGTGGAATCATCAAGGAAAGGTTATAGGAGTGATACAGTTTATCAACCGTAAGCGTGATATTGATGTTGCGTTAGTCAGCCCTGGTATTGCTTTAGAAGAAACTATCAATTTTGATGAGCAAGTGATTCCTGTTTTACAAGCCTTGGCCAGTCAGGCTGCCGTTGCGATTGAAAATAACCTGCTGATAGATCGTGTAAATCTACTTTTTGATGGTTTCGTAAAAGCTTCCGTCCGTGCAATTGAGCAACGAGACCCCACAACTAGTGGTCATTCTTTTAGAGTTGCTGAATTGACTTGTGCATTAGCGGAGACCGCCAGCCAATGCGACGTTGGTCAATACAGAAATACAGAATTTAATGCAGATGAAATGAAGGAGCTACGGTTTGCTTCGCTTCTGCATGACTTTGGTAAGGTTGGCGTTCGTGAGCACATACTAACAAAAGCGAAAAAGTTATCGCCTGAAGCCTATGGTCAGTTTATATATAGAATTGCTTGGGAAAAGGAACGAATTTGTAACTTCTATTTAAAACAAAAACTGTCGCTTTTAAAGCAGCGTAAGCTTTCATCTGAGTTAGAAGAGAAGTTAACAATAGAAGAAGCAGTTAAGTTGCAGCGCTTGAATGATTATATGCAAGCCGTGGCTGATGCCAATGAACCAAGTTTGTTAGCAGAAGGAACGTTTGAGCATTTAAAGCAAATTCGTGAATATGTAGTCGAGGATGCCCACGGTAACTCTAGAGGGTTAATTAGCGAGCTAGAATTTGGTGCATTATCCATTAAACGAGGTAGCTTAACAGCGGATGAGCGTCTTGAAATAGAAAGCCACGTGAGCCATACCATTGAATTTTTAAAAACCATTCCTTGGACACCAGAGCTGAGTAATATCCCTAAAATTGCTGGTGCTCATCATGAAAAACTTAATGGTTGTGGTTATCCTTTTGGTCTGAAGAGTCCTGATATACCCCTAGGTGCGAAGATTATGGCCGTTTGCGATATATTTGATGCATTGACTGCCACAGACCGCCCGTACAAAGCGGCAGTGCCTCTTGAAAGAGCTTTAACAATTTTGCAAAGCGAAGTTGAGTGCGGACATATTGAACCTGGACTGGTGCAACTTTTTTCAGATGCGAAAGTCTATCGCGTATTGGATGTTTGAAAATAACATCAACTATTGTCCGTTCATGCTCCCTTCGACTGGCTCAGGATGAGCGGATTGAATTTATATCCGTTCATGCTGAGTGCGAGCGGAGCGAGTGATCGAAGCACGACATACTGTAACAAACCTGTCATAAATCTGTAGTAACTTTCCCTCAAATCATTTTGTAGTTGAATTTTTGGGGTAAGTTATGAAATCCAAATTCGCACCATCCTTATTCGGTGCTATCTCGTTTGTATCTGTTCTTTCTGCTGGTCTATCTGTTACGCAAGTGCACGCAGGTGAAACCGTATTCTATGTCACTGAAGATGGAAAACCGGTTAGTGATTTAGCAATCACAGTCGATGGCAAACAAAAACTAGTCCGCAGTAATGGCTTCATTAGTTTTGAAGTTGATGCTGGCAATCACCAGGTCGAATTTAGTCAGCTAGGTGAATGGGCTGGTGACGTAGAATTCAAAACATCCGCAGATCAAAATGCTGAAGTGCAAGTCGAATTGGTTGCTGGTGAAGCATTAGCAGAAGTGAATGTTTTTGCGGAAGACGAAACTGCAACAGGCACATTATCAGGTTATTTAATCTCGGATGAAACCGGTGCAGGTATTGTTGGCGCAGTCGTTAGTCTGACAAAAGAATTATCGGTAGCAACGAATCAACAAGGGTATTTTGAATTCGAGGTGCCGCGGGGTGCTTACGAAGTGATGATTGACCATAAAGAATATGGTAAAAGGAAAATTAGTAATCTAAGGGTGCTGGCCAACGTGGCGACGGAAGTGAGTATCGACATGAGTATGTCGGGTGACGGTATCATTGAAGAGGTTGTTGCTATCGGTACCTATGTGGCTGATACGGTCACTGCGCAAGAGCGAGATGCGAGTGCGGTTTTAGATGCCATTGGTAGTGAACAATTTTCTCGTTTTGGTGATTCAAGTGCAGCCTCTGCATTAAAAAGAGTATCAGGTGTCACCATCGCAGATGGTAAGTATGCTGTTGTTCGAGGGTTGAATGAGCGCTATACCACTGTTACGTTTAATGGCGCTAATCTTCCTTCCCCTGACCCAAGCCGACGTGTAGTACCGTTGGATATTTTTCCATCGGGTTTGATTTCTGGAATCAATGTTCAAAAAAGTGCAACGGCGGATAGATTTTCTGATTCTGCTGGTGCGAGTATTGATATCTTATCTAAAGAATCTCCTGACGCTTTTAGTGGAAAATTAAAAGCAAGTCTAGGATTTGTTGATGGCGTAACAGGTTCTTCTCAAGAGGTTCAAGCAAGCTCTGGAATGGAAGTTCTTGGCTTTGGTTCTGACGATCGAGAATTAACCTCTCAAGCTAAATCATTATCAAATGCAAATAAGCAAGTCGTCACTGGGCAAGAAGCCGCAGATTTACTTAATTTATCTCAGCTCGAAACTGAAAAACAAAATGTTCGCCCTGATATGAGTTTGGAGCTGTCTTTAGGCGATGTGATCGCAGAAGTAGATTCAGGGATATTTACTTATAAATGGACAGGTAAATATTCAAATGAGTGGAATCTTGAAGAGTCAGAAAGAGCCACTTACGATCCAGTCGGTAATGGTGATATTAAAGAAGCCGATGAGTATATTTATAAAAGGCTAACCAACGATATTATGTTGGCAACAGGTTTGACGTTGTCTTATCAAGGCGAGGATAGCAATTTATATTCAAATACGATGATGCTTCGTCAAACGCAGAATGATAATGTTTTTACTCAAGGTATTCGAGGTGAAAATAGAGACTTTATTGTAGAGAAAGAATTTGCTTGGAGAGAGCGAGAGTTTTTGATGCAGCAGTTTGTTGGTAATCACTACTTCCCAATGGAATCGTTTGCTGGATTAGAAACAGACCTCGACTGGGCATTAACGGTTTCTCAGGCATCGTTGGATTCACCGGATACTCGCTCTTACGAATTCTTTGGGCCGACAAATATTGCTACGGATGACAAATTTAATCCTTTAGCCGTTGATTATACGAATGTTAGTGATTTGTCTGAAGAAAATGATCCGATTCGTGAATTTTCAGAGTTAACGGATGATTCTACTGACCTCTATTTAAAGGCGAATACCTTACTATTATCAACAGATGATTATGAACTAAAAACTCAGTATGGATTCTCTACCTTTAGCCGCAAGCGTGTAGCCGATAGTTACACTTATCAATATGAGATTGCGACAGATAACGAAGAGCTGCCTTCCGAGTTTGAAAACAATCAGACCATTGCGGATATTTTAACGGACGACGCATTTGTGAGTGGTATGTATAACGCTAAATCTAATACCAATTATGAGAACTCATATGAAGGTACTTGGGACTATAGCGCTTTCTATGTACAGCCTAGATTTGAAATATATGATCTTATTAGTGCAGAAGTTGGATTACGCTTAGAAGATTCTAAGATGTCTTTAGAGACTAAAAAGGATCCTAATACGGGAAGTAATGTGACGGCTGATGTTACCGATAATGATGCTTATACATCGTTAAATGTTACTTACCATTTGCACGACGATGTACAGGCACGCTTTGCTTATTATAACTCAATTAATCGACCTGATTTTCGAGAAGTTGCCCCCGCACAATTTACCGACCCTGTTTCAGGTGATTTATATCAGGGTAACCCTCGGTTAACGTCTTCTACCGTTAATAATTTAGATTTACGATTTGAATATTATTTTTCTGATAATGAAAGTATGACGGCTGCTGTATTTAGAAAAGACTTTGCCGACATTATAGAAAGAACCGTCAGTATCGTTTCGGGCAGTAGTAATAGCACTGTGTATCGATATGACAACGGTGGGGATGCATTTGCTCAGGGCCTTGAGCTAGGTTTTTCAAAAGATATCTCGTTTGATAATTCTTTCGTTGGTTTAAAAGTATCAGGGAATACCACCTTGATAGATTCAGAGGTAGAAGCGTTAAATTCCTCTGGAAATATTTCAGCGATACGTCAGATGCAAGGGCAGCCTGATATGTTAGCGAATCTTCAGTTAGAAGCTGATGAGCTCGAGTCTGGTCGAGAATATACCTTGGTTTTAAACTATACCGGAGAAAGTTTAGACAGCGTATCTGCTAATGAACAATTACCAGACTTTATGAAAGCGAGTCGTGCGGTTTTAGATATTAGTTTTAAACAACCCATTATATTTGATGAGTTGGAAATTAAAGCATCTATTAAAAACATTACTAATAGTGAAGTTCTGATTGAGCAGGGCGGGCGTATGATTAAAAAATATAAGCCAGGTTCGGAATTTAAATTAGGTATGACATACAATTTTTAATAATAAAATCCGTGTGTCATATAACTGTAATTATTAAGCAATAAACTAAGTCCAGTCATAAATAAACAGTGACCTTTTCTAACAGAGAGATAATTATGAATAATAAATTTTTACTAAAAAATATTTCGGTTGCAATTGTAGCTGCAGGTTTAGCAGCATGTGGTGGCAGCAATAGTAATGGCGGTGGTGGAGATGATGCACCGACTGCACCTAACGCAAACTTGAGTTCTAATCCAGCGTTTGCATTTGATAATACAGATTACGCTGGCGCAGTAAAATCAGGTTCTAATAACTGGTGGAATTTCGCAATTGCAGGAACGGTTCCAGCTACTCCTGAAACGACTCCTTATGCTGCAGCTGCAGGTGCAGGTTCAGCGGGTTTTGAATCTGATGTAAGTTTTAGTGATGTTGCTTATACCGCAGCGGCAATTACGCCAGCAGCTGAATGTCCATCGGCCGAAGATCCTAATTACAGTATTGTTGATTCTGGCAATACATATGATTTGGACGGTAAGACTTTTAAAGTGTGTGATGTAACGGGCTCAATCTTAAAAGACGAAACGTTCTCAAATGATGTAGTTTGGGCATTAAGTGGTCGTGTCAATGTTGGTAATGGTAATCGTGAATTGGTTGCTAGCGATAACGTTGTTAAAGACGTTACTTTAACGGTTGAGCCAGGTACGGTTTTCCGCAGCAAAACGGGTTCTTCATTAGTCGTTACTCGGGGTTCTGAAATCCAAGCGGTTGGCACTGCAGCACAGCCAATCATTATGTGGGCTGAAGGCGATGATGATTTCAACGATCGTGGCGCTTGGGGTGGCTTAGTTCTACAAGGTTATGCTTATAATAACAATTGTGGTAATCCAGTAAACCAGACTTATTGCAACCTAAATGGCGAAGGCGCTAGTGGCTATTTTGGTGGTTTTGATAACTCTGATAGCTCGGGCACTTTGAAGTATGTTGTTATTGCTGAAGCCGGTTCTGAGCTTTCTAACGGTGATGAGCTAAACGGTGTTGGCTTCATGAGTGTTGGTTATGGCACTACGGTTGATTATGTTCAAGTTCACCAGAATGATGATGACGGCGTTGAATTTTTTGGTGGAGCCGTTGATGCTAAGCACTTGGTATTAACGTCAAATAAAGATGACGATATCGATTGGGATGAAGGTTATGTTGGTAACATCCAGTACGGTGTTATTGTAAAAACTTCTTCTAAATCAGGTAGCCGTCACGCATTTGAACTGGATACAAAGGGTGACGCTTACGAAAGTGCTTATCAGGAATCTAACCCAACAGTTGCAAATGTAACGGCTTTATCTCTTCTTGCTGATATTGAAGTAGTTGATGCTGCTGATAGAATTATTACGGGTGATGCGATTCACTTGAAAGAAGGTTCTGAAGGACGTTTCTTCAATATCTTGCTATTAGGTGACTTCAACAACTGTGTGAAGATCAAAGATACTACTAACTACACTACTGCTGAAAACGCTAATGCATCATTTGTTAATGTATATGGCGATTGTATGAATGATTCATCAATCCCAGCTACGTTTACTCTAGATGATCTACATGTTGCTTCTGCATATAACGGTGTTGATGCTCAAACAGCTGAAACTAGTGTTCCTGCATTAACGGCTGCAACGATCACTTCTGAAGAAGTTGATGGTTCAGCTAACTAATCATCCTATTAAACGGAAGATTATAAAGGCCCGCTACCTACTTAGGTAGCGGGCCTTTTTTATTGGGCGATTAATAAACTCCTTCGAGTTGTCATCTTACTGAAATTATTCTGACATTATTTAGCCATCAATCTGTCATGTAACCTATTTGTCACATTGCTGATATATCTTGTTTTTATCAAATTAACAGTGGGTCACTTGAGACGGGTGACTTGTATTTTTCTATTCAAAACGGTGATTATGCAATGCGTACTCAACAGCAGTCTGCAAAAGATAAAATGGTAAAAACAAAATTCTTAAAGAATAGCATCGCCGCTTTTCTTCTTACCTCGGGCGCACTGTTTGCTGCTCCTTCGGCTTTTTCTGTGCAAACAGCGCTTACATCCGTATTAGAGAAAGGTGAGCAACGCGCTGATAAAGCGATTAAATCACAGCTTGAAATTGATTCAATTGATGCTGATATTCGTGGTGCTGAACGAGAGTTTCGAGGTGTGAGTAAAGAGATCGAAGGCCTTGAGGTTTATTTACAGCAGCTTAACAAGCAACTAGCCGCCCAAGAGTCTGAAAAAACAAACATCGAAAACAGCATTCGCCAGGTCACGTTGATCGAGCGTCAGATCACGCCGTTAATGTTACGCATGATTGATGCAATTGATCGTTTTGTAACGGCTGATGTACCTTTTCAGCAAGAAGAGCGCCTAGCTCGCATCGCAAATCTTAAGGATCTAATGGGTCGCTCCGATGTCACTGTGGCTGAAAAGTATCGTAATGTTATGGATGCTTACCAAAAAGAGATGAGCTACGGCCGTACGATTAAAACTTACCGAGATACCATTAGCCTTGATGGTGCTCTTTTTGGAACGGCTGGAGAGCGAGAAGTAGATTTCCTACGGGTGGGTCGAATCAGTCTTATGTTTTTATCGCTAGATGGTGAAAGCTTGGGTATTTGGGATCAGCAAAGTAAAGAGTGGCAGCCACTTGAAAGTGGATACAAGGGTAAGTTGATTGGAGCTTTACGTATTGCCCGTGAACAAGCAGCCCCTAGCCTCATTAAAATACCGGTTGCAGCGCCTCTACCTTCTACATTCTCTTCAATTCCAAACTCCAATATTGCTCATGGAACTGTTCCTTATGGGGAAGCTAAATAATGAAAATTCTATCTACTTTTAAAGCCGTAAATAAAGCCAAAAAAATAGCCTTAAGTTTATGTATTGGTTTAGCCGCATCCGTTACTTTAAGTGCGCCTGCTAACGCAAACCAAGATATCGATCTTGATTCGTTATTGAACTTGGTTAAGCAAGGCCAGGCTCGTGATGACAGTGAATTTAAATCGCGTATTCAGCGCTTCAATACCGATAAGCAGCAACAGCAAGCTATGTTGCAGCAAGCTAAAGATCAGCGCTTTTCTCTTGAAAGTGAAAGTGAAACCAAAGAAGCCAGCTTCGCAATCAATGAAACCGATATTGTTGCCGCTCAAGAACGTTTAACTAATCGTTTGGGTAGTTTAAAAGAGTTGTTCGGTGTTCTTCAGCAAGTTGCTGGGGATAGCAAGGGCGTTTTTGAAGGCTCATTGATTACCTCAGAATTAAATGAAAATACGGCGACCGCTGGCCGCGAAGTATTTTTAGGTGAGCTGATTAAAACGGCAGGTTCTAGTTCTAAGTTGCCTTCTATTGAAGAGCTAGAACAGTTGTGGTTTGAAATGCAGCGTGAGATGACGATGTCTGGCAAAGTTTCTAGTTACCAAGCAGATGTTGTTTTACCCACCGGTGATACGGTTAAAAAACAAGTTGTTCGTTTAGGTAGCTTTAACGCTATAGCAGATGGCAACTATCTTACTTTTGATTTGGAATCACAGAAATTAATTGAATTAGCCGCACAACCTGGTAATCGTTATAACGGACCGGCTGCTGATTTAGAATCTGCAGAACTGACGAAAGGTACAACCAACTTTACCGGTTTCTGGATTGATCCTTCTCGTGGTCAGTTATTAAAAATCATGGGTCAATCTGCGGGTCTTGGTGAGCGCATAGATCAAGGCGGTGTAGTGGGCTACATCATTCTTTCTTTAGCGGTTATTGGTGTGTTATTAGCAATCTGGAGAATGATTAAGCTAACGGCTGAAACTGCACGTATGAAGAAGCAAATGATTACGGATGCTGCAAGTGATGACAATTCTTTAGGCCGTATCATGAAGGTCTATCAAAAAAATGGTGATACCGATGTTGAAACGTTGGAGCTGCATTTAAGTGAAGCCATCTCTTCTGAAGTACCGAGCCTAACGCGTGGAATTAATTGGATAAAAATCATCTCAGTTGTTGCGCCATTACTGGGTTTGTTAGGAACAGTGACTGGCATGATCGATGTATTTGAAACCATGTCGTTATTCGGCACCGGTGATCCTAAGTTAATGGCCGGTGGTATTTCACAAGCCTTGGTGACAACGGTATTGGGTCTTGTTGCAGCGATTCCTTGCGTCTTTTTACACACCATGACTAATAACCGTAGCCGCGCATTGATCACGATTTTAGAAGAACGTGCCACGGGTATTCTAGCGCGTAAATCTGAACAGCTATCACTAGCGAAGGCTTAATCGATATGTTTACTGCTATAGATCAGGTTACTTTATTTATGGAGCGCGGCGGCGATGTACTGTACGCCTTGCTGTTAGTGATCTTCTTATTATGGCTTTTTATTTTAGAGCGCATAGCGTTCTTCTCATTCACTTATCGCCCACAGCTAGCAAACGCTGTGAGCGAGTGGGAAGGCCGAAAGGAACGCACCTCATGGCATGCACATCAAGTTAGAGAAGATCTAACGAGTCAAGTAAGGATGTCACTGGAAACGAATATGTCGATGATAAAAATGTTGGTGGGTTTATGCCCACTGTTCGGCTTATTAGGAACGGTGACCGGCATGATCGAAGTATTCGACATCATGGCATTTCTTGGCAGTGGTAGCCCAAAGGCGATGGCTTCTGGAATTTCAAAAGCAACTATACCAACCATGGCCGGTATGGTCGGCGCGATCACAGGTGTCTTTGCATTGTCATTATTGCAGCGTTACATCCAGCGCCAAAAAGCTCAGCTTGAAGACAAAATGACGTTTGATCATTAAAATTATTTAAAGAGAGGGTAAAGTTATGAGACGCGGATTCTCGAACTTAGCAGCACAGACAGAAGAAGAAGGCATTGATATTACGCCAATGCTTGATGTTGTATTCATCATGTTGATTTTCTTTATTGTTACGGCATCGTTTGTAAAAGAGTCGGGTATTGAAGTGAATCGTCCTGATGCGAGTACATCTACGGCTAAGCCAAAGGCCAGTATTTTAATTGCGATTAATGATCTAGGTGAAATTTGGATCAATAAACGAAAAATCCCTGAAGGTCAGGTACGTGCCAATATCGAGCGTTTACACGCCGAAAATCCACAAGGCACGGTGGTTGTTCAGGCGGATGAAGAAGCAAGAACCAAAACCTTAGTGGCGGTGATGGATGCTGCACGTGAGGCCGGTGTTACCGACGTTTCCCTGGCTACTGAGAAGAAATAGTATGGCATCGACAACGATAAACCCGAAAGCGCAACCTTCAATTATTGATCCTCCAATGATCGAATCTGCGCTAGGGCGATGGTCTGTCGCCCTACTAGTTGCAGCCTTTGCTACTTTTACTGTGTCCTGGATGATGCAGGGGTTAATTTCTTCAGGTAACTCCGTTGTTAATGAAGAAAGTTTTGGTCGCCTAATTGAGTTTGTCGATGTCTCGCAAGATGACGATGTGCAAACCAAGCAGCGCAAGGTAAATAAACCACCAACGCCACCTGCAGAGCCGCCTAAGCCAGATATCCCTAAGCCAAATATTGAGGCGCAATCAGCCAATGCGTTTGATATAGGTGCGCTTGATCTTTCTGCTGATTTAAACATCGATGCAGGATTAGCGGGTTCGGGTGGCGATGGTGATTTTCTACCAATCGTAAAAGTCGCTCCTCAATACCCAAGGCGTGCTTTGCAGAAAGGCATAGAAGGGCACGTAACGGTTGAATTTACAGTAACAGCATTAGGTACCGTGGTTGATCCTAAAGTGATCGATGCGAATCCGCCTAATATATTTAATCGCGCGGCAATGAATGCGGCGAAGAAATTTAAATACAAACCTAAAATCGTGAATGGTAAAGCGCAAGCCGTCACTGGTGTACGCAACATTATTCGCTTTGAATTAGATAAAAGCAGTAAACGATAGTCACAGCCTCAGGAACTTATGATGAAAGCAGTGAAATTTAAAAACATGATTCTAAAAACAAAGCCTACAAAAAATGCTTTGTCGTCTTTTATACTAACCGCTTGTATCGGACTGTCGGTTGTCGCATCACCCAGTGTGCATGCCGAAGTTCATAATAATGATCAATCGGCTATAGAAAAAAATGCGGCTGTGAGTGATAAAAAGACAGTCAAAAAGAAGCGAGTTCGTAGAGCGCAAACGATGCGTCCAAAAATATTTAAAAAATTAGATAAGGTCCGTGAACTATCTGATGCAAAAGATTATGACGGTGCCGCTTCGATTTTAGAATCTCTGTCTAAGGTGAAGCGTAATTCATATGAAGTTGCGATGACTTGGAATATGCATGCCTATATGTATTTTAATCAAGAAAACTATGCCAGTGCCACGCAGGCCTACGAGAACATAATTTCAGGTAAGCGAGTTCCAGAAAGTTTGATGCAAACTACGCTCTACAGTGTTGCTAAGTTATATCTTATTCAGGAACAATATAAGCAAGCGCTAACAGCGCTTAACAATTGGTTCGATGTTGTCGAAAAGTCTAATGCAGAATCTCATATTTTACGTGCCCAGATTTATTATCAATTAGAAAATTATAAAAATGCTTTACCTGATGTTAAGCAAGCCATTGCGATGACTTTAGCGCAGAGAAAAAAACCTCGTGAAAACTGGTTGCTAATGGAACGTGCGGTTTATTTTCAGAATAAAGATTATGTCTCGATGGAGCGTTGTTTAAAGGATCTAATTGCTTATTATCCTAAGTCGGGTTCGATCGCTCAATATTGGGTGCAGCTATCCGCAATCTATAATGAGCTAGGTAAGCCAGAAGCGGAGTTATCAACGCTTGAAACCGCTTATGAACAGGGTTTATTAAAGAAAGAGACTCAACTAGTGAGCTTAGCGCAAGCCATGTTAGGAAAAGACATTCCTTATAAGTCAGCACAAATAATGTTGATGGCTATGAAAGACAAATACATTGAAGAAAATGCAAAAAATCTTTCTCTATTAGGTGATGCTTTAATGCTTGCGAAAGAATATGAACAAGCAATTATTGTGATGGCCAAAGCTGCAAAGTTATCTGATTCGGCCAAAGATTATTATAGATTGGCTCAAATACATACCGAGCGCCAGGAATGGGATAACGCATTATCAAATATTGATAAGGCAATTGATAAAAATGATGCGGATTCCAAGTATGCAATTAAAGTACATGAAGCACGAATCCTAAAAGGTTTGGTCTTGTTTAATATGAAAGATCTATTATTAGCGAAAGCAGAATTTGAGATTGCGTCTGAAACTGTTGAAGCAAAAAAAATGGCAGGCCAGTGGCTTAATTACATTGCTGGTGAAGAAAAGAGAATCGCCTTTATTGCCAATGCGGAATAAATATAAGCACTGATCTTACAAAATAAAATACTTTATTTTTGAAGCCTGTTTATGAAAATAAATAGGCTTTTTTGTTTAATTACAGGTCAATTGAGGCGTTAATTGGCTTTTATGTGAAATTTGTAACAATTCATTACATGAGGGGCTTGTCAGCGGAGGACTAAATCGGTAAAAACGTAGGTACTGTGAGAACTTATACATTGTTCAATTGAACGAGTATGAATAAAAAGTATTTTGACATAATAACAATTAATATCCGTTGGGCTTAAAACATGACAATTAAAACAGATTTAACACGTCGCTCTTTTATGAAAAGTGCTGCAGCTGGCGCTGGAGCGGTAGCTGTTCCTATGGCTTTAACAGGTTGTGGCGCTGATGACGATAATGACAGTACAACTGCAAGTGACTCTAACTTAGTTGTCGCATTTGGGCATGGCGTCGCTTCTGGTGACCCATTACACGATCGAGTCATTATTTGGACGCGAGTAACGCCTTCTGTTGATGATGCAACGGCACAGAAGACAGTACCTGTAGATTGGAAGGTAGCTACCGATGCAGCGATGAATACTGTTGTTGCTTCAGGCAGCATACAGACGACATCAGCCGTTGATTACACGGTGAAGATCGATGCTGACGGCCTTTCTGCAGATACGACTTATTATTACCAGTTCACAGGCCCATTAGCAGTTAAGACTGTTGTTGGCCAAACTAAGACCTTACCAGTAGGTACTGTTGATAGCGTTAAGTTAGCTGTTTGTTCATGCGCGAACTATCCTGCTGGCTACTTCAATGCTTATGACGCTATCGGTAAGTCAGACGCAGATGTTGTTGTTCACCTAGGTGATTACATATATGAATACGCTGTTGGCGAGTACGGCACAACCGCAAATACTATTGATCAAGGTCGTAATCACAGCCCTGAAAAAGAAATTTGGACGCTAGCAGATTATCGTCAGCGCTATGGTCAATATCGTCAAGATGGTTTACTTCAAGGTGCTCACCAAGTTAAACCTTTCATCTGTGTTTGGGATGACCATGAGTTAGCGAATGATACTTACAAGTCTGGAGCTGCTAACCATACAGAAGGTGATGAAGGGACTTTCGAAGATCGTCGTACTGCTGCATTTCAGGCATACCACGAATGGTTGCCTATCCGTACGGGTTCTGATGTCGCCAATATCTATCGTAACTTTAAGTTCGGTGAATTAGTTTCAATGAATATGATGGATACTCGTCATATTGCCCGTGATGAACCTTTGAGTTTTGAACAATTATTGGCGCCAGGCGCTGATGCAGCGGCTTTAATTGCAGATGAAGATCGCCGTTTAATTGGGACTGAGCAATTAAGCTGGTTAATGCAAGAATGGACAAACTCTACCGCAACTTGGGAAGTCTTAGGCCAGCAAGTATTGATGGGCCGTACTTTTATTCCTGCAGAAATTCTGCAAGGATTGGGTGCTTTAACGGCTGCTATCGAAGGTGGCGTAACCGATCAGGCTACTCTCCAAGGTCTGCAAACGACAATCCTAACATCTTTGACAACCTTGGCTGCTGGTAAAACAGATCCTAGTACTGCATCTGCTCAAACATTAGGAAGTCTTCAGGTTCAAGCACCTTATAACCTAGACGCTTGGGATGGATACTTTATTGAACGTGAGCAGATTCTTTATCGTGCACACTTACAGGGTAAGAACGTAATTAGTTTGGCAGGTGATACTCATAATGCGTGGGCTAGTGATTTACGTTTCGTAGCGGATACTTCGACGGGCGAATTAAGTAAGCGTACTGTTGGGGCAGAGTTTGCTACTTCTTCAGTTACTTCTCCTGGTTTTGATCAATACTTATCAGTTGATGATCAAGCGGCTTATGACGCAGCTTATGCAGCTGCTTATAAGCAAGCATCTGATGCTGTTTTAGCAGGCGACCCTGCAGATACGGCAGGTGCTGATGCGGCTGGTATTGCAACGGGCACAGCAACGGCAGATGCGACACGAACTGCAGTGATCGGTGCTCGAAATGCATTTGAAGGTTCTGTAAAGACTTTAGTTGATGATTTACAGTTCTTCAATTCTTATCAGCGTGGTTACATGGAGGTCGAATTCACTCCGACTTCAGCAACTGCCGAGTGGATGTTTGTGGATACGATTCAATCTCCAACTTATACCGTGACTTCAGGTGGTAAGCAGAGATTTACTCCAGGCCAGACACTGAAATCAGTTAGCTAAAACAGCTATTTCTGATTAAGTGCACTGCCGGCTTAACAAAAGCCCTAATGAAGTGATTCATTAGGGCTTTTTTGTGCCAGTTAATTATGCGAACGTTATGAATAAATGATAAATTAGATTTTTTCGTATTAGCGCGGCGCACGGATGTTCAGACTTTACCATTCCAATGATCTTGATGTATTAAAAGAGCTTCTAGTTCACCAAATGCAGCAGGGGGATAGTGATCCTTTTATCCCTGAACAAATCTTAGTGCAAAGCCAAGGTATGGCGCATTGGTTAAAGCTACAAGTCGCTGAATCGTTAGGCATTGCTGCAAATATCGAATTTCCCCTGCCGTCGAGTTTTGTATGGAAAGTATACAACTCGGTTAAGCCTGATTTACCTGAGCGTTCTCATTTTGAAAAAGAGTCCATGACGTGGAAGTTGATGCGTTTATTGCCGACTTTATTAGACGAAGAACTGTTTGCTCCCATTGCTCACTACTTAGATGTTAAAAAGACAGATGAATCTAATATTGATTGCTCGAAAATTAACCAGCAAAAGGTCTATGCTCTTGCCGAAAAAATTGCCGATACCTTTGATCAATATTTAGTCTATCGTCCTGATTGGTTGTTAGATTGGGAAAACGGAAAAGATGAAATTGAAGACGGTGATGTTAGCAACCAGCCTTGGCAGCCTGAACTATGGCGTCGCTTAGTTAAAGACAGTGAGCAACTAGGCCACAGCTTATTTCATCGTGCGCGCTTAACCGATCAGTTGGTCGATATTGTGCGCGAAGGAAAAGAAGGGCTTAAAAATTTATTGCCCACCAGTTCGACAGAGCACCCTGCTCGAATTTTTGTTTTTGGGATCGCGGCCTTGCCAGGAACTTATTGGCAGGTATTGAACGCCATTAGTGAGCATGTCGATGTTCATTTCTTTTTATTGAACCCTTGCCGTAATTATTGGGGGGATATTATTAATGAAAAGACACGTGCAAAGTTGCTGCAAAAAGATGCCAGCTTGGCAAATTACTTTCAGGTCGGTAATCCGCTATTAGCTTCATGGGGCAAGTTGGGTCGTGATTTTGTCACGTTGACACATGAAGCCGCTAATGAGGCTGGAAGAGAGCGGTATTTTCAGGATATTGAAGCTTTCTCTGAGATTGGTGAGGTTGGAAAATCTAGGAATTTATTAGAAAATATTAAGTGTGATTTCTTAGAGTTGAAAAATCGCAGTGAAGCGGCGTTTGGCTCTAAGGCACTGGAAAACAGTAATGCTAAGTTAGCTGTAGAAAAGAGTGATCAGAGTATTCAATTTGTTAGTGCTCACTCACCATTGCGCGAAGTACAAACCTTGTTCGACCAAATGTTAAGCTGGTTTGATCAAGATGTAGCTAATATCAAGAGTGGGAAAATATCAGAAGAACAAGCGCTAAAGCCCAGAGATCTTCTGGTTATGGTGCCTGATATTGATATCTATGCGCCTTATATTGAAGCCGTATTTGGTAGCGCCTGCGATGACTTGCGCATTCCGTGGGCCATTGCCGACCAAGCTTTAAATAAAGAAAATTTAATCATTGATTCGTTTTTGCGTTTACTACAACTTCCCAGTAGCCGCCTAACGATTACTGATATTATTGAATTTTTAGAAGTGCCAGCCATCGCCCAAAAATTTGAAATTGAAATAAAGGATTTAGATCAAATAAAGCTTTGGCTAAATTCAGCCAACATTCGCTGGGGCCTTGATGAATCTCATCGTCGTGATTTAGGTTTGCCTAGCTGGGATGACAACAGTTGGTTTAAAGGCTTGCAGCAATTGTTGCTTGGGTTAGTGATGCCTGATAACGCCCATGCCCTTGATCAATACTGGCCGGTGCCTGGGGTTACAGGCAGCCAAGGTGAGTTGTTAGGAAAGCTGATGTCGTTCGTTGATCAACTGAGTCATTGGTATCAGATACTTCAACAACAAACTAAACAAGAATCCGCAGATAACTATTTAATCCATCAAGAATGGCAGGATGTAATATTACGCTTAATTGGTGATTTTTATCCGCTGCAAGCTCAAGATGATAATGGTTTAAACGATCAGCTGGTATTGCAAAAAATCCGAGATCAAATTCAATGTTGGCAACAAGAATTGGAGTTATCCGCATTTGATCAAGGTTTGAGTCACGGGGTTATTCTGCAATATTTAACGGACTGCTTGACTAAACAAGTTGGTTGGCAGCGCTTTCTTGCTGGCCCGGTTAACTTCTGTACATTGATGCCGATGCGCAGCATTCCTTTTAAAATTGTTTGTATGCTGGGTATGAACGACGAAGATTATCCAAGGCGTGTTCCTCCACAGGGCTTTGATCTAATGGCACAAGGCGCTTACCGCCGAGGTGATCGTTCTCGCCGAGAAGACGATCGCTATTTATTTTTAGAAGCCGTCGTCGCTGCACAAGACAAGCTTTATATTAGTTATCGTGGCCGGGATAGTCGTGAAAATAATGAGCTGCAACCCTGTGTATTAGTTAGCGAATTAATTGATTACCTTGGCAATGGGTATGTTATTGAAGGCGATGACTCGTTACCGCATAAAGAAAGTGATAAACGCTTGAGAAAGCATTTAATTCGAGAGCAATTATTACAGCCTTTTAATACACAATATTTCTCTCCTAATAAAATTGATTCAACTATTAGCTATCAAAAAATGTGGCAACAAGTCGCTGTTGCGAGTAATGAATTGGCTAGCAGCACGGCTTTAAAGGAGACTCTTTTAACTGAAGAGCGACCTATTAACGAAGCGGCCTTTGTAACCGCTCCTTTAACGGATGATAGGGATGATAATATTCGCTTGTACCCTGAACTAGATGATATCAAAAAATGTTTGATTAACCCTTGCAAGTTCTTTATGCAGCGCAGGTTGAAAGTGAACCTTACTCAGTACTGGGATGAGACTGAAGTAGACGAACCTTTTGCACTTGATAGTTTACAAACGTATTTATTGAATGAAGCATTATTGTCGACTCACTTAGAAGGGCAAGAAGAAGTCTTTAAGCAACAGCAAAAATCGTTAGGACAATTACCCGCAGCAGGGTTTGCCGATTATTTACTCACACAAAGTGAGAATAAAATCGCACCTTTGATTGAAAAGGTCAGGAATACCTTTTCGGAAACAGGAAGCAGCATTGGAAAAATGCCTCCTCAGAGTGACAGCCTAATTATTGAGAAATATCAGTTAAGTGGTCAGTTAGAACACTTAATTAGTCATAGTGAAAATGGAAATGACATTAATCAAAACGGCATCAACCAAGGTGACGTGAAGCAGGGTGGAATAAAACAGGTATTCCATTTTAGCAGTGGCGGATTTAAAGCTAAGCAGATTATTAACCTTTGGTTAGAGCATTTATTCTCATGTGCCACAGGGCTCTCAATGGGTAATAGCATAGGTTTAGGCATCACTAAAGAAGGTGAGATTGATAAGTGTGAGTTCACTCCGGTTAATAGCGAAATGGCTCAACACTATTTGTTAACATTGATCGAATTCATGAATCAATGTTATCGAATGCCGCAGCCTTTCTTTTTGCAGTTGGCGTACAGTTATTTAACGACAGACATTGAAAAGCAAGAAGGTATTTTAGGAAAAGCGTTAGACAGTGAATTCAGTGAACTGAATGATGAGTTTGTCCAGCGCTGTTTCAGCCAAATGTTAGAAGAAGATTATATCGGATTTTTATCGACACAAAATAGCATGTGGCAAGGTCTTCTTGAACCTTTGTTGGAACATCGAGTTAACGAGGATGATGATGAGAAGGAGAGTGCATAATGAAAATATTAGAAACCGATAGCTTTCCTCTTCTTGGTAAAAGTCTCATCGAAGCCAGTGCAGGTACTGGTAAAACCTATACGATTGCTAACTTATACCTTCGTGTTTTACTCGGAGATCATACTTTAGGAATAAAGCCTGTTGATCGCATTTTGGTGGTTACCTTTACTCGTGCTGCAACGGAAGAATTACGCGGGCGTATTCGTGATCGTATTCGTGAATTGTATGAAGATGTTTTACGACTAACTCAGGATCAAACGAGTGAAGTAGATGATGAGGTTAAAGCCTTAATTCTTAGTACTCAAGATAATTTTTATACGGAAGAGTCCTCTGATAACCTTTCTAGTAATAAAACGTCGCCTAAAAAAATATCTCTTACCGACTGGCTACAAGCTAACTTATCTCAAATGGATGAATCGTCGGTTTTTACAATACATGGGTTTTGTCAGCGTATATTAAAGCAGTTCGCCTTTGATAGTGGTGTCGGTTTTGAATCAGAAATGATTTTAGATGCGCAAGAATATTTAAGGCGTGCGGCGCAAGATTATTGGCGTGAGCTCGCTTACCCCATGGATCAAGAACAGTTAACGGCTTTGTTGGGGCAAATATCGAGTCCAGAAGATGTTTTCTGGAAAGTGCGAGGTTGGTTACAGCAAGAAGACATAGAATTATTACCCAAAGCGAAGTCAGATCTAGACTTCTCTAGCGCATGGGCAAAGGCCAAATCACGTTATGATAATGCGGTTCAAGTTTGGCAAGAGTTAGCCGCTCAAGATCTAAATGACTTAATTGAGAATTCGGGAGTTGATAAACGCAGTTTCTCTAAAACTACACGACCTAAACGTATTGCGGCGGCGAAAATCTTTTTTTCTGTTAATACGCGCTTTACCGGTAAGGTTCCTAAGGATGTATTGGAACTTGGGCAAGAGAATTTGTTCAGTAAAACCAAAAAAGGAGAGGCTCCACAGCATCCTGGATTTTGTTTGATCGATGAGCTTGTCAACGATTGTGAACAGATGGCTGCCGTATTGCCTCATCACATGTTAGCGCAAGTGAAAACTAAGTTCTGGGCGTCGATGGAACAAGCAAACTTGATGAATCCTGATGATTTATTACGTTTGCTAGCGAATGCTTTACGTGGCTCTCATGGCGAGGCTTTGGCTGAACATATTCGTCAGCAATATCCTATTGCTATGATTGATGAGTTTCAAGATACCGACAGCTTACAGTATGAGATTTTTAATCAGGTTTATAGCAAAGAAGAAAGCTCTGGCCTGTATATGATCGGAGATCCTAAGCAAGCTATCTATAGTTTCCGGGGGGCCGATATTTTCACGTATTTACAGGCTGGTAAATCTTTAGCTGAAGGCAGGCGATTTACCCTGAACAAAAACTGGCGCAGTCATAGTGACCTTGTATCAGCGACGAATGAATTGTTTTCGCGTCATCATGAGCCTTTTGTACTCCCCGGGAAAATTGAATTTCAGTCGGTATTGTCGGCAGGAAAATCTGATGGGAACTTCTTTCATTATCGCGATCAGAGTAAGTGTGCGCCGCTGCACTTACTGTTAAATTCAGAAGGTACTAATCGAGACCATGGCCGATATAATGCGGCTGAAATGTGTGCTAAAAGTATTCAGCAGCTATTGCTAAAAGGCTGCCTCTCTTCAGAGAAAGAGGGTTCAGGCAAGAATAGTTCGCAAGACGAAAGCTCTAAAGCCGTTAATTCGGGTGATATAGCGGTTCTAGTACATAACCGTAAGCAAGCAAAGTTGGTAAAAGATAATTTAAAGAAGCTGGGCATTAATAGTGTATTTTTATCCCGTGACAGCGTTTTAAATTCAACTGAAGCTAGTGATTTATTACGCTGGTTAAATGCCATTGCAGAGCCGCAAAATGAGCGTTTATTACGTAATGCGCTTGCTTGTGAAAGTTTGGATTATGACGCTCATTATTTAGCGTCGCTTTTAGAGGATGAAGCGCGCTGGGAAACTGAATTAGCTCAACTGTATCAACTACGTGAACGCTTCAATCAGCGTGGTGTTATGGCATTTGTTATGTCTTGGCTAGAAATGAAACCTGCGGCTCTTGATAGCAAAGTATCCAATAAGGAAGCAGAGCCTCTGGCTGTTCGTTTACGTAAGCAAGCTGATGGTGAGCGTAAACTCACGAATTTTTTACACCTAGGAGAAGTTCTGCAGCAAGCGAGTAGGGAGCTGGGTGTTCAATCGGGTTTTTATAATACTGACGGTAAGGGATTGTTAACCTTATTACGCTGGTATTCTGAACGCTGCCAGAATGCATTATTAAACCAATCTGAAGAACAGCAAATTCGTTTAGAAAGTGATGCGAACTTAGTGCAGATAGTGACGATTCATAAGAGTAAGGGGCTTCAGTACCCAGTTGTCTTTTTACCTTTCTGCTGGGATGAAGATAATAATTCGGTAAGGTTTGATGCGGTTTATCATACTGAAAAGAAAGTTGAAGGTGGGGAAGATAAATCAATACTGACTATTCATACAAAAGCGGATAAAAGCGCGAAAGACAAGCATGTCGCTGAAGTCCGTGCCGAAGCCATGCGTTTATTATACGTAGCGCTTACACGTGCTGAACAAGCATGCTTTGTTCAATTTGAAAATGTTGTAAAGCATTTGAAAAACGGGCCGAAAGGCTTGTTAATGAACTCAGCGCTTGGTTATCTGTTAGAGCAAGAATCTGTCAGCATCGAGGGCCTACGAGATCGTTTTAGTGACGTGATTGATGAAGGCAAGCTGTCGCTAAATTATTACACGGATTGGCTAGCTGAGATGGAAAGTATTCCCGAAATCCAAGAAGACTCCGCCTGTACAAAAGAAGAATTAACCTTGGCTAAATTTAACGGTAAAGTTTGGGATAATTGGCGCTTGACCAGCTACAGTCAATTAGCTCAGCTTGATCATGATACTAATTCTGAGCAAGGCCATGCGAGCAGTAATCATAATCACAATCATAGTAGCGATATCGTACTCGATTCAGGTAGCCAGTTTGATACGGAAGCTGAAATTTTATCGATAACTTCCAATACAGATGATGACTCTGAGTATCAAGGGTTTGATTCTGAAATAGAAGGTGAGATTGAGAGTGAGCAAAAACTAACACCGTTTGATTTTCCCAAAGGCGCAATACCAGGAACGTGTTTACACGGTATTCTCGAGAATTGGGATTTTGTTGATGCTGAGCAGCTAGAAGAACAAATTAGTAATCAATTGAAGTTTTACGGCATTGATGAAGACTTCTCGACCATGTTGGCTGAGTGGATGTATCAAGTAGTAGGGCAGCCTTTAGTTGAAGCTCAATGTTGTTTAGCGGACGTTAGCGAAAGAAATCGTTTAGTTGAAATGGAATTTTATCTGCCGATGACAGAGATTCGAGCTTCGGGGGTAATGCCTTTATTAGACGGTCGCCGCTTAGCCTTTCAGCCGATGAGGGGGCAGTTGAAAGGATTTATCGATTTAATCTTTCGTCATGACGGTCGTTATTATGTTGCGGATTATAAATCGAATTATCTTGGTGATAGCATCAGCGATTATCAGTTAGCTGCTTTAAAAGAGGCAATGGAGCATCATCAGTATGATCTACAGTATTGGATTTACAGCATTGCAGTTGATCAATACCTAAGTCGTCGCATTCCTAATTATGATTATGAAACCCACTTTGGTGGTGTTTATTATTTCTTCTTGCGGGGAATGAACGGCAAGTCTGATGGTGAAGGCGTATTTTTTACTCGCCCAGAAAAGTCACAATTAGATAAATGGCGTAACTGGCTATTAGGGAATGAGTCTGAAAAGATTCCTGAAATGGCGGATGTTCCTGATGCACATATAAATACAAGCAGTAGCAATAATAAAAACGCAGATGAAAATAATCAAATGGGGCTGTTCTAATGGTTAATTCAGCTGAATTTAATGAAAGCAAAAATTTAAAGTCGTGGCTTAAGTCTGCTTTTGAAAAAGAGTCCGGTAACGAAAGTAAAAACCGAGATTCTAATTTAAAAGCGATTGATTTAGAGCTGGCCAATAGCTTATGTCTGAATGAGATATCCCTTTCTAAAAAACAGGGTGTAAAAGATCATGATGAAAATAGCCTTAAGCTTTATGCCTATTTGATCATCAAGCTAAGTCAGGCGCTCAGTCGTGGAGAAGTCTGTCTTGAGCTTTCACAGCTTTATGATATTCAGCAAAGAACGGGAATTAGCTGTAACAATGTGCAGGAACACTTATTGCGGTTCCTGACCATTCATCGAATTGAAATTGTACAAAATAGTACCAGCTTAGAGCAATTGGCTCGGCAGAACCCTTATGACTTGGTAGTGAATTATCCATTAGTTGTTATGCAGGGGCGTCTGTATTTTTCTCGTTATTGGTTTTACCAACATCAAGTTTTTAATTCGATCAGTTCGCGATTAGTCGATCAGAAAACGATCATCGACAATGCGTTGAGTAAAACGTTGCAGGATTTATTTCCTAGCTCTGTAGCCAGCTCGCAGCCTAATTGGCAGATGCTCGCCGCCGCAAATGCGTGTTTAAACCGTTTTAGTGTCATTACGGGAGGCCCTGGCACGGGGAAGACGACGACTGTGACGCGTCTATTGGCTGCGCTGATTAGCCAGCAGCCTAGTTTGCGCATCGCATTAGCGGCGCCAACAGGTAAGGCCGCCGCTCGATTAGTCGAATCCATTTTAGGTGCTAAGGCTAAGCTCGCTCAGACGTTTCCATTGGCTGAGAAGATTCCTGTGACGAGCTTTACACTACATCGATTATTAGGTTGGCGGCCGGATGGTTTTTCATACAACCATAAAAAAACCTTACCGTTTGATTTGGTGATAATCGATGAAGCTTCGATGGTCGATTTACCCATGATGGCTCAGTTAATGGAAGCGCTTGGTGACAATACTCGTTTAATCTTATTGGGTGATAAAGATCAGTTAGCTTCTGTAGAAGCTGGCAGTGTGTTGGGCGATTTGTGTGATAGCGGAGTGATGGTTAATGGTTATCA
>Ga0105353_1000358_pt1 | contig 27716 bp, 18 predicted proteins | sample EN1Hudsemesocosm_2_FD_83657 | JGI IMG/M metagenome (GOLD analysis project Ga0105353, IMG submission 83657) | Methane-oxidizing microbial communities from mesocosms in the Hudson Canyon - EN10B Hudson Canyon | ecosystem: Environmental > Aquatic > Marine > Cold seeps | place: Hudson Canyon...
CAAACCTCCACTCCCATCTCGGCCAAGGTTTGGTACATGCCGGCAATTTCTTTCACCTGCGCCACACACAAGGGGCACCAGTTACCACGATAAAAAATCATTAGGGTAGGCTTAGTGGATAGGTCTTCACGACTCACTGTCTCACCGTTTGGCGTATACAAGGTAAAGTCCGGCAAAGGTTTACCCACTAGCAAAGCTGTATTTTTTTGGCCACCAAAACTGGAATACCAAAAAAGATACAGGCTCCACCCTAACCAAGCCGTAGCCACAAAAATACCCGCCACAAAATTGGCTTCTGTGAAAGCCAAGTAACTGGCGGCCACTGCCAAAATAATCGTGCTTATGGTCCACTTGGGCAGCAAGGCTGTGGTGCGCGCCTGGGGACGAAGGAATAACCAGCCAAAAAAACCGCCGCCCACCCCATGCAACACAGCCACTAGCGCCATGGCTTGCGACCCCGTTTGCAGGTAATCCATCATTGCCCAAACCATTACCACGGGTAAGTAAGTGCAATAACTGGATATGAAAATCGATTTTAGTTTTTTCATGGATACATCCTTTTTATGATTGATTTTTAGGGCCTTAAAATTAGGCCGTTAATTGTTGTAACAGGTCTTGTAAGTCCTCAACGATGACTTGATTGGAAACACCTTCTCTTTGGCGAACTCGGGCGCCTTTTATTTGGGTGGCCATGATGCTGGCCGCTGTTTGCGGAGAAAGCTTCATTGAAGCGGCTTCATGAATATCTAAAAAACAGCGTTCAAAACCCGCCTCCATCTTGGTTAATACAGTGCTAGACAAGTGTTTTACATCACACACCACCCGGTCGTCTTCACATAAGGTATTCACCATCAGGCAACCCAGCTTCGACATGTCTGAGTCTGCAAAAGAAAGTTGCAGGAAAGTGTCCATGCGTTGCTGGGCGGGTTTTTCACCGTTTAACAGGGTCATTGAAAATAGCTGATCCACCAGACCTGAATAGGTCTCAAGGCAGCGCTTAAACAGGGCGTCTTTATCCCCTACCGAGTTATAAAGCGTGCCGCGGCTGATGGCCATTTCATCCAATAACTGCCCAATGGAGGCGCCACTATAACCATGCTCCCAAAAAACCATCATGGCCTTATTGATTACTTGCTGCTCGTTAAATTTCTGCGGTCTCGCCATGGGTATTACTTAAACCAGATTATGGAATGATCATTCCATAATAATCGTTTTTTCAGGTAAAAGGCAAGTTAATAGATACACTAAAGGGGTCACACAGGATGCCTAAAAGAGCCAGACTCAATACCAGCCTGCATCAGGGGCGATGCCGGCTGGCAAATTCTTAGCGTGTTATTGCGCTTTCTGGGGGCCTCCAGCTGCCTTTCTTTTGTGTCTGCGCTGCGCCATCTCAGTGAACTGGACCAACTGCTCACTGGTTAATACCGACTGCAATAAGGCCAGAGTCTCTTCATGCAACAACACCATGGATGCCCGTTCCTGGCTATGACTTTCCCGGTACTGATTATGAATTTCCATGCGCTTTTCATGCTGGCCGTTTAAAACGTCTAGAAATTCTGTTTGCTGATCCTGACTGACATTTAACACCTCCATGAGATGCTGAGGGCCACGCTTATGCCCTTCGCCTTCCAGTGCCTGGACATTGGTCATGATGGAGACAGACATACAGATGCCAGAGCCATGGGGATTAGATTGCGCTTACTGGATGATAAAAAATTCATATGATCATTCTCTGGTGGTCTGTGAGTATGATTCACACAATAGCGGGCAAAAGAGCAAGAAATATGAAAATGGAAAACACATTATAAAATGATTTTCGCTATTTAAGATAAGCCTAAGGGTGCCTCCAGTTTATAACCCACCCCGTAAACCGAATGAATAATTTCTTCATTTGGCAACACTTGGGCAATTCTCTTACGCAGTTTTTTAATGTGACTATCTATGGTGCGATCACTCACCACCCTGTGGTCTCGATAGATATGATCCATGAGCTGGTCCCGAGAATAGATACGGCCCTGGCCCTGATACAAGATCGTTAATAGCTGAAATTCCACCGCGGTGAGCACCAGTTCATGACCATTAATGGATGCCTTAAAGCGCTCTTCATCCAGTACCAAACCAAATTGGTTTGAGTCTGAATGATCAGGTTGCAAACGTCGCAACACCGCCTTCACCCTGGCCACCACTTCACGGGGGCTAAAGGGTTTGCAGATATAATCGTCGCAACCCAACTCCAATCCCAGCAAACGGTCCACCTCCTCCACCCGCGCCGTCACCATGATTATGGGCACGCTGGAAAACGCCCGCAGTTGCTTGCAAATTTCTATGCCATCCAAACCGGGCAACATAATATCCAGCAAAATTAAATCCGGCTCATGTTGTTTTACCCAGGTCACCACGTCTAGGCCATTGGCAATCGTGTGACTCGTAAAACCGGATTGAATAAGGTATTCAGATAATATCTGCGCAAGTTTTACTTCGTCTTCCACAATGAGCACTTGCTGCGTCATATCGATTCACCTTACACGTTTTTAGCATTGGTTAGGGGTAATAAAATTTCAATTAATACCCCACCCAAAGACGAAGCATTAGCTGTGATAGTACCATCGTGGGCAACCACAATATTATGGCAAATAGACAAACCCAAACCCGCCCCGCCGCTGGCCCGATTACGAGATGTTTCTACTCGATACAAACGCTCAAATAAACGGGTAATTTCCTCTTCACTCACTCCTGGGGCCGAGTCCTTAAATTGAATGTGCAAGCTACCTGATTGCTCACCCAGTGTTACTTCCAACCTGCCAGGGCGGTCGGTATAACGCAGAGTATTGTTGCATAAATTACTAAACAGCTGCCTTAACCTGGCAGCATCGGCCAACACTCTAGATTGACCATTAAGGGTGGAATGAAATCTTAATTCTAATCCTGCGCGATCAAATTCGGACTGAAAAATAGCCAGGGTGGTTTGCAAAATTTCCGGCGCATCAACCTGGCTCTTTTGATAGTTCAAAGCCCCAATGTCCGACATGGACAACTCGTACAAATCGCTAACCAAAAGATTCAGTTGTTCCACTTCGTCATGCAAGGAAGCCATGGCCTGAGGGGTTGATGGACGTATGCCATCCAGTAGCGCTTCTATTTCGGCTTTAAGAATGGCCAAGGGAGTGCGTAATTCGTGAGAGATATCGGCAATCCAACGCTTACGTGCTTTTTCATTTTCTTTTAGGGTGTTGGCTAGCGAGTTAAAGTTTTTAGACAACTGGCCCAGCTCATCGTTACTGGTTACCGGTATAACCGTTTTATATTGGCCAGCAATGAGACGCTGTGTACCCAGACTCAAATTTCGAATGGGCTTCACTAAGTGTGCGGCTATGGGCAAACCCGCCAAAACACAAATGATCACCATCACCAACGCCACCCACATAAAGGCTCGGGATTGCTGCTGCACAAATAACAAATCCAGTTCACCTGATAATTCATCACGGGGCAACTGCCCCACATAACCGATTGTTTCGCCCTTTAAAACAATGGGGTACAGGGTAAGGTCACTAATTTTTTTCACGCGGCCAATCAACACTTTTTTATTTTCGTCTAACAACAATGGATTTTTAAGACCTGACTTAGGTGGCGGTGGCCGCCCAAACGGGTGTTTGAAGTCATCAGAAGAAGAAAAGCCCGGGGGATGTTCTCTGCCGCGTTTAGGAAACTCACCAGGAGGCCGGCGATCCTTCATGGCTAACTTTGGATGTGCTTCAGGCCCCATAAACCCCAAATATCGCCTTAACAAGGCATCCCACAGGGAGCGATCTCGGCTTATTTTTTGCCAGCCTTTATTTGCTTGATAGTGCCTCACCACGGCCTGGCTCAGGGCCTGATATTTTTGTTGATCCTGCTGATTCACATAATCTAAGAAACCGCGATCGAAGCTCCAGGACATGACCAAATACATGCTCAAAACCACACTGCCGGTGGCCAGCAGCAAGGTTGAAAACAACTTGAAACGAATACTCAAGTTGGGCTTGGATAATTTAAACATACAAATACAGTTTTTTGCTTCTGACAATAGATAAAGGCAATGGCAAGCATAGCGGCTATTCATTTGAAAATCCGCACTAAAAAACAGCTTCCTTATTATTTGCACATTCAGGATTAAGAAGGATTATTACCCATGATGCAACATCAGAATATTAGAAAAAACACTCTAAAAAAGCCGCTTCACAGTCAAACTCCACTCACGGGGCCGGGCATATACAAGCTCGGTATAACCAAAACCACTGTATTCATCATTACCTGTGACCACATAGGTTTCATCGGTGATATTACGAACCTGCATGGCCAGTTGCCATTGTCCCCCGTATTTTTTAAAGGTGGCGCCTGCGTTAAACAAATGAAAATCATCCTGGGCAATAAATTCACTGTTGGCTGCATCGTTATACACTTTTGAGCGATAACGCCAATCAGCACGCCAGGTCATATCACCATAATTCGCCACCTGCACCACATAAGACACACCACTATACAGTGACCATTGAGGCGCGTTTACAAAACGACTGCCTTTATCTATTCCCTGATCAGGGTCAAAATCTTCCGCAAAAGAATTGTACTTGGTATCCAGGTAACCGGCAGACATGAACAAGGAAAGGTCTGGATTCAGCAAGGCGGTTAACTCCAACTCACCACCATACACTCGCCCCTCGGCGGCATTTCCGGTTCCCGGTGCCACCACGTCAATTACCTTAACCTGCACGTTGGAATAATCGGTATAAAACAACGCGCCATTTAAGCGCAAGGTATTGGTATCATTGCTGGTCTTCCAGCCAAATTCGTAAACCGCAACGTCTTCAGGTTTAAACGAACCCGGCTCGGTGCGTGGGGGGAAAACCCGCTGATTAAAGCCACCACTTTTATACCCTTCGGAGTACGACAGATAAGTTAACAGTCTTTGATTCCAGCGATAATCCATGCTCAGCAAGCCTGAGAAATTATCAAAGTCTTGGCTAAACTCTTCTTTTGGCAAGATACGCTGGCCATCTACAAATCCAGCGCCCCCATACACAGGCACCGTATTTTCATTAAAGCTTACAACTTGATCGGGTAAAAAGCGTTTTGTCTCATCGGTATAGCGCCCACCCATTGTCATCGTCATTTTGTCAGTGAGCTCAATTGAGGCCTGACCAAACAGCGCCATGCTTTCATTTTCAATACCGCCACCACTCACCACATCAAATACCGGCAGCGACACCACATTTAAATTATTTCCTTTTTCTTGAAAGTAATACAGCCCTAACAACCATTGCCATTTATTCTGCCCGGCCCCATTGCTCACTTGCAGCTCTTGACTCAGTTGCTCATGATCCATCACATCTTGTGTTTGAATAATATTAAACGTTGAATTGTCTGAATCCCGACCGAACTCACTCTCTAATTCACGGTGGGCGGTGATGGATTTAATATTAAAATGGGTAAATTGGTAATTCATCACCAGTGACGTACCGTATACATCCAAATCCGATTTAACAAAATCTTGTTCACCTTGATGAGTCGCAAACTCCCCTCCTGATAAAAACTGTTCATCAAAGGTACCTACCCCCAGCGCTGAAAACGGGCCAAATGTGGGTCCAGGAGCCGCTGGATTAAATCGCACCAGTTTCTGTGCTCGCCCTTGTTCCCGCCTGCGCATTACTTGCGTGGAAAACCGAGCCATAAATTTATCCGATGAATCGTAGCTCACCACCATTCGTCCTAGCTGTGCGTCGGTATCATTTAAATTGGGGCCTGCGCCCAGGTTTTTAACATAACCGTCCTGATTAAGGTTCGCATAGGACATCCGCATCAACCAGGCATCTGCCAGCGGAAGGTTAAGCGCTGTTTTAACATCCGCTCGATTGTCGGTGCCGGTTTTAAGTTCCACCTCCCCCGACAACTCATTGGATGGCCGCTTGCTGGTGATGTTAATGGCCCCGCCTATTGTATTTTTTCCAAACAGGGTTCCTTGGGGCCCTCTTAATACTTCAACCCGCTCAACATCCAGCAGTTCTAAAACCGCCCCCACTGAACGAGCGATGTACACTTCGTCAAGGTACAGGCCAACACCCGGATCGGTTACCAGGGTAAAGTCCGTCTGCCCTACCCCTCGTATGAAAATAGAAGCCGCACTACTGCTGCCCGATATGGGCGCGGTATCATCAAACACTAAATTAGGGGTGCTATTTGAAATTTGGGAGATGTTGGTCACTTGCAAGGCTGCAAGCTCATGGGCGCTATATACACTTACGGAAACAGGGATATCTTGCAGGTTTTCGGCTCGTTTGCGGGCCGTCACCACAGGGATGTGCATTAACTCTTTTAAAGATAACTCAAATAAATCAATGGGTTCCGCCTGAGCAGCAACACAGGAAAAAGACCCAACCCCCAACGTCAAGAAGGCCCCTGTTAGGATGTATGTTAGTGCCCTACCCATATTACTGCCTAGAAAGAGAGGTAACCATCTGAACAAGTATAGTTAAACCGTAGTTAAACCATAGTGACTTGCCGAAAAACGGCTTAACTTACCTTTTCTCTTATGCTGTGACCACCCGTTAGATTTAGACGCAGCGCCGCTATTAATAAGCACTATCCAGCTGATAGTGTCTTAACCTTTGTTGGTACCAGGGCATTTTCAAAATTTCAATAAGCGCATCACGCACTTTCAGCTGCAATGCCATTTTATTTCCCTTGGCAAAGGCAATGTAATTACCGGTTTCACCATGGCCGGCAGATAGCAGTTTAAGGCCGCTCTCCAGACCTAACTTACTGATTAAAGGGTTGATATCTCTGATGGGGCCCACTGCCAAATCCAAACGCCCTTTGTGCAACATCCTCAGGGTCGACTCCAGGTTGTTCACCTGAATTTTATTCAGCTGGTCTTTCATGGCGTACAACTCATTAAAATACGACCAGCCGGTTATCCAGCCCAGCTTTGCGTTTTGGGGGAAATGGGACATTTTGCCATCCCAATGGAGCTCGCTGGCAGCATTACCATAAAAGAGATAACTATCGACAAAAAAGACCACTTCGATAAAATCTAAATATTGCTCTCTATGGGCTTTTTTATACACCCCAAAGATCGCGTCATATTTTTTATTTTCCATGGAGATCAGGGCGCGCTTAAAGGGCAATATCTCAATATCAATTTTAACGGCCAGCATTTGGGCTATCTTATTGACAATATCCACCCCCAACCCCTGGGGAACGGTTTTGCCATCTTGCTCTACAAGCTCGCTAATACCGGCGAAGTGAGACGATACAAACTTAAGGGGCACCTGTTGTTGCTCGGCCGCAACCAGGCCATTGCCAAGACACAGCATCAACAGCAATATCCTCACTATGGCCACTCCCGGTTAATTTGGACAATACAAAATAATTAATAGCTAGTTACAGGGTAGTTCATGTATTGGCGGGCCCCAAGCAGCTGAACCCAGTATCTAGCCAAAACTGGCCATCCCCATTACCTGTCCTAAACTGAATCTAATCCTGTCTTGTAAATGGCATTTACGACGTGGCCGAGACCAACTACAGCGATAAGAAGTTTTTAATTATCGATGACTTTGAGAGTTTCCAAAAGATTCTCAAACGCCTGCTGCAGGGCTTAAATGCCCAAGACATCACCACTGCAAGCAATGGTTTGCAGGCTGTGCAGTGTTGCCAGGCTAGTAAATACGACGTGATTTTCTGTGACTTTGACCTAGGTAAGGGCCTCAATGGCTTACAGGTGCTGGAAGAACTGAGATATAACAACCTGTTAAAAAGCAGCACGATCTTCATCATGGTCACCGCCGAGTCGGGGCGGGATGCGGTGGTGGGTGCAATGGAATACAAACCCGACGCCTACATGAACAAACCCGTTTCCGCCGGTGAACTGTCGTCACGCTTAGTGAAATGCCTCAGGCAAAAGCAAACCCTGTCCCCCATCCACCGTGCTCTGGATGACGGAGATTATCAAAAAGCCATCACAAAGTGTGACGAACACATCGACGCCGAAAAAAGCCGTCATAAAAACTGGTGCCTCAAAACCAAGGGAGAAATCCTTATTAAGCTGGCGCGCCTTCAACAAGCACAAGTGCTCTATGAAAAAGTATTGGCCGATCGCCCCATATTCTGGGCGCGGTTAGGTTTGGCCCATGTATTGGCCGGCCTTAAACTGGATGAACCTGCCCTGCAAGCCTATAAACAAGCCTATACAGAAAACCCTTCCAGCCTGGAAGCCTTTGAAGGGGCCGCTAACATGCTGGTTAAATTGGGGGATCCCATCGCCGCACAAAAACTGCTGGAGCAAAGCAGTAAGGTTTCATCGCGCTCGGTGACGCGGCAAAAATTACTGGTGGATATTTGTAAAATAAACGGCGACTTTGAAGGGGCCGCCAAGGCCGGACGGCGCGTGGTGAAACTGGCTGAGTATGGGCAACACAAAAGCGCCGATAACGATCTGGATTTGGCCGACAACCTCACCGAGGCAGCCCTAAATACCAGCAATGAAGAAAAAGCCAAAGAGCTGGCCAAGGAAGCCCTGGATACCCTGCAAAAAACCGAAAAAAAATACCAGGGAGAAGAGGTAAAGATTCAAAGTAAGCTAGTGGAGTCTCGCGCCCACGCCAGTCTGGAACATGATAAGTTGGCACAGGAAGCACTCAAAAGTGCCGAGCAGCAAATGGCCGATGCCGGGCTAAAACCCGATTTACGCACTCAATTGGAGTTGGCCAAAAGTTACTTTCAAACCGGCCACAAAGACAAAGCCAATGACCTGCTAAAAGAACTGGCCATAGAACATCAGGATGACCCTGAAATCTCTGCACGCCTGGATAAACTGGTGGACGAACCCGTTACTCAGGCAGGAAAACTAGCGGTAGTGAAAATAAACAAGGATGGCATTGCTATGTTTGAAAAAGGCGAGTTTCAAATGGCGGTTAAAAATTTCATGCAAGCCATCCAAAAATTCCCCAAGCACTTGGGCATTCGCCTTAATATCGTGCAATCATTTTTATACGACATGAAAAAAAATGGCCCCAGTGGAGAAAAAATAAAACTATGTGAACAACACATGAATGCCATCAAAAACATGAGTGAAAAAAACAAACAGTACAAACGCTATTTATCGTTTAAAACCGCGTTAGATACCCTTAGTCAACACTTAAAAGGGCAGCAATAGATATGGACTCAAGAGACCTGGAAATGCTATTGGCCTCGTGTATACACGATATGAAAAATTCAATCAGCATGATACTAAATTCAGCCGACCAGTTAAATGAACCCGACAAATCGATAGAGCAAACCAATGAACAACTGGCCAATTTAAGGTATGAGGCCAGTCGTCTGAATAACGATTTAATGCATTTATTGGGGGTCTACCGCATCAAGGAGCGGGAACTGCCTATTATCATCGATGAACACGAAGTTCACGAGGTGTTACGGGAACAGTTTTTAAGAAATGAGATATTACTGAACAAATCCAACATGGAATTTGAACTGGATTGTGACGAAGATGAAATATGGTATTTCGATAACGAACTCATTGGCGGTGTCATCAACAATATATTAGTGAATGCAGTTCGCTACAGCAAAAAGCGCATTCGCCTTAAAGCCAGGGTAAATAACCAGCAATTGACCATTGAAATTTCAGACGATGGCTGCGGATACCCTGATTCCATGCTGCACACTCCGGACAAACCGCAAAAATCCATCAGCTATCGCACCGGAAGCACCAGTTTAGGGCTTTATTTTGCCGCTAAGGTGGCTTGTTTGCATACCAAGGGCGAGCAAACCGGGCACATCACATTACAAAATGGTGGAGACCTGGGGGGCGGTATATTTACAATTTATTTGCCATGATTGTAAACCGTGCAAATAGCCTTGAAATCAGGCGCCTGAAGCTGCTTATTTCAAAAAAGTATAAAAATAATTCATTCACTGCTAATCAATCTTAAAACCTGTTTAATGAAATGACCGAAGGCATTTTGTGACGGGGTCTTCATTATTTAGAACTCCTTCACACTTCCCACCAGCAACCTCGGCAAAAACTTGAAGAACTGAATTTCTATACTAAACTTAATGGTCTAATTTTTTTCATTTTCTTTTTTAATAACCTCCCTCCATTAACACAAGCGCTAATATTCCATTATTTTTTAAAAATCACAAATGTAGCAAAAAGTAATTGTCTAAGTACTTTTCATTATTTTATGTAACTCAAATTAGAAATTACACTAATTTAACTATCTCTATGGTTTCAATAAATGAAGTCTCTTGGCCTGGTTATTTTAATCTTGCTTTTGGCAGCTTGTGGCGGCGGTGGCGGCGGCGATACCTCGACGCCCCCTGAGACACCTTCCACCAAAATTCTAGACGAACACGCTTGCCTGGAAGGCAGCTGGATGGCGGTGTCGCGCAACCTAAAAATTAATGGCAGTGTTTACCCGGTGGCCACCTCCAAGATATTCATGGTCATCACAGGGCAAGAAAACGTTACCACTCAAGAAAATGCCGATAATGGCCAAGTGCTTTACCAGGGGCAGGAAGTCAGAACCTGGCACTCCTACGACAATAAAACCGAAGACATCTACTCCAGCGATTGGAATACCCTATTCACCTTTACCAGTAGCTCCAGTGCGGGCAATTTTTCCATCATGAAGGCTTGCCGAAATCGTTACGATGGCGATATTCAACAAGACCGCCTGCCACAATGTGATGAAGACAACCTATTTAATCGCAATACCCACATCACCCTGAATTGCAGTGCCGAGGTGGATCACCTCGTCATGGAGAACGCCAAGACATCCATTAACTATCAGAGAGTCACCGACAATACCCTGATACTCAATTTTAACGATGATGCCCCTATTCCGTTAACCCCTGAACTGGAGCCACCGGAGCCGGTGGAATTGTATGAACCGGAAGACATCCAGGAAATAATTGAAGAGGCCTTGGCCGAAGACCCTTCCGAGAACGCTGAAGAAGCCCTGGCTGACGCCCTTGAGGAGATAGCGGGAATCCTCGAAGAAATGGACGACAACCCATTATCTCCGGATGCACAAGATGCACCGCCCGTTATTACCGAGCCTGATCCTGACCCCAGACAAGAAGACAGCGACGACGACGGCTACGCCGATACCCAGGACGCCTTTCCTGAAGACCCTGAAGAGTGGTTCGATACCGATGAGGACACCATAGGCAACAACGCCGACCCGGATGATGACAACGATGAGGTTCTGGATGAACAAGATGCTTTTCCCTTGGACCCTCTGGAAAGCGAAGACACCGATGGTGATGATGTAGGAGACAACGCCGACGCCGACGACGACAACGATGGCGTCAGCGATGTATTGGATGTATTTCCTCAGGATGAAACCGAGTGGATCGACACCGACGATGACGGCCTGGGCAATAACCTGGACGGTGATGATGACGGTGACTTGGTTATAGATGAAGAGGATGACTTCCCATTAGATGACGCCGAATGGCGTGATACCGATTTTGATGGCACGGGTAACAATGCCGATACCGACGATGATGGCGACGGTGTACTGGATATTCACGATGTATTTCCGCTTGATTTCAGCGAAGCGTTTGATGCCGACCTGGATGGCCAGGGAGACAATGGTGACCCCGATGATGACAACGATACGGTTTTAGATATTAACGATGCCTTCCCCTTTGATGCCAGCGAATCTTTGGATACCGATAATGATGGTACCGGTAACAACGCCGATGACGATGATGACAACGATACCGTACTGGACATAAACGATGTCTTTCCGCTGGATTTCAGTGAATCCTCAGACTTTGATGTGGATGGTGTGGGGGATAATGGCGACACCGACGATGACAACGACGGCGTATTGGATACTAATGATGCCTTCCCCTTTAACAGTGAAGAGTCTGCCGATAGCGATGGCGATGGCGTGGGCGACAATGGTGATGTCTTTCCTAACGACCCCAATGAATCGGTAGACTCTGATGGCGACGGTGTGGGTGATAACGGTGATGCCTTCCCCAATGATCCAGATGAATCAGCCGACAGTGACGGCGACGGTGTGGGCGATAACGGCGATGCCTTCCCTAATGACCCCAATGAATCGGTAGACAGCGACGGTGACGGCGTGGGCGACAACGCAGACGCCTTCCCCAATGATCCAAATGAATCGGCCGATTCAGATGGCGACGGCGTGGGCGATAATGGCGATGCCTTCCCCAATAATCCCAACGAATCCGTAGACAGTGACGGTGACGGCGTGGGTGACAATTCCGACGCCTTCCCTAATGACCCTAATGAATCTGTAGACACCGATGGCGACGGCGTGGGCGACAACTCTGACCCATTCCCCGAGGACCCAGATGAATCCGTTGACACCGACAACGACGGCATTGGTGATGCCAGCGACAGCGATGATGACAACGATACCTGGCCTGACACAGATGAAGCCGCCTGCGGCACCGATTCATTGGACAGCCATTCAGTTCCCAGCGATTTCGACAATGATCATATCTGTGACTTATTAGATAATGATGACGACAACGACGGCGTGCTGGACGCCAATGACGCCTTCCCGTTTGATGCCAGCGAATCTTTGGACTTTGACCAAGACGGCATAGGTAACAATGCCGATACCGATGATGATAACGATACCTGGAGCGACACAGATGAACTGGCCTGTGGCACCAATGGTTTAGACAGTAACTCAGTGCCCAGTGATGCCGACGGCGACCATATTTGCGACCTGCTGGACGACGATGACGACAACGATGGCGTAGCAGATGAAAACGATGCCTTCCCATTTGATGGCAGTGAATCCCAAGACTTTGACCACGACGGCCAAGGCAATAACGCCGACCCTGATGATGACAACGACGGCGTGCTGGATGTAAATGATGCCTTCCCATTTGATGGTGCCGAGAGCCAGGATTTTGATAGCGACAATATTGGCGACAATAGCGACCCCGACGATGACAACGACGGCGTGCTGGATGGCGTAGATCTGTTCCCATTAAACCCTAACGAATCGGTAGATTTTGACGGCGACGGCATTGGTGATAATTCCGATCCGGATGACGACAACGACGGCGTATTAGATGTTAATGATGCTTTCCCATTTAACGCCCTTGAATCCAAAGATTCAGACGGTGACGGCGTGGGTGACAATGAAGATGCCTTCCCATTCAACGTCAACGAATCGGTAGACACAGATGGCGACGGCGTGGGTGATAATTCAGATGCCTTCCCTAACGATGTAAACGAATCCGCCGATTCTGACGGTGATGGTGTGGGCGACAATGCAGATGCCTTCCCTAATGACGCCAGTGAAACTGTAGACAGCGATGGCGACGGCGTGGGTGATAATTCTGACGCCTTCCCTGATGATGTAAACGAGTCTGCCGATTCCGATGGTGATGGTGTGGGCGATAACTCGGATGCCTTCCCTAATGACGCCAGTGAAACTGTAGACAGCGATGGCGACGGCGTGGGTGACAATTATGATGCCTTCCCATTTGATGCAAACGAATCGGTCGACACGGATGGCGACGGTGTAGGTGATAATTCAGATGCCTTCCCTAACGATGCCAATGAATCCGCCGACAGCGATAGTGATGGCGTAGGCGACAACAGCGATGCCTTCCCTAACGATAAAAATGAATCTACCGATTCTGACGGTGACGGTGTGGGTGATAACTCGGACGCCTTCCCTAACGATGCCAATGAATCCACTGATAGTGACGGCGACGGCGTGGGCGATAACTCGGATGCCTTCCCTAATGATGCAAATGAAACTGCCGATTCTGACGGTGACGGCGTGGGCGACAACAGCGATGCCTTCCCTAACGATGCAAACGAATCCGCCGATTCTGACGGCGATGGTGTGGGCGACAACTCAGACGCCTTCCCTAACGATGCAAACGAATCTTCCGACAGTGACGGCGATGGTGTAGGTGACAACTCCGATGCCTTCCCTAACGATGCCAATGAATCTGTTGATAGTGACGGAGACGGTGTGGGCGACAACTCAGATGCCTTCCCTAACGATGCAAACGAAACTTCCGACAGTGACGGCGATGGTGTAGGCGACAACTCTGATGCCTTCCCTAACGATGCAAACGAATCTGCAGATAGCGATGGCGACGGCATAGGCGACAATGCAGACGCCTTCCCTAATGATGCCAATGAATCCGTAGACAGCGATGGTGATGGCGTAGGTGACAATAGCGACGCCTTCCCTAACGATGCCAGTGAATCTGTTGATAGCGACGGTGACGGTGTAGGCGACAATGCCGACGCCTTCCCTAACGATGCCAATGAATCCGCCGACAGTGATGGCGACGGTGTAGGCGACAACAGCGATGTCTTCCCTAACGATGCTAATGAATCTATCGACAGTGATGGCGATGGCGTAGGCGACAACCGCGATGCCTTCCCGTTTGATGCCAGCGAATCGGCAGACACAGATGGTGATGGCGTGGGCGACAATAGCGATGCCTTCCCGTTTGATGCCAACGAGTCGGCAGACACAGATGGTGATGGCGTGGGTGACAACAGTGACGCCTTCCCTAATGACCCTAACGAATCTGCCGACAGTGACGGCGATGGCGTGGGTGACAATGCAGATGCCTTCCCATTTGACGCCAATGAGTCCATCGACAGCGACGGCGATGGTGTGGGCGATGCCAGCGACACTGACGACGACAACGACGGCGTATTGGACATCAACGATGCCTTCCCACTGGATAACAGCGAATCCCTGGATACCGATGGCGATGGCGTGGGTAACAACACAGACATAGATGACGACGCCGACGGCGTGCTGGATATTAGCGATGCCTTCCCATTGAATGCCGGTGAATGGCTGGACACCGATGGCGACGGCACAGGCAACAACGCCGACAGCGATGATGACGGTGACGGCGTAAGCGATGCTCTGGACATGTTCCCGCTGGATGCTAACGAATGGCTGGATACGGATGGCGATGGTACCGGTAACAATCAGGATTTGGATGATGATAACGACCTTATCTCCGACCTGGACGATGCTTTCCCACTGGATGCCAGTGAATGGACTGATACCGATGGTGACGGTATTGGCAACAATCGCGACACCGATGACGATGGCGACGGCGTCCTGGATGTGGACGATGCCTTCCCACTGGATGCCAGTGAAGCCTACGACTTTGACGGCGACGGTGTGGGTGACAATACCGATATAGATGACGACGCCGACGGCATCAGCGATGTGCTGGATGCCTTCCCACTGGATGCTGCCGAATGGCTCGACACCGACGGCGATGACATTGGCAACAATGCCGACACAGATGACGACAACGACGGTGTGCTGGATGACGACGATGCCTTCCCATTGGATGCCACTGAATCCCTAGACACTGACGGCGACGGCATGGGTAATAATGCCGATACCGATGACGACAACGACGGAGTACCCGATGAAGAAGACGCCTTCCCACTGGATGAAAACGAATCCATAGACACAGATGGCGACGGCATTGGTAACAACAGTGACGATGACGATGACGGCGACGGCATCAGCGATACCCTGGACATGTTCCCACTGGATGCCAGCGAGTCTTTGGATACCGATGGCGACGGCGTGGGCAACAATGCCGACACAGATGACGATGGCGATGGTGTGCTGGATGACGACGACGCCTTCCCTCTCAATAATGGTGAATCGGTAGACAGTGATGAAGATGGCATCGGCAACAATAGCGATACCGATGACGATGGTGATGGCGTATTAGACGAAAACGATGCCTTCCCATTGGATCCTAATGAAAGCCTGGATACCGACAGTGACGGCATTGGCAACAATACCGATGACGATGACGATGACGACGGCATCAGCGATAACCTAGATGCCTTCCCACTGGATCCTGCCGAATGGCTCGACACCGACGGCGATGGTGTTGGCAATAACATGGATGCCGATGATGATGGTGACTTGGTTGAGGATATTTACGACGCCTTCCCACTGGATGCCACTGAATGGCTCGACACCGACGGTGATGGTTTGGGCAATAACCTGGATACCGATGACGACAACGACGGGGTGCTGGACATTAACGATGCCTTCCCACTGGATGACACTGAATGGCTCGACACTGACGGTGATGGTATTGGCAACAACGCAGACACCGATGATGACAACGATGGCATCCCAGATGTGGACGACGAAAACCCACTGGACCCAGACCCATTACCAGGAGACGAAATTGCCAGTCAGGATTGGCAGGGGTTCTATACCGGCGAAAACTGGTACCTCACCGACTTTGGTTTATTCCTGGACAGCCAGCGTGAAGACTACGTGGCAGGCGAAGAAATCCGCTTCGATATTAGCTGGACCAAGCGCACCCGTAACCGTATGGCCGACTTAATAGGCATAGAGCGTGACGAAATGACCCGCGACCTTGCCAATGCTTATTGCCCTCCACAAATTGAAGTAGGCAAGGCCAGTGTGTATGGGGTAGGAGAGGCTAGTAACATGGTGGCCGAACTGGACAGCGATCTGTCTTACTGCATCGTGGATGGTGACAACGCCGCCACCTTGCGTATTCGCTCCTTCATTCCCACCAAAGTGGGTTATCACTATCGCGCCACCGTTAAATATCGCATGCGTACCTACAACGATATGCCTCACAATGCTTATCGCCACTTAGTGATGCGCTTTGGCAAAACCAAAGCCCATTTTGAACCTGTATTTGATGCATTCCATAGTGCCACCATAGAAATTCTGGCCAGCCGCCCCTATAGCAAGCTAACCCTTAAAGACAACGGTTTGCCAGACAGCTACGGCATCATCATCGATGACATCACCGTTACCGAATTGGAACAAAGTGAACTTTACGACAGCTGTATAAGCCTGTTTGCTCAAAACTCCAAGGGTTTCCGTCAGTGTCTGCTAGGCGAAATAGACAGCGAGCAAACGTGCACCATGAATAACTTTATCTTCAACTATGATCCTAAGGGCAACATAGCAGACGCTCGCCAAGTAGTGGGGAATGCATTGATTCAAGAAGAGGCATTGGAGGGTACCGTGAACTTCTTGTCTCTGGGTAAAAAAGGCAAGCTCACCACCAGTTGTTATATCGATGAATATTTGGCGGCCTTCCCGGTTTACAACCAACAGTTATTCTTAAGGGAAATTACCTGGGGCAATAAAACCGTGGAAGATTACCCTGAGCAAGCACAAATATCGGTACACCTGAGCCACTGCCATGACGATAAAGTGAACGGTAAAAATCACTTGGGTTTAGTGAGTACAGGGGAAAGCTTCAGCTATGACTTCACCACCAATGAAGATGGCGTGAGTTACCAAGGCTGTCGCCTCAAGAAACTGGAAGTGGTTGATAAAACCCCTAAACACAGCCCATCAGGAGATGGCTTCGACTTAAATTCACTGGAATTTAGGGGGCTTTAGGGCCTTGCCCGTTGAACTTAAACAGGCACTAAGTAAAAAACAGACCCAATATACAGGCCACGCCCAAGGTCCATATAACGGTTCTTGGCATGCCTATATTGGCCATATACAAGACCCCATATATCAGCCGCAACACAATATAACTCACCGCCAATAGGTCGATCATGTTTTGTTCACCCTGCATCTGGTGGGCAATAATCACCGCCGCCATAAACCCGGGAATAGATTCATGAGTGTTCATTTGCACCTAATTGGCTCGCTGACGAAACCCTTGCAGCCGGGCCAAAAAATCCCTGGGGGCCAGGTTGTCTTTGGGCTCATATCCCTTTCCCGCGAACTTGGCAATACCGGTAAATACGACAGGCATTAAAATTGCGGCGAATACACACCAATAGGCTATGGTCATGATAAATCCTTCCGTTGTTATATTTAGGTCACATTTTTAGTTTGCATTTTTAATGGAGATTGAAGCGCACAAAAAATAACAGCTGATCACCATTAAGGGAATGACTGATCACTCCCCCACCCCACTCGCCCAGACAGCGCCTGTATTGCCACCTCAAAAACAGTCACGTTCACAGGCCCCTTATGGCATAATCACGCGCCTCACAGGAGTAGTCATACACGTGCGTGCCAATATAAAAGATTTTTTACAGCTGTTTTTACAAGACGTGCCCATGATGGACGTGCGAGCCCCTGTGGAATTCATTAAAGGTGCCTTCCCTAATAGCCAAAATATTCCGCTATTGGATGACCAGCAACGGCAATTGATCGGTACCCAATACAAAGAGCAAGGTCAGGACCAGGCCATTAAATTGGGTAACGAATTGGCCACACCGCTCATTCGTGAGCAACGCCTGGCGGCCTGGAAAACCTTCACCGAAACCCATCCTGATGGCGTTTTATACTGTTTTCGTGGCGGCTTGCGCTCCAAGGTCACGCAGCAATGGTTAAAAGAGAGCGGCATCAACTACCCCTTTATCGAAGGGGGCTACAAAGCCATGCGCACCTTTTTGTTAGAGCAACTTAAGGTGAGCCTCAATACCATGCCATTGGTTTTGGTCAGTGGTCGCACCGCCAGTGGCAAGACTCATTTTTTACACAAACTTAGCCATCACATAGATTTAGAGGGGCGGGCTAACCACCGCGGCTCCAGTTTTGGTGCCATGGTCACACCACAACCCAGCCAAATAGATTTTGAAAACAGCGTCTCCATTGATTTGTTAAAACAACGCCACGCTCACAAACAGCCTGTATTCATGGAAGATGAAGGGCGCCTCATCGGTCAGCTGGCCCTGCCCCATGAAATGCTCAAGGCCATGGGGGAGCAATACCCGCTGGTGGTTTTACAAACACCCATGGAGGAGCGAGTGGTCATTGCGGTACAAGATTACATCACAGATTTATACCCCCACTACCAAAACACCCATGGTGAACAGGCCCATGAAATATTTAGCGAAAAAATATTATTTAACCTGTCGCGCATTCAAAAACGCCTGGGAGGCGAGCTGCATAAAACCCTGCACGGGCAATTATCCGAGGCACTAAGCGCATTGGCCCACGGCAATGAAGAGGGTTTTGCACTGCCCATAGGCACCTTGCTAGAAAAATACTACGACCCCATGTACGACTACCAATTAAGCAAACGTCAGGGCCGAATATTGATGCAAGCCCCTAAAGAAGAGCTGCTTGAATGGGCCGAAAACTATCAACCGAAAAAAGACCAGTAACATGAACCTTACACAACTCCTTACACGCTCAGTTATTTTGAGTTTATTGCTGCTTAGCCCTACAGCCTTTGCACAAACCTTTAGTTTTACCGCCATTCCCGATCAGGATGCCAGTGCGTTACAAAAACGCTTCGATAAGGTGGCCCGCTACCTAAGCCGTGAACTGGCCATAGACGTGAAGTATGTGCCTGTAAAAAGTTATGCCGCCGCCATCAGTGCCTTTCGTAATAATCAGGTACAGCTTGCCTGGTTTGGTGGTTTATCCGGGGTAAAAGCCCGCAACCTAGTGCCCGGCAGTGAGGCCATTGCGCAAGGGGTTGAAGATCAATCTTTCGTTACCTATTTTATCGCCCACCATGCAGCCGGCTTAACATCCAGAGAGACATTTCCTTTATCCATAAAAAATAAAACATTTACCTTTGGCTCTAAGGGCTCCACCTCGGGCCGCCTGATGCCGGAATATTATATCCGCCAATATTTAGAAGCCCCTAAACAAGCGTTTAAAAGAGTGGGTTTTAGTGGCGATCACAGTCGCACCATCGCCCTGGTACAAGCGGGCAGCTATGAGGTGGGTGCGGTGAACTTTAAGGTGTGGCACAAAATGCTCGAAGCCGGAAAAATTGATCCTAATCTCGTAAAAATTATTTGGCAAACACCAGCCTTCCCCGATTACCAATGGAGTATTCGCGGCGATGTGGAACAGGTTTTTGGAAAAGGGTTAAAGGCCAAGGTCGCAGCCGCGTTACTAGACATGTCAGATCCAGAACTATTAAAGAGTTTCCCACGCCAAGGGTTTATTAGCGCGCAAAACAGCGACTATGCCCCCATTAAAAAAACGGCCCAAGCCATTGGTTTGATGGATTAACATGGGGTTTGATTTTAACAATCAGCGGCTTGGCTATGGGCAGCACCAGGTACTTGAAAACCTGGATTTTAAAATTAAACCCGGTGAAAAAGTGGCCATCATTGGCAAGAGTGGTGCGGGTAAATCCACCCTGTTACTGGCCTTGCGGGAACAACTTTCCCAGCAAGTGGCCTGGTGTCCACAGCAACCCGGCCTAGTGCCCATGCTTAGCTGCCATCACAACATTTACATGGGACAGCTGGATCAGCACTCATTTTTAGTGAACCTGGCTCGCCTCATATACCCAGGTCTTAAGGTGAAACAAGAGATTGCTAACATCACCCAACTTTTAAGTCTGGGCGGATGCCAATTTAAACCCTGTCAGGAATTGTCAGGCGGACAACAACAACGAACCTCCATTGGCCGCGCCATATATTCGCAAAAAGCTATTTTTTTAGGGGATGAACCGGTTAGCGCACTGGATGAATATCACGCACCACAGGTCTTAAATATACTGTGTGAACATTTTAATACACTCATTCTAGCACTACACGATGTGCAACTGGCCAAGGCCCATTGTCAGCGCATCATTGCCTTGAAAGACGGATCCATTCTGTTTGATAAAAACAGCCAGCAAGTAAGCAACGATGACATCCATCAGGTTTACAACTAAGTGCAAGGGTTAAGGACAACCAGTTTTTATTTTGCACTTGCTGCCTTACTGGCACTTTTTTTTGCCGACCTGGAAGTCACTACCAGCGACCCCTGGTTTGAAATACAAAGGCTAGCTCAAGGTTTTGCCCACCCCAGTTTTTTAGACAGTTCAAGTTTATTAAGCGCCCTGTTTAAAACGCTGGCCTTCGCCTTTCAAGGGGTGATGGTCGCGGCAGTACTGGGTTTTTTGTTGGCGCTGGTTTTTAAATATTTTTGGGTGCGCACCTTCGCGGCCTTCATACGTGCCATACATGAATTGTTTTGGGCGTTAATATTTATTCAATTAACCGGCCTCAGCTCTTTAACCGGTTTTCTGGCTATAGTAATTCCCTTCACCGGTATATTTGCCAAAGTCTTTGCAGAAATTCTGCAAGAAACCGATCAAAAAGCCCAGTTGAGCCTGCCCTCCAATACAAGCTATTTGAGCAGGCTACTGTATACCAAATTCATCCTGGCTTGGCCGCAACTCATGGCCTACATTAGCTATCGATTAGAGTGCGGCATTCGTTCCAGTGCGGTGTTGGGTTTTGTGGGTTTGCCTACCCTGGGTTTTGAATTGGAAAGCTTTTTTAAACAAGGGGACTATGCTCAGGCCGCTGCCCTGCTGTATGTATTTTTTATCATCATAGCCAGTTTAAAATACCTGTTAAAACCCTTGCTAATTCCCCTTTACACTCTAGCCGCCTTCATTTATTTACCGCCAGTGGCAGAAATATCCTGGTCTCTGGTGACCACCTTTTTTAGTCAGGACATCATCCCAGTTTCACTGCAAAACAATGACTTACCTGCCTTCATGAATTGGCTAACGTCCATGTGGCATACACAAATCCAGGAAGGGGTTTTTAACACTCTGGTTTTAACCCAGATAGCGTTGGTGAGTAGCGCAGTATTCACCCTGTTGTTGTTTCCATTTGCATCCAGGCTATTTTTTTCCAAAGTGCCACGAGCGGTGGGGCAAAGCGGATTGATCATCATGCGTTCGTGCCCGGAATACCTGTTGGCATTTGTGGCACTGTTGGTATTTGGCCCCTCCATGTTGCCCGCCATATTGGCACTTACCCTTCACAACAGTGCAGTAATTGCCCACCTATTGGCCCTGCAAACCACCACCCTTAATTTTAGGGCAGACAAGAGTCACAGCCTTAACCTGTATTTTTATGAAGTATTGCCCCGTTTATATGGCAATTTTTTAGCCCTGTTATTCTATCGATGGGAAGTGATTTTAAGAGAAACCGCCATATTGGGCATGCTGGGCATCCCTACTCTGGGGTTTTTCATCGATTCGGCCTTCGAAGAAATCCGCTTCGATCGCGCCATACTGTTGATTTTAATCACTGCACTGTTGAATATTTTGGTAGATAATATGGCGCTATATTTTCGCCAACGCCTGCACCTAACCAGCCAACCACAGTCACTTTAGAGAATAGCCATACATGCATTCACTTCGGGTTTTAGACAATGTTTTTTTGACTGAAAGTGTTTGCAGGTTTTACTACGGCATGGGAGAAACCTGTTAATGCAAGCACCCGTTGTTAAAGACATTGTATTGATTGGTGGTGGCCACGCCCACGCGCTGGTGATTCGTATGTGGGCCATGAATCCGGTACCAGGTTTACGCCTTACCCTCATATCCCCTCAGGTTCACACCCCTTATTCCGGCATGTTACCTGGGTTAGTGGCAGGCCATTACAGCTTTGAGCAAACCCATATAGATTTGGTTCGTGTGTGTGCCTGGGCCAAGGTGCGCTTCATTCAGGCCAGTGCCAGCGCCATCGATGCCACTAATAAAACCATCACCCTAAGCGAACGACCCGATATTGGCTACGACGTCTGTTCGGTGGACATTGGCAGTACACCTAACCAAAAGATAGAGGGTTGTGAAGAATTTGCGGTGCCAGTGAAACCCATCAGCCGGTTTTATCGACACTGGCAAACGCTCCAACAGGAACTGCTCAACCATAAAAAAAGCAGTCCACTCAAGGTGGCTATCATCGGCGGCGGCGCAGGCGGAATTGAGTTAATCACTGCCATGGAGCACTGGGCCAAAAACAATCACTGCCAGGCTCAGTTTTGCTTAGTCAGCCGCGGCGATCAGTTATTAGCCGATTCACCCAAGTCCGTACAGAAAAATGTAAAACGCCACTTGGCCCATAACAATATTGAGTTGCACTTGGGATTTGAAAGCCAATCCATCACGGCTAGTCACATTCATTCCAAGCAACAAAAAATTGCCTACGATAAGGTTTTTTATTGCACCCAGGCCAGTGCCGCAGATTGGCTAAAACAAAGTCCTCTAGACTTAACGGCGGATGGTTTCATTCAGGTGAATAACCAGTTGCAATCCACCAGCCATGAGAACCTGTTTGCCGCAGGAGACATTGCCCACCAAGCGGCCCACCCAAGACCCAAAGCGGGTGTGTATGCGGTGCGGGCCGCTCCTGTGTTATTTAATAACCTAATTAATTACGCCCTTAACAAGCCACTAAAAAGCTTTAAACCACAAAGCAATTTTTTAAGTTTGTTAGCCTTGGGTGACAAGGTTGCCCTGGGCAGTCGCCAGGCTTTTTCATTTTCAGGGAAGTGGGTGTGGCGCTGGAAGGACCACATCGACGTGAAGTTCATGAACTTGTTTCATGATTTACCTAAAATGGCTATGGATAAGACCTTACAGCTGGATGCATACCTGCAACAAAAAATGGGTATTAAAGACATTCACGAATTAGCCATGCGTTGTGGTGGCTGTGGTGGCAAAGTAGGCGCCAGCGTTTTAAGCGATGTGCTGAACCAGTTGACCCCCCATGAGCACCGGGATGTTTTGGTGGGGTTAAAGAGTCCGGACGATGCCGCTGTATTAAACATTCCTGACGGCCAAAAACTGGTACAAACCATCGATCACCTAAAAACCCTCATCGATGACCCCTACCTGTTTGGCCAGCTTTCTGCCCTGCATGCGCTCTCGGATGCCTTTGCCATGAATGCTACGCCACACTCTGCACAGGCGCTAGTTCAGTTGCCATTGGCCCAAGAGGCTATTCAAAGTCGCGACATGCTGCAACTCATGAGTGGCGCAGTAAAGGTACTTAATGAACATGAGTGTGCCCTAGTGGGCGGCCACACCTCGGAAGACAGCCAACTTAACCTGGGGTTTTGCATTAATGCATTGGCCCAACAAAAAGACCTGCTACACAAACAAGGCAGCAGTCTGGGCCAAGTATTGATATTAACCCAGCCCTTGGGCACGGGTGCGCTATTTGCCGCACACATGCGTGGCATGGCCAATGGGATCGATATTAATAAAGCCCTGTCTTACATGCTGCAATCTAACCAATTAGCCGCTCAGGTTTTTCACAGTGTTAACGCCAGCGCCTGCACCGATGTCACGGGGTTTGGTTTACTGGGGCATTTAGTTGAGATGTTAAAAGGCTGCGAGCTGGGTGCGCAATTGCACATGGAAAACATCCCTGCCCTGGGCGGCAGTTTAGAGGTGATGGCAGACGGCATATACAGTTCATTACAACCCCAAAATGCACGATTGCGCCGCGCCATCTATAATCAAGATAGCTTTGTAAATCACCCTAAATACCCATTATTGTTTGACCCGCAAACCTGCGGCGGCCTATTGGCCACAGTGGATGCAGCAGACGCCCAGGAATGCCTTACGGCGCTTAAGGCAAAAGGATTTGGTGAGGCCTGCATCATAGGCGAGATAATTGCCCCACCTAATTCGGCAATAGTGGTTTTAGACTAAAATCACTAAGCATGCCTTCACCATTTACTGCCGTTATTTAAATTGAGAAATAAAATGAATACCAAGATCCATAAAAAGTTAAATGAGCTGTCTATCAATTTAATGAAGGCTGCCAAAAGAGAAGACGAAAAAACCTTTTATCAATTTTATGGTGAGTTAAAAAGCCTGTGTTTCGATAATCAGGACAATAAAAGCAAAAACCACCCGGAGCAATGGGAAACCCTGGCCGACTTCACCGATGAATTGGAAGACGCCATTGGTTTTTACAAGGTGGCATTGGAATTGGCCATGGCATCAGATGACCGCGAATTTATAGCCTCCATCAATTATGCCATGGGGACTATGTATAAAGAGGCCGGTTACAAGCAGGATGCACTGGATTGCGCGCAACACGCTAAAGACAGTATGTCTCGTGTTCACGATAAGGTGTTGCTGGATGAGATTAACCAGCTATTAGAAGCGCTAGCTTAGTTATATTACAGTGAGTATCCGTCTTTACTCTTTTTCCAGAGTAAAGACGCCGGTTGCGTGTTTATTGGTATTGTCATCTGTGGCCAAGTTATAACCCCCAGCAAATATATCGCCAGGTTTCACAAAAATGCCTCCTACAGTACCAATCACTTCATTGCTTGTGGTACCCGTGGCGACATCGCTCACTATGCCGCCGATATTATCGGTATAAAATTCAGGGGCCTGCAACTCTCCATGTTCACTCACATGCATATGCCCATTGAAATCCACATCCCAGGTGGATAGCACATTATTACCTTGCCCCATGGTTTCAATTTTTAAGTTTCCATTGGTAATGGCGCCGGAATTAAAATCCACGTCAAACTTGCCCGTTAAACTGCTCACTATGCCGTCATCCGAAAAGCCTACACACTGGCTAAAATCGGTGCAGTCGGTATGGCTAAAACTTAAAAAAGCGGCCTCGCCAGTTAACTGATTAAGCTCGGCCCTTTCGGCCAACAAACCAAACCGTAAGTTACTTTCATCTACAAATGAATGTACAACCCCTGATGACACACTGCTATCGGTAATGCCATTACCGGGGCGAGCAAACCAGCCCCCCCAGCGAATATTGTTGGCGGCGGCCACCTCATCAATTTGAATATCACAGATCTCGTTACTGCTGGCACACTGGGTAAATTCAGATAACGAAGACACCGGGTTTTCACTGCCATTTGGGTTTTGTACCGTCGATATATAAGCAGAATAAAGCTCTAATGGGGATTCACTGCCTGACCCCACGCCACTGCTAATATAGCCGCCTATGGCGGTATTGTTAGATACCCGCCAGGAACCATCACCAATATTCAAATAGGTATTGGTACTCCACTTCCAGTCTTTAGTGGGGTATTGGCCTACGCCACCCAATTGCGCAACTAACTGCTGTGCCGGAACACCGCTTGAGTTAAAATCCAGGTCCATACTGGTGATGAAGTCACTGCCGCTATCCGTGGGTTGAAATACAAACCGTTGGCCGGATGGATCATCCACCAATACCACCTCGATGGGAACACTGTTGCTCGATAGTTGACTATTAAGGTGATCGGCCAACTCCTGCACACTGGTGATATTCACGTTAATATCTAAAACCGGAGAATGAAACGTGGTGACCTGTGTAAAGGTATTCAGAGTACTGTAATTCAAATCTATATACGTATCCTGGCCGGAGCCAGAATAATCAAAGGTAAAAAAGTTTTGCACGTTCACAGCATTGGGGGAAAGTAATTGGGTTTTAAAGCTGGGCGCGCCATCCGCACCAATACTGTAGTGAATTTGCATATCTAACGCGGCAAATTGCTTTGAGTACAACAGGTTCCACTCTTCATCGGTTAATAATGTATGGGGAAACGGGTTAGACAGGAGTGCATCTGGAGAGTTGTAATCCGGTGGAAAAGGGGAACTGAAAATGGTGGAGGTGTCCACTACGGGTTCATCACCAGCCGTTTTTGATATTTCTTCACTGAGTTTTTTATCCAGCGCACTATTAACTTCGCTGGCGCCATCACTGGCTGAATCATCCAAAATGGCGACGTCGGTTGCAACCGAGCTTGCCTCCCCATCTTCAGCTTCACTCGACTCTTCCACAGCGGCCGTGGACTCCGATTCCTCAGTTCCCTCCTCAGATGCTTCGCTTTCCTCGGCCTGAGCTTCGGTTTTTTGTTCCTCCTGCTCTTCCTCTTCTTGAGAATCGGCTGCATTCACATTTAAGGAGGCCGGTGCTAACAATAAACCTTTTGGTGCTTCCCCGGCACTGACTCGAGTAAAATTAAAACCACTGCCCAAGCCCAAGTCTATGCTGCCGGCGTCGTTAGTCACACTAATACCACCTGTGTAAACCGCCATTACAAAACTGCCACTGGCTTCTTGCTGCACCTCATAGTTAGTACCACGAATGCCCACGGATGCCGCTGGGGTATAAACCCGGTAGGCTGTTTTATCCCCCTTGCCTATGGCGCCAGTGATGGTGCGAAACCCTCCCTTTACTAGCCGCATGATGGCCTGTTCATTGTTATCTTGACTGCCCAAAACATAGTTAGAAATATTCATTTCACTGCCGGCTTTAATTGTCATGAGAGCCTTATCAACAAAACGTAATTGCACCGAACCATTTCCCCCGGTGCGAATCACATCACCACTGAACACCTTGGAGCGGCGCTTTAGGGCCCGTTGCTGTCCATCTTGTGAGGTGGCGGTCACGAGCCCTTTACTTAGGATCACATTGGCGGCCAACTGAGCGGCATAAACAGGTAACCACAGGCAAGCAAACACCAAAATAGCGACGTGACGTAGGCGAAAAAAATAGGCGATACGGTCCATGGATTTCCCTGTCTATTGCGTTTCATTCACGCCAATAAAAATTAAAAACTGTAACTCACGCCCAGTTCGGTTTTAAATCGCTCATAACTATTGGCCTGTAAAGTACTGTCAGCATTATTCCAACTGTAATCATTACGAATACTTAAATGTCGATCTAACGACACTCGCCAACCAAAGCCTGCGTTTACCGTAGTATCTTCCCGTAACTCACTGTAAAGCGCTCGATTAATATCATCGTACTCAGTGTCCATGACCCCTAGCAAAAAATAGAAACTGCGATTTTTACCCCACAAGTGGCTGCTTTGTAGGGTTAACCCTTGATAACTGCGCCCACTATAATCGTTGATGCTTTCTTCAGCTTCGTCCTGGCCATATTGCAGTGCCACCACCCAGTTGTGTTTTTGCGG
>Ga0105353_1000380_pt1 | contig 27033 bp, 39 predicted proteins | sample EN1Hudsemesocosm_2_FD_83657 | JGI IMG/M metagenome (GOLD analysis project Ga0105353, IMG submission 83657) | Methane-oxidizing microbial communities from mesocosms in the Hudson Canyon - EN10B Hudson Canyon | ecosystem: Environmental > Aquatic > Marine > Cold seeps | place: Hudson Canyon...
CATGGCTGTATTAAATACAACCTCACCAATGGTTTGACCATCAGAACCAATAGAGATACCTCTAAATATTGATCCATCTTCTAGAGCTAAAATTGCAGGTTTAGTCAACGCCAGTTCCTCGTAGTAATCGGCTAGGTGAGAAAAATAAAGAAACCGTCTTTAGGCGGGTTTAGAGTAAAGTTTCAAGCATACAAGTTGCAAAAAAGCGAGACAGAGTCATGCTCTACCTCGCTTCGTATCTATATGCTTGAGAAGTTCTATATCGATAACTTCATGTAAAGTCTTTCTGTACAGATGACTTTAACTCAAACGGCGGCATTGTACACATTTAGACCGTTTATGTCTATCTGTGACGCAGATCAAATTACATTTTTCAGTCTTTAGAATTTCTTAGTAGGTCACACTTTATAATAACGACTACTAGAAGAATTATTTATAATAAAACCGCCTTAACTTAAAGCCTTCTGTTCCCACATATTTTCATAAGCATCTTCAAGCTCTGAAATGAATCTCGTGCGATCCATTAGTGAACTCTGCCTCATTCGCTCTCGTAAATTTTTTCTCAGATCGCCAAGCGCATCAAGATCTTCCGATACCCGTATTGCAATATCAATATATTCTTGCTCACTCGTTGCCACATATGAAGCTAGATCTAGCTGCGTCAGTAAACTCAAACCAACACGAGAACGATGCGACTCTCCAGCCAAACTAATAGCAGGAACACCCTGCCAGAATGATTCACAAAGAGTAGTCGTACCATTATAGGGGTAACTATCCAAATGAATATCCACTTTGTCATAACACTCTAAATGAGATGCGACAGCTTGTGCCCAGCCACTTAATTCCACTCTATCACGCGCTACACCTTCAGCCTCAAAAGTTTCCCAGACCTTCTCACAAAGCGCTTTCTCTTGTAATGGTTTCGTTTTCATATACAAAGTTGAGTTTGGTACCGCCAATAAAACTTTCGCCCAAATTTTCAGTAATTGTGGTGAAATTTTATGAAAAGCATTAAAAGAGCCAAAACAAACACCCTTAGCACCCTCTTTTAAGGCTGGTAACAACGATAGATCCGGCGCTTCATCTGAAGGTGTAAAACACAAAAAGCCTCCTGGCAAGCGCTGCAAAGATTCAGTATAAAACGCCTCTACCCGCCCTTTCGGGTCAGACCATTCATCAGTAATCCGGTAATCCATCTCAACCAAACCGGTTGTATTTGGATAACCAAGATATGTCACCTGCACAGGAGCAGCTCTTTGAGCATAAACACCTAAACGATTAGTCCCAGTGTAGCCCATCAGGTCCACCAATATATCTATCTGATCATCTCTAACACGCTGAAAGAGTTGCTCATCCGACATATTCTTAGAATCACACCAATGATCACTCAAACCCTTTATATAAGAAGTCATTTCATCAGATTTTTCGACATCGGAATAACAAAAAATCTCAAACGTGTCTTTTGAATAACCCTCGATCATCGCCTTAAAAAAGGATGCGACAGAATGAAACTTGAAATCCGCAGAGCAATAACCAACTTTCAAGCGCTCGGGTCGAGAAGATTTTTTTGATGGCAGCGGAGTAATATGCGGGTATTTTTGCTCAACTTTTTTTGCATATGAGCAGTGTGCTTTATACACAGCATCTTCTGAAATATCATAAACATAATTATGCGTCATAACATAAGAGCCATGCTGTGGCATATCATCTATTTTTAGCTTTTGGTTTTGCTCTAAGTAAGAAATCGCCTTCTCAGGTTGCGCTATAAAAGTATAAATTTGCCCACAATAAGCTTTTATGACCGCATTATCAGGATCCAAATCACTCGCTTTAACCATATACGGCTCTGCCGCCATATACTGCTTTAATTCAAACCAGAAATACCCTAAGTTAAAATAAGCACCGGATGAATTGGGCTTTAGCTTTATCAGTGCTCGGGCAGGCGCAAGACCCAATGTAAACATTTTATGCTCTAAACATAGCATGACCGAACGTTCTACAGCTGCCACATAACGCGATGAAGGCCCATCACAAACTTTATAATATGATCTAACCGCAGCCTCAAATTCACCTAAATGTTCCTGTAATTGAGCAAGCGCAAACAATAGCTCAATATCTTTTGGGAACGCCTTTAAAAGCTTTAAAGCAACACTTCTAGCTTCAGCATATTTCTTTTGTTGCGCCAACTTCATTAAGCTTTGCTTAAGCTTTAATTCTTTATTTTTATTCATAACACAACTATACCTCTTCCAGAAAAACACATAAGGACAAGCATACTATAACAACCAAGATAAACTTTATAATAAGCAGATAACAAAAAAGGCATACAAAAATTTGCATGCCTTATTTTTAGTACACTTTAAACCGATATAACCCTTTAGACCGATATGTTTTTTTAGACCGACATGTTTTTTAAACAAATACGGCGATTTAGATAAAAAACATATAAAGCTCGGCCAAATTTAAACATAAATATCTTAAATTATTTCAGATCCAATACATCCCGCATGTCATACAAACCCGATGTTTTGGCAGACAACCAAACTGCCGCTCTAACAGCGCCACGTGCAAACGACATACGGCTTGAAGCTTTATGCGTTATTTCGACACGCTCCCCTTCACCTAAAAACATAACCGTATGATCACCGACAACATCGCCGCCTCTAACTGTTGCAAAACCGATTGTTTCTTTATTACGGGCACCCGTCTGACCTTCACGACCATAAACCGCAACAGAACGAAGGTCTCGCTTAAGACCATCCGCTACAGATTGCCCCATAGCAAGCGCAGTTCCTGAAGGCGCATCTACCTTATGCCGATGATGCGCTTCATAAACTTCAACATCATAATCATCACCTAAAATTTCCGCAGCCTTTTGAAGCAAATTCAAGCAAACATTAACACCCGTACTAAAATTGGCCGCTTTACACATGGCCGCACCAGTTTGATAACTCAATAAATCCTGCTCTTCATCAGCCGAAAAGCCTGTTGTACCTATCACTAAACCTTTTCCATACTCAGCACATAACTTGGCGTTTGCTAAAGTTGCATCCGGAGAAGAAAAATCAATTAATACATCAAAATCATTGATGACATCAGACAATGCCCCACACACTTCAACGCCATTAACGCCCAAACCCGCCAACTCACCGGCATCAGTCCCAACCAAAGAGCTTTCAGGCAATACAATAGCAGCTGACAACTCTGCATCAGATGAAGCCATCACCGCTTCAATCAATATTTTACCCATTCGACCAGCAGCACCAGTCACAGCAATTCGTGTCACAACCTTCCCCTTCATTAACGTTTATTGGGTGCGTCATTCGCACCCAATACAATTTAGCCCATATGACTCAAAATGCCTTAAACTTCAATTACAACTTCATATCATCAAAAAAGTTTTTAACACCTTCAAACCAAGTGTGCTTTTTCGGAGCATGCTTTTTATCGCCACTCTGCTCTAATGTAGCCTGAAATTCCTGTAGCAAATCTTTTTGCTTTTTAGATAGATTAACTGGTGTCTCAACAATCACACGACACATCAAGTCACCTGCACCACCACCTCTTACAGGCGCAACCCCTTTTCCTCTCAAACGGAACATTTTCCCTGTTTGAGTTTCTGAAGGTATTTTAAGTTTAACTCGACCATCCAAAGTAGGTACTTCGAGCTCACCACCTAATGCAGCATCTACCAAAGAAATAGGCACATCGCAATACAAGTTTTTGCCATCACGCACAAATATTGGATGCTCTTTTACCGATACCTGAACATACAAATCACCTGATGGAGCCCCATGCGTTCCAGCCTCACCTTCACCCGCTAAACGAATCCGGTCACCCGTATCTACGCCAGCCGGCACTTTAACAGACAAAGTTTTCTGCTCTTCAACAACACCAGCACCATGACATGACTGACAAGGATTTTTAATCGTCGAGCCTTGCCCGCGACAGGTAGGACAAGTCTGCTGAACGGAGAAGAAACCCTGCTGCATTCTTACTTGACCTGCACCCTGACAAGTACCACAGGTTTCAGGCTTAGATCCTTTTGCAGCACCTGAACCACCACAAGGTTTACAACTAACATTAGATGGCACACGAATTTTAACGGTCGTACCTTTTACGGCACTTTCAAGATCAAGATCCAAGGTATATCTTAAATCAGCTCCACGCGCACTACGCTGGCGGCCTCCGCCACCTCCGCCACCACCGAAAATATCACCAAAAACATCGCCAAAGATGTCACTGAAGTTTCCACTGCCACCCTGAAAACCGCCACCGCCACCATTCTGATCTACCCCGGCATGACCATACTGATCATAAGCAGCTCGTTTTTGCTCATCAGATAAAATCTCATAGGCTTCAGTCGCTTCTTTAAATTTTTCTTCCGCAGATTCATCATCAGGATTACGATCTGGATGATATTTCATCGCCAAACGTCGATATGCCTTCTTGACCTCTTTCGCGTCCGCAGAGCGATCAACGCTCAAAATTTCGTAATAATCTCGTTTAGCCATAACACCAATCTAACCGTATAAACTGTTTAAAGTACCGCAATAAAGCGGCTGATACACAAACGCGGAAGACAAAGCTTCCGCGTAAATGTAGGTCACGAATTAACGCGAACTTATATAAAAATACTTATTTCTTGTCATCCTGAACTTCTTCGAACTCAGCATCTACAACATTATCATCAGCAGCAGCTGTTTCTTCCGTTGCATCCGCTTGAGCTGCGCCTTCAGCACCTGCAGCAGCTTGTTCAGCATACATCTTCTGAGCTAGACCAGATGACGCTTCAGTCAAAGCTTGAGTCTTAGCTTCGATCGCTTCCTTATCATCACCCTTCAAAGCTTCTTCTAATTCAGAAATAGCGGCTTCGATTGCAGTTTTCTCTTCTTCGGTCGCCTTATCACCCGCTTCTTCAAGCGTCTTCTTCGTTGCATGAACGATAGCATCACCTTGGTTACGCGCGGTAATCAATTCTTCAAACAAGCGATCAGCTTCTACATTAGCTTCAGCATCATTTACCATTTTCTCAACTTCATCATCAGACAAACCTGAAGAAGCTTTGATCACGATAGATTGCTCTTTACCTGTTGCTTTGTCTTTAGCAGCAACATTCAAGATACCGTTGGCATCGATATCAAATGTTACTTCGATCTGAGGCATGCCGCGCGGACCTGCTGGAATATCAGCCAAGTCAAAACGTCCTAAGGACTTATTCTGCGACGCTTGCTTACGCTCACCCTGTACAACATGAATCGTAACAGCAGATTGATTATCTTCAGCAGTTGAGAAAACCTGAGACTTCTTACTTGGGATCGTTGTGTTCTTCTCAATAAGTGCTGTTGCAACACCACCCATTGTTTCGATGCCAATGTAAGAGGCGTAACATCAAGAAGAAGTACGTCTGTTACATCACCAGCAAGTACCGCTGCTTGAATCGCTGCACCCACTGCAACTGCTTCATCAGGGTTAACATCTTTACGCGGCTCTTTACCGAAGAATTCTTGAACCTTCTGCTGAACCATAGGCATACGAGACTGACCACCAACCATGATAACATCGTCAATTTCAGAAGCATTTAAGCCAGCGTCATTCAACGCAATTTTCAATGGTGCAAGCGTTCTTTCAACCAAACCTTCAACTAAAGATTCAAGCTTTGCACGCGTCATTTTAACGTTTAAGTGCTTAGGGCCACTCGCATCAGCCGTGATATAAGGTAAGTTGACATCAGTCGACTGTGTACTAGAAAGCTCTACTTTCGCTTTTTCAGCAGCTTCTTTTAAACGCTGCATCGCTAATGGGTCACCTTTAAGATCCATACCCGAGTCTTTCTTAAACTGCTCTGCAAGGAAGTCGATAAGCGCCATATCGAAATCTTCACCACCCAAGAAAGTATCACCATTGGTCGCGAGTACTTCAAACTGCTTTTCGCCATCAACATCTGCAATTTCAATAATTGAGATATCAAAAGTACCACCACCTAAGTCATAAACAGCGATAGTTGAATCACCTTTACTCTTATCAAGACCAAACGCTAATGCCGCAGCTGTTGGCTCATTGATAATACGCTTAACTTCTAAGCCTGCAATTTTACCCGCATCTTTTGTTGCTTGACGCTGAGAATCATTAAAGTAAGCCGGTACAGTAATTACAGCTTCAGAAACCGTTTCACCTAAGAAGTCTTCAGCAGTCTTCTTCATCTTCTTCAAAATTTCAGCAGAAATCTGTGGTGGCGCTTTCTTATCGCCCTTCACTTCAACCCAAGCATCACCATTATCTGCTTTAGCGATAGTATATGGCACCATCGAGATATCTTTCTGAACCACATCATCTTCAAAACGACGACCAATTAAACGCTTGATCGCAAATAAAGTATTAGTCGGGTTTGTAACCGCCTGACGTTTAGCTGGCTGACCAACTAAAATTTCATCGTCATCGGTAAATGCAATAATCGAAGGCGTAGTACGATCACCCTCAGCATTCTCAATTACTTTTGCCTTGTCGCCATCTAATAGCGCAATACATGAATTTGTTGTACCTAAGTCAATACCGATAATTTTGCTCATTGATTCACTCCACGTGTCTAATCAAAACTTCTAATTTCTCGCCGACTGCAATATTGCTAAACCGGCATAATATTTTGTTACTGCTTATATTTGGCCTAATTTTTTAAATTCAAGCCTGTTCGTCTACTTTTGTAGGACCTTTTGCAACCATAACCATGGCAGGTCTAACTAGACGACCGTTTAAGGTATACCCTTTCTGCATTGCTGCAATAACCGTATTAGGCTCTGCTCCAGGCGCTTCTACCATTGACATAGCCTCATGTAAAGCTGGATCAAAAGGCTTACCGATCGGATCGACCTGCTCTAAGTTAAATTTAGTCACACTTGACACGAACATAGAAAGGGTCATTTCTACCCCTTCTCTCAATGTTGTCATTTCATTTCCAGAAGCCACTTCTGCTTCAACAGCTTTTTCCAAACCGTCAATAATGGGTAGGAGCTCTTTTGCAAATTTTTCCAGGGCAAACTTATGCGCCTTCTCAACATCTTGCTCAGCACGACGACGCACATTTTGCGCTTCTGCTTTTGCGCGTATAGCCTGATCTTGTAAATCAGCAATTTGAGTCGCTAAAGCTTCCGCTTCTTTCTGCCAATTTTTCTCATTTGAGCTATCTTCAGCAGCCTCATTAGTAGCATCTGCATTTTGGTCGACAGTATTTTCAGCGCAAATATCAACTACAGGCTCTTGTTCATCACCTGCCAATTTTTCATCTTCTATGCTCACCAGAGCCTCCAAATATTTTATTACGATAGATTATAGAGCCCACACCCTATAAGCCTTTTACTTTACAGTTAGGTATAATTTTTCGATTCCATATAAGAAGTAAAAAATTAGATTGCTGCTTATATGGGGTTGGTCAAAAAAGTTTCAAGCATTTTTCTACATTTCTTCACATCGTATATTTCATACCCACAACACTAAGACCTATCAACCCCCTTTGCTAAAGCTATCAAACTGCTTTACTAACTGTTTATAAACACAGTAAACTCTCACTTCAAATACGACAGATCCTAGCAGGTTCAAATAACAATATGCTCAGCCAACTAAAAGTTTCCAATTTCGCCATCGCAGACCAAGTCGAAGTTCTTTTTAAAAACGGCATGACCGTACTCAGTGGTGAAACTGGTGCGGGTAAATCAATTATTTTAGATGCCCTAGGTTTAACACTGGGCGATCGAGCTGACACCTCAATGGTGAGGCACGGCGAAAGCAAAGCTGAAATTTCAGCTGTTTTTGAACTAAGCGAGCACCCTGCCGCACTCAAATGGTTGAAAGATCACGATTTAGAGGACGAGCTACAGTGCATATTACGAAGAGTCATTACCGCTGAAGGACGGTCCCGCAGTTACATCAATGGCCACCCAAGCCCGCTTCAGAACCTGAAAGCCATTGGCGAACTGTTAATTGATATTCATAGCCAGCATGAACATCAATCACTCCTTAATAAGGACAACCACCTCCACATACTTGATAACTTTGCACAAACTCAAAAACAAGCTGAGCAAGTATCTAAGGCTTTCTATACCTGGTCTACGCAAGCCAAATACCTTTCAAAACTTGAAAATAATCAGGATGAAATCACGGCAAGAGTACACCTATTAACATTTCAGGTAGAAGAATTAGATGCCTTAGGCCTCATGGAAAAAGAAGTAGAAACCTTAGAAAAAGAACAGTCTCAACTTGCTAATGCAGAGCTTTTATTAAGCAGAGCACATGAAGCGCGTTCAATTTGCTCAGAAGGTGAAACCAATGCCAGCTCATTGGTTACTAACGCGGCCTCCTCACTACACAACCTTCCTAGTGAAAACCAACAAATCAATGAAGCAATCAACATGCTATCTGAAGCTCAAATCCAGATCGATGAAGCTAGCAACAGCCTAAAACACTTTGTGGATTCATTTGATCTCAACCCCGAACGCCTTCAGCAAATTGATGACCGACTTAGCACAGTATATCAACTCGCCAGAAAACACCGCTGCGAACCAGAAGAGTTACTTAGCATTCACGAAAAGCTAAGCGATGAATTAAAACAACACACCAATGGCAGCCAGAACCTCGACCAACTCCAAGCAGAAGTTACCCAACTAGAAAACTTATATTTTGAAATCGCAGGAAAACAACGCAAACTCAGACAAAAACACGCAACCAAACTCGAAAAGAATATTTTAGAACAACTCGCTTTAATGGATATGAAGTCCGTCAAATTTTGCGTAAATCTCAACCCATTAGAAAAAAGCAAAGTAAACCAACACGGCATTGATACAGTTGAATTTCTTATTAGCACCAACCCAGGACAACCACCAAAAGCGATTAACAAAGTAGCTTCAGGGGGCGAGCTTTCTCGTATCAGCCTGGCCGTTCAAGTCATCATTGCCCAGAATTCTACCATTCCCACGCTGGTATTTGATGAAGTTGATGTCGGCATTGGCGGTGGTACAGCGCAGATAGTTGGACGCTTACTAAGGTCTTTGGGAAAACGCGGACAAATCATTTGCGTTACTCACTTGCCGCAAGTCGCCTCTCAGGGAGACCATCACTACTTCATCAGTAAACGCACGATAAATGGCAAAGTAAAATCTTCGATTGATTTAATAAATGAGGATTTAAGAACAGAGGAAATTGCAAGAATGCTAGGCGGCGTGACGATAACTGACCAAACTCTCGCACACGCCAAAGAAATGTTAGAAACAAGCTAAGCTACAAAATCTTTTTATTTACTTTGACGCTTTAGCTCGAACATAAAGCGTCAAATTATGATCTACAAGCTCAAAACCATGTTCTTCAGCTATTTCATGCTGACGTTTTTCAATAATGGGATCAAAAAACTCCATCACCTTACCCGTTTCAGTATCGACCATATGATCATGATGATCATCTTTAGCGAGTTCAAATACAGCATGACCACCTTCAAAGTTATGTCGAAGTACTAGACCCGCCGCTTCAAATTGAGTTAAAACACGATAGACAGTGGCCAAGCCAACATCATCGCCACTATCCAATAAAGCCTTATAAACATCTTCAGCACTCATATGGTGCTCAGCCGCCTGCTCTAACAAACTTAAAACTTTTAAACGAGGCAAAGTAACTTTAAGGCCTGCTTTTTTTAACTCAACATTATCTGACATGATTTATTTGTAATCCTATTCACAGCTTTCACATGATTCAGGTATCATGCTTTACAGTTATTCAACTTTGACAAAGATAGTGGAATTCATAATTAGATGCAAAAGAACCTGTTCGCCCTCGCCCTCACTTTAACATTACTTCAAGCATGTGCCTTTCCCGGCGTATTCAAAATAAACGTTCAACAGGGCAATATCATAAACCAAAAAATGCTCGATACACTTAAGGTAGGTATGACAAAAAAGCAGGTTCATTTTGTTCTAGGCAAACCCGTTCTTGAAAATTTATTCAACCCTTCACTCGAGAACTATGTGTACTCCTACCAAAAAGCCGGCGGAGACATACACCAACAGACCATCAAGATATATTACGAAAATAAGCTCTACACGCACTATACAGGCGAGTTACTTGCAGAAAACCCTGCATACTAAGCTCCTGAAAATCAATCCTTTTTGGCGGCTCGATTCAATCGAGCCTGTTTTGGATCGATCAATAGAGGGCGATAAATCTCAATACGATCCCCCTCTTTTAGAATCTGCTCTTTCGGCTTTCTAACCACCTTCCCGAAAACACCCATATCAACGGAGTCGTAATCTATCTCAGGAAAAAAACGCTCTATACCAGATTGTTTTGCGCCCTCAAAAACAGACGTTTCAACTGGCAACGTCACTAACACAATCTTTTGTAACTCAGGTGTTGCATAGGCCACTTCAATTTTTATACTACTTTCCATACCAACCTCTTAGCGATACACCTGATTAGCTCTTTCACAAAAAGCGTCAACCATAGAATTTGCAGCCTGATTAAATATCGTCTCAAACGCGACCTTAGCCAAGTTTCGCTTTAATTTAAAATCCAAGGTTAATTCAACCTTACAGGCATTTTCTTGCAAATGGATAAAATCCCAAACCCCTTTAAGGTGACTAAATGGCCCTTCAACCAAATTCATTAAAATTCTGCCCTCTACAGACAAATCATTACGCGTAGTAAAAGACTGCTTAACAGCACCTTTCTTGACCTCTATATTGGCCAACATAAATTCATTAGATTCATCTAATATAGTCGCGCTTGAACACCACGGCAAAAATTGCGGGTAAGATGCCACATCATTCACCAAAGCACTCATACGTTCACTTGAATGCATAACCAAAGCACTACGATTTATACTTAAACTCATTCAACATTAGTTCCAAAAAACAAATAATCTGCTTAGATTCAGACCATACTTAAAAATAACATTACAAACCTGACGGATCATTGTACTCTGGAGCCCATATTTCTCATAGTCTAAATATTAAATAGCCAACAAAGCTTGGCACAAACTTTCAAACAACAAATACAACACTCGACACCCAAACAAAACAAACATAGTGTAGAATGTTTTATATATTCGAATTTAAAAGATAGTACACATTAAATATGGCCAAGAAAAAACCAAAACAGCCCAGCAGCACCATCGCTAAAAACAAAAAAGCGCGTCACGACTACCATATTGAAGACAAGTTTGAAGCCGGACTTGTACTAAGTGGCTGGGAAGTCAAAAGCTTGCGCGCAGGAAAAGTGCAACTGACAGACTCATACATATTTGTAAAAAATGGCGAAGTCTGGATATCAAACATGCATATCACGCCCTTAACATCTGCCTGCACACATGTCGTTGCCGACCCGCTGCGCATCCGAAAGCTATTATTAAACAAGAAAGAAATTGCAAAAATCAATGCCAAGCTTTATCAAACAGGACAAACCTGTGTCGCGCTGGCACTTTACTGGAAAGACAATAACATCAAGTTAGAAATGGCTTTAGCAACAGGTAAGAAAGATTACGACAAACGCGCTACCGCCAAAGAACAGGACTGGAACCGACAAAAACAACGTATTGTCCGTGATCATGTAAAGTAAGCTTGTATTCCAAGCACTTGCCCCTATATACTAACCCAACATCTTAAAGTTTCGGGGACGCCCTGGCTTCGACGCCGGTGACGAAACCAAAGGTGCATGCCGAGTGTATAGTGGCACTCGTACTCCAATCGCTATAAACTTTAGTTGCAAACGACGAAAGTTACGCTCTAGCGGCATAAACCCCGTTAGCTCTCCAGCCAAGGTGCTTATACCGCGGTCAGTAGAGTCATTGAGAATAAGCTAGCCTTTTTAATTGCTCCAATTAGAATCGCGAAACTTCAGGAGATCGCCTGTTACACCCTGACCTTCGGGTCGTCTCAGGTCAAACTAATCGAAGGAACCTAAGCATGTAGAGCCGATGGCAGAGTGCTGGCGGACGCGGGTTCAATTCCCGCCGTCTCCACCAAAAAAGAAACCCTAACTAATTGAATTAGTTAGGGTTTTTCTCTTTCTGAGCCACAAAAAATACATCCTCATCTACATTTCATCTACAGAGAATTCAAAGGGTTCAAAGTTGCCACTTCTTGTAGATGATCTGGACTCAAGTGAGCATAGCGCATGGTCATCACAATTGAGGTATGACCAAGGGCTTTTTGTAGTGTGAGAATGTTTCCGCCATTCATCATAAAGTGGCTTGCGAAGGTATGACGCAAAACGTGTGCGGATTGCCCTTTGGGTAAGATAATTGAAGTCTTGGCAAGTCCTCGCCTGAAGGCGGATATGGTTGAAGTGCCAAAAGTGCCGTTCTCTTTAAGGTAGTCGTGCAATTCTTTGTATAGCTCTTTAGATATCGGAAGCGTTCTGTTCTTTTTCCCCTTCGTCTTCGTAAGCGACACATTATGTCGCTTTAACTGATTAAGGGTAATATTCTCTGCTTCGCTCCACCTCGCCCCCGTTGCCAGGCTAATTTTAGAGACCAGTAAAGCTGCCTTAGTTTTGCAAACCTCTTCTATTTTGGACAACAGTTCTTTTATCTGGTCTTCAGTAAGATAAGAAAGTTCCACTTCGTCCAATTTAATAGGGCGTATCGGCTTTAAGGGGTTCGGGTAATCTATTGAGCCACTTCGCTCTAATTCATTGAATACGGCGTTTATATAGCCTTGCTCGTTATTGCAGGTTTTCGGACTAATGCCCTTCTCAATTCTTAAGGCGCGATAGTCAGTATAAATTTTTGGCTTAATGTTTCGGGCAATGGGGTTGCCCAATTCGGTGGCGATATCAACCAACTTTGTTTTTCGACGCTCGCCATCGGCTAATAATTGGCCGTGGGCTTTGTGCCACTCGCCTATCAAATCAGAAAGGCGGCGCTTATCAGTACTCGGATTCCACTCCTTACCTTCGTGCATTTCAGCGCGTACAAGATTTTCAAAGCGTTGAGCTTCGGTCTTGGTGCGAAAGGTGCGTTGCACTCGCTTTCCATATCTGCCATCAGGCCAGATATCGACCCTCCACTTATCGCCACTTTTCTTGATGGTCATATCAAATTCCAGAGATAAAAAAAGCGCCAAATGGGCGCCTTTAAAACATCAATTTTGCTGATAATTATATATGCGACAATTCACTATATAAAAACCCACCAACAAACTTCTTAGACTTCGCCTGATAATCCTTACCATTCAAAAATGAAACAAACTTCATAATAGGAATCAGACACACAGAAGCAAGCATTAAAAATGGAGACCTAAAAACAATAAGCAGTATCATCGCAGAAATCCCCAAGGCAATAGTATTATTTAAGTTATCTCTAACAGAGCACTCAAGAGTCTCATCACCTATAAGAAGACTATTCAAGCCCGTCTCACTCTCACTTTTAGGAAAAACATTCCTACCAACAACAATATCCACCCATGTCATGGCATGCGCAAATCGTATAAACTTATTCAAACTACCTCGAACTCTCAAGTAATGCTCACTATCAAACGAAATATTTCCCTCAGCAGCATAGACAAATAAATCATCTCGAGCCTTAAATAACTTTTGACGCACAGCAGATTCAATGAATTTTTGCCATGGGCCATATAAAAAGATAATCAATAACGCAACCGAGAACCAAAACTCAACCGTATAAAAAGCCGTTTCAATTGTCATAATTTATCCTTTGGATTAGTTAATCCATTCTTTGTTAGGTTACTGCTAGACCGCTTATCATCCAATATTTTTTCTAACTTCTTATTTTGATCATGGAAGTATGCAATCTTTCTAAGCCTTAAATCCCTCTCAACATATGCCCAAATTGCACAAGCTAAAACAAGAACCCATGGAAGGAGAGTTTTCTTTTCTTTTGTTGCTAAATCGAGAAATAGAGCAAGGGTTGCATCAGTCTCTCTCCCAGCCAGCTCACCAATAGTAAGATACCCAATATAAGAACAAGCAATAATTGAACCATATTTTAGGGCTTTTTCTATTAAAGAGAATATCTTAGTTATTACAAAAAAACGCTCTGCTGCTCTATCTTCTTCGCTCACTCTATTCCCTTTCTTATTTAATAAATATAGACCAATTTGATTAACAGTTATGTGTAATTGAGCATAATTAAGAGTTAAAAAGGTTTAAAGAGTTACATTATGTAACTTTAGCATATGAAAAATCTGTCCGCTGCATTTGTTTGTTAGGTGTAATGTAAACAAAATATTTATCTAGCCTACTCCCATTCAGGACAAATCAAATCATTTCTTATTCTTATTAATCTCATTAAGCCTACTCAAGTATCAATCAATCTCTTGAGCAGGTATATAGATGCAACCGGATTCGAGTCCAAAAAGTAATAAGAAGAGGTAGTTTTATGTTATCTGCGTTCTAACATAAATCATTAAGAGCTTTCTCAAGCTCTGGGTTTACCGCTATAGGTAAATCATCTTCATGAACAAGGCTAAATATTGAAACAATATCAATCCATTGATCGCTATGTAGACTTTCACCGTCAATGTGCCCAATTTCAACTATATCTACATAATAAAAATTATCGCCTTTTTCATGGTTTATATTCTCAACACTAATATGTGGTATTTCGTCTTTGTCGGTTCTGTAGTACAGCCCAGTTTTAGGTAGTTTGATTTTGTTTTCCATTTCCCGTTACTCCAATTTAGTTCGGATTTAAGTCCATTTAGTTCGGATTTAAGTCCATTTAGTTCTGAAAAATAAGTTTTTTATGCTATCCGCACAAGATTATCACTTAACCTTCCCCAGTCTGTGCCAGTTCAGTACTGCTCTTGTAGCAATTTTGTAACCGGCAGCAGTGGGGGGAAGGTTAAGTATTAGGCGCGAAGGCCACGTTTCTCCTCCATCTCTGGGCTAATTTGCCCGGCTTCAGGCATAACAATGTCATTCAATAGCCAAAGCGTGTATTTGCTGAACTGTTCATGCTGGGTAATTTTTTGAATATCAACAACGCTAATTTTTCTTTTAAGCGTTTCCCAACCTTCAAGCGTTCTTGCTGAAAGCTCAGTTTTATCAGCAAATTCATCACGAGTCAGGCCCTCGCTTTCGCGAAGAAATCTTATTTTCTCACCAATTTCCATTTACAAACCTCTTGACACCGTCAAATGACGGGACTATATTATTTCCAGCACCGTCACTTGACGGGCTTAAAAAGGTTAAACAAGACTAATTAAGGTCAAAAGACACTATTAAAGGAGACATTACCATGTCCACAGTAGTTGTGCATATTGACGCCCCTTATTTGACGGCCAAAGAGTACGGACGGCGCACGGGGCAAACAGAAAGCGCGATCAAGCAGCAAATGGATAAAGGTGTTTTACCTGTATTTCACCAAATACAAGCAGGTAAAGAGCGTGGTAGCCGTTTTGTTAATAACGCCCTATTGATCAAACAAGCTATGGAGACTGAGTAATGTCTGGTGCTGTGACTAGTCAGGCCGGGTTTGTGCTTAAGAATAATCAAACCGGCTTGTTTGTAAATATGATCTATATGGGGGCGGCGTTTGGCGTTGATGACCCAAAAGTGCATGACGGTGTTGTGTATGAAGAGGTGCATTTATGTGTTGAGCCGTTTATCAGTTATAAAAAGGCAAACTTTTTTAGAAAGATTTTAGATCGTCTTGGTCACTGTGTCTCTGTTGTTGATATAGAGGGATTGGTCGTAAAGTGAGCAATCAATACCCCATCGATCACCCTATCAATAAAGAATTTGTAGCCGGGTTGCTTGCTAAGCATCCGGCTTTTTCTTCTTCTTTAAGTGCTGAGTGGCTTCGTGTTGCGAACCAACAAATGCACAAGGAGGCCAATCTTCGCTTAAGTCGAATTCATGGCCGTTTAACTTTAGGTAATACCGGCTTATTCATGGATTCACCTGATTATGCAGTGACTTCCTTTTGTGAACAAAAAGCCAAATCCGTTGAGCTTGATGTGATGGATTTTGCAGCCCGTAAACTCAGAGAACCGCTTTTTGATTATGTGGTAAAGGTCGTTGAAGAAGCTGGGCTTGATTTCCCTATTGATGATTTAGAAGACTTCGAATTTGAAGAGATGCTTGCAGCTATCAAACGTATTTGTGAGGCCAAGTGGTGGCGAAAGCAGGTGCGCAAAATGCAGGCGCGTGAAGTTGAAGCCGTGGCGCGAGATATTCGTTTAGTGCATTCAAAGGCAGGCATTTATTGCAGTGACTTCACCGCAAACCGTAGGCAAGAACAAAGAAAAAGAAACCGTGAACTACTCAACTCCATAGAGGCCGTAAATAATGCGGAAGGTGATAAATATTGCTGTGCAACATTGGCCGAACTCTCTGATTTATCTGTTTCTAACCCTAAAAACCGGCGAAATGAACTTATGGTCCGTATTCGCGGTTTCGAAGAATTGGCCGTTCAAGCCAAACATATTGGTTTATTTCTTACTCTTACTTGTCCTTCAAAATTCCATGCCTTCCTAAAAGCCGGTTTCCCCAATAGAAAATACAAAGGTTCTACACCTCGCGATGCTCAAGCTTATCTTGGCAAGGTGTGGGCGCGGATTCGTGCTGAATGGGATAGGAATGGCGTTTCCCCTTATGGTTTTAGAGTGGTTGAGCCCCATCATGACGGTACGCCACATTGGCACACCATGCTATTTATTGAGCCTGAGAAAAAAGACTTAGCTATATCTATTTTTCAAAAACATGCCCTTCGTGAAGACGGGAATGAGCGTGGTGCTGATAAATATCGTACCAAGGTTGTCGAAATTGATCCGTCAAAAGGTACGGCTGCAGGTTATATCGCTAAATACATTTCAAAGAACATCGACGGTCACGGCATAGATTCAGATTTATATGGTCGAGATGCCAAAACCAGCGCTCAGCGTATTGAGGCATGGGCGTCAACATGGGGTATTCGTCAGTTTGAGCAAATAAAAGGCCCGTCTGTCACTGTATGGCGAGAGATTAGGCGAGCGACTGAGGATGGTTTGTTGAGTGAGCCTGAAGACGTGCAAAAGGCGCGAAAAGCAGCAGATTTAGCCGATTGGGCTGCTTTCACTGTGTTAATGGGTGGCGCGCAGGTTAAACGTGAAGATCAGTTACTTCGGCCACTCTATGTTGAAAATGATGAACCGAACGCCTATGGCGAAATAACCGAAGTGCTAAAGGGCTTATTTCACTCTGCTGGAAAAATCACAACGCGTATTCATGATTGGATTTTGCAGCGTGCAGGTACTGAAGAAAAACGAAAGAACATGGCGGATCGTTTCACTATTGAAGATTCGCTCACACATAAAAGAATGAATGCACAAATGGCTGTTGGTGTGCCGATTGAATGTGTTGGTTCTTTTTTTAAAGAGACGGGAACCGGCTCTACTTGGACTTGTGTCAATAACTGTACGGGGCGCGAACCGCCCGACAGGGCGAGCCACAAAAGCGAAGTTTCATTGTTTTAAATCGGGGGAAATATGGCGGTAAGAGAAGAGGATTTTAAAAAGTTTGATAGAAAAAAAGCCTTAGAAAGAGCTAAACGAAGAGCTTCCTACAAGTGCCCGGTTATTGTTGCGAGTAATCACGTGCTAAATGAAATGGAAAGTGACTCTGGGGGTATACAGGATATAGATTTGGCTTTTGATCTGGTGATAATCGAGCTTGAAGGGCTTCCAGAGGGAGCAGCAACTGCTGAATTAATAAATAGGTTTAAGGGGTATTCGGAATGTCAGAACAAAAAACATTAACTGAAAAAATGCAGCACTTAAAAGTACTCCAGGTGAAAGCTAAAAATTCACTTAGTCCTTTTGCTAAGGCCGCGATTGCAGAGCAAGCCGTGGGTGTGTCCATTGACGTTATTGAAGAACTTGTAAATCGAGAGGTGGCAAGAGATGCCAGCACGTAAAGAGCCAAATAAGGTATTAGGCACTATCGCTTGTCGTGATTGTGACGGTGGTATTTGTTCAGTTCGTCAAGTTAGGCGCGGTAAAGGTCGGTATTTATATACCACTTGCCCCAATTGTGGAACCGATCAGCGCAATGGTTCTAAGGTTCAATCCCGGTTGTTTCATAAAACAAATTGGCGCGAAGGTGTTGAAGTAGTTCGTCCTCCTTGCGTTCAAGATTTGCCGAAAGAACCTATAGGTTCCCATGATTCACTAGGGGAACCGAACGAGCCCAGTAAACAAGCGGCTTTAGAGGGTGAAGTCATTCTCAAAAAAGAAGCAACCGGGGAACCGAAAGGAGAACCGAAACCACAACCGACCAACAACCGAAAAGAACCTATGTTTTTCGGGCTTTTGCTCGCTTTGAGCTTGGGCGTGGGCGCATTGGTTGTACGATAACCTAATAGGTACTGAGGAACCGAAAAATGACAGATAAAACGACAGAAGAAGTCACAAACGCCACGATTGATAATTTAGATATTCTCGATGGTGATGAGCAAGCCGGTGAACAAGAAGCTGAAGCGCTTCAAACCGAGCTAAAGCAGCAAACTGAAAGTTCAGAAATGAGTGAAGCGGATGCCGAATCGGCCAAACAAGGTGCCATGATGGCCGTTGGTTTTTTGGAGCAAATAGTTAAATCCAAGATGCCCATGGTGGAATATAGCGATGACCAGAAATTGCAGCTTCGAGAAAAGATTTCGCCAGTCATGGGTAAATATGGTGCCGGGCTCCCTGAGTGGATGACACCCTACAAAGAAGAAATTGAACTCGGCATTTGCTTGGGTTCAATGGCTTTTACCACTTACCTGCAATATCAAGCATGGCTCACTCAGCAAAAAATAGCTGAAAAACAAGCAAAGAAACAAATGGGAGGGGTCACGCATGGTGATGCGAGTCAAACCGATTAATCCTAATACCGCATGGCCTAACGGCCATACGCTTTATTTAGCAGCTTCCGGTGGTGGTAAGTCGCAAATGCTCAACCAGAATAAAGCCCTTCCAAAGCGTGGTGTTCGTACCATTCTTTGGGACCCGTCCGGGGATCACCCAGGCCTACACTTTGAAGAGCGTCGTGAATTTCTTCGTGCACTCAAAACCGGCATCAAATCCGGTAAAGGCTTTCGTGTCGCCTTTGCTGGCGAACGCTCTATTGAAAACTATGAATGGTGGTGTGAAGTGGTCTGGGGCTCACTCGATGGCAAAGTGGCTACCTATATCATCGTCGAAGAACTCAGCGCCGTGTGTATCACAGCGATGAAAGCTAGCCCCAATGCAGCAGTATTACTCAACGAGGGCCGCAAGTATGGCCTGCACTTTCACGGCACAAGCCAGAAGCCTCAAGAGATAAGCAAAACCTATTTCGATCAGTGCGAAATTAAGTATGTCGGCCGTCAAAAAGGCTTAGCCATGTGTAAGAAAATGGCACTAGAAATTGGCATGCTGCCTGATGATATTCGAACACTTCAAAACTTACAGTTTTTCCATGACTTGGGTACAGCAGAGGAACCGGAATTAATTACGGTTCCTTATAAAAAAATAACGGGGGTAAGGTGGGGTTAGAGGGCCAGTACTTTCTATTTTTCGTTCTTCCCGCCAAGACTCATTTTGCCCCCCTTGAACTGAATATTTGTTCCAGATACACCTTTTAGAATCACCTCATATGGGTGATTCGCTTTATGCTCCCTCTCAGAACGGTTTGTCATAATCATCCTAACAATATCTACATCATGCTCCGTTATAGCATTATTTCCCTTAATTTTATGCAAATACTCAATAGCATTCTGATGGTTTCGTTCATCCTCTTTTATTGCCAGCAACACGGAAGAGCGAAAATGTGAAGTGCGGATAATATAAAGCATAAAAGCCCCCAAACTAAAATAAACCCCCAACATAAGGAAATAGGAATTATCCGGAAGAGTCTCTTTATTAATTATATTGAAAAATAGGAACATAAAAGTTGAGACAACAAAAAGGTTAATCATGACCATCTTAAGCATTGACGAGCTTCTGGCTTCCTTATCAAGGGTCTCCTTTAAAGAGTGATGGCTTTGATACTTGTATTGGTTTTCTTCTTGCAATGCTGATGCTTTTTCTATCTCATCAAGACTTCTATTCTTGATGAAATTATTCACTTCTTCTCTAACATCTTCACTCAGGGTTTCAAGCACAGTATCCTTAAGCGAGTTAGCGTCCTGTATTTTATTTTCAATAATTTCTTTAAGATTTTCATCAACATAGTTATTTACGTGCTCTTCGATGATACCGCTTTTGTTCTTCAAAACGCCATTTTTGAGGATCTCTTGTTGACCCTTTAGTTGCTTTTCAAGAGCATGAAGCCTCTCAATGCTTTCCTTTTTTAGGAGCGTAGAGTCTGAAGAAGAGTCATTATAAAGGAATAGCCTCGAAATTCGTAAAATAGCTGTTCGAAAAGGCTCAAGATAAGTGAGACCTAAAAACATTCCAATAAGTATAGACACAAATATAAACACACTCGCAAAATCAATAACACCAGTATCGGTTAAAAGAGTTCTAATAAACTCTTCAAACGTCATGCTTTGTTCCTCAACCATTAATCCCACCTTGTACGAAAACTATGTAGAGTTAGAGCCATTTATTCAGTCACTATAAAAGCTTATTGATCAAATGCAACAGATAGTGCTCGATTCCATACCTAATTTGAACCTTATAAGGGTCTCTCCCCAAAATACCCCTTGACCGGTTTCGGTTCCCCCCTTCTAAAGTAGCTCCTGTGATGATTATTTTAATAACAGGCATAGGAGCCTTATCCATGAAAGATATCAATTTAAAACAAACTGCTATTACAGCTGGCATTGCCATTGCTGCGATGGCTTTGGTTTACCGTGTTCCTGCGGTCAAGAAAGTCGTTCTAGGCGCTTAACTGCTAGACCTTCGTATTAAACAGGCGTAGGAGCCAGTTAAATGAGATCAATACCAATTCAATTAAGTCACCCGGATGGGTTGGCTTGGAACCAAAAAGCCACGATGAAGTTAGAAGGTGGGCCAACCTATGATGAGATCATTCTCGACTTTGGTGGAACCATTACAGACGCCGCAAAAGTGGTACGTGTTGCCTTAAACCTGAACGGCGATGAAATCATCCGTTTAACAGGTGCTGAGCTGAAAATGCTTGAAGCCTACCGTGGTTTGTATGGCGAAAATGATATGTTCTGTATCTCTTTTGAAGATATCGCGAACAAATCAGAAGAAGGCCAAAAGCTCACCTCTCTTGTCACCTTGCCGGGTGACAATATCACTCTGACTGTCGAGATTGGCAACTTCACCAATAATGCATCTGACGCACTAGAGCTGAAGGGTTATGCGCGAGTAAGTGCCGCAAAAGCTGTGCGTCAGTTTATCCCTCGCGTTTATTCAGTGGTGATCAATGCCGCCGCAACAGGTGAAAATGATTTCACTAATTTAACTCGTGGGCCGCGTGTTCGTTCCATTCACTTCAAAACAGCCAACATGATTGGTCTACGTATCAAACGTGATCGAATTGAAGTGCATGAACCTATCCCGGTTGATGTAAACAACATGCTGTTAAAGCGTCATGGTCGTACACCGCAAGCGGGTTATTACCATTTCGATCCAATCGCGACAAAGTTTGGTATTCGTGATCTGTTTGCAACGCAAGTACAAGAAAGCTTGGTATTCAAACTGGATGTGTCAGGGGCAGAAACAATTACCGCACTTGTGCAGTCAATTGAGCTTATTCCTGTACCTGTTGCTAGAACAGTTTAGGGGGTCTTATGTCGTTGTGGGACAGCTTAAGTAAATCCTTTGATGACGGCTTTGACGACTTGCTCGATGCCGGTTGGGATCGGGTTGCTAAAGAGCTTGCACCAGAGCCAGCTTCACAAACCAGTTCACAACCAAAAACTACGCCAGTAGTTGAAGATGTTGGCCGTAACTCTGACGGAACAAGAGTAGCGCAACCTGTCACATCTTACCCTGTAGCGGGTCAGCTATTGCCCGGTATCAGTAATGCCAAATTGGCATTAGGTGGCGGTGCAGTATTGTTGCTTGGTGGTCTTTGGGTAATGAGCAGGGGGCGCAAATAATGGCAGGTATAGGTTCAGGTAATAGCCTTGATATGGGCGTGGGGCCGTCAACCTCTGGCAGTATCGATCAAGGTTTTTCATTTGGTGGGCCAACGATAAACAAGGGTGGAGACTGGAAACAATACGCGGCCATTGCTGGCGTTGTTCTAGCCTTTGTTTTATTAACCCGCAAAAAGTGAAAACAGCCGTACAGGTGGCATGGGATGAAATAGCACCTCATGTCACCAAATCAATGCGTGGTGATGAAGCTTATTTTTGTGAAGCGATCAAGCGTGGTGAATGTCAGGCATGGCGTTTTAGTCTGTCAAATATCTGGATGATTACTCGTTCAGAAAATAAAGAATTAGTCATTTGTTGCATTGAAGGTGAAGGCTTAAACCAAGTCGCACCACAAATAATTGAAGTAGCAAAGCAAGGCGGTTTTGAATCCATCCGCTTTCATACCAAGCGCCCCGCATTGGGTCGCATATTAGCGCGTTTCGGATTTAACGAGCGCGAAAGAATTTATAGTTTGGAGCTTTAAAATGGGCGGTAAAAGTAAGTCGTCGACTTCGTCAAATACCACGAATAATGTCGATAACCGGGTATTCAACTTAGAAGGTACGGGCGGGAATGTTCTCACCGATATTGACTCCGGTGGTGGCGATGTCACCTTTACCGATCATGGAGCCGTTTCAGGTGCCTTAGATTTAGGCGAAAGTGTCGTTGAAACACTGGCTGATTTTGGTGCCGATGCACTTGAAATAAACAGCAATGTTGTTAAACAGCAAGCCGCCTCAAACACTCAAAACTTACAAGTACTGCAAAACTTTGCCACCGACTTACAGACTGAAGGTCAACTTGCCTTAAGCAGCACCATGAAAACAGTAACAATTGCTGTTGTGGTGGTTTCTGGCTTGGTGATGATCGCCGTATCAGGGGGTAAAAAGTGAAAGATTTTACCATAGGCCTCAAGCAAGGCATTGAACACCAAATTAGCTATCCGGGCTCAGCTTTTCATATTCAAGAAGCAACTGACCCGGTCACACTACGATTTGATAACGGCGATTCTGTTACGCGTGAAAAAACACAAGGCGGCGAGGTTAATCAATTCAATCGGGTTGAACTATTAAGCTCAGTCGATCAGGTCGTGACTGTGACCATTAGCGATGGCATCACCATAGATGGTCGGGCGCAAATAGTTAGCGCAACCATAAATACAACAATTGAGCCAAGTAATACTCTTTCTAACCCTATCGACGTTTCTATTGCTGGCGTTGCTAAGCAACTTGTTCCCAGTAACGCAAACCGAAAAGAAGTACTAATACATGTTCCCAGTGATGCGTCCCACTCGATTCGAGTTGGTGGGGCTTCAGTTGCTGTGGGTGCTGGCCTTGAGGTCGAAATAGGGTCAACGCTGGCGCTATCGGTTGAAAGTGCGGTTTATGCAATATCAATGGGTGCGGGTTCGGTGCCTGTTTCTATTCTTGATCTAGCGAGGCCGTAAAGATGAGTTTTGGAAGTGGTGCAAGTCGCGGTTCTTCAAGTAGTTCAATTTTTCATAAGATGGGAAATATTGCACTTAGGCTAACGGCATATTTGAGCAATATAGAAAAGTATCGCTTTGATAGTGTGGCTAATATGAAAGTTGGTTTATTGCCAAGTGGCGATACTTTGGTATTTTCAGAAGGTCAAAAAGTTACTACAGGTGCAACACATTGGCGCATTACAACGAAGTCAAGTAGAAACGTTTCACTTGGAGGTGAGTTATACGCGCAACCTTTAAATGGTGTGTGGGTGGATGACTTTATTTCAGATAGAGCGGTTAATTGCACGGCGGCATTTAATGAAGCTATCTTGTTAAAAAGAAAGATTCGTTTAACTGAAGGCAGTTATTTCGTTAATGATATTGCGATCAAGTCTGAAATAGCAATTGAAGGGCCAAAGAATGCATTTTTTGTGGTGGATACGGCCGGTGCAGCGGTATTTTTAGCAAATACCACAGCGGGTGATATAACCACCGTAAATCTAAAAGGGTTTTCAGCCAAGACTTCTGCGCAGCAATTAGGTTGTGCATTTTACAGACAGACCAGTAAGGCAAATTACACTGCCTACTCTCAATTTAATGATATTGAAATTTGGCTAGATTTCGAAACAGGCTACGATATTTTTGCTATCTTCTGTCAGTGGAATGGCGGGCGAATTGGCTTTAGCGGCAATATTCCAGAAGGACAAACCCATCAAGCTGTAAATTCAATACCTCCGGCTTTTGGTCAATTCAAGCAAACTAATCTAAATACAATGCGTGACGTGTTTATGTTTAACGCAACTCATCCTGATGGCTGTGTAAGTATTCAATATGGTGCGGCATGGACGTTTACCGGCTGTGATTTTGAATCAATGGATACTCGCGCTATTCATGCGCTGGGTATTTATGGAATCACCATCAATGGCGAGACGTGGTTTGAAGGTATAAATGCGAACGAAGTAATTTTTGCTAGTACAAACCCTGCGCCAAATATTCAAGGTACAAGAACAGTAAGAGTGGACGGTTGTTTTGCTAACTTAGCACACACAAATACGCGATTTATTACGCTGGGTGGAGCATCACAATCAACGGTGATTAATACCAACTTCATCGCAATTCCTGAAGGAATGGAATTGAGCAACATTGATTTAGAAGAAGCTTATGGTAATCAGGCTGTTTCCGGTGCGGGTGCAGCCACTTTGTTGGCTGACGTGTATGCCAATAGAAAGAAAGTGAGACTTAGTTATTCTGAGATGCTTGGAACGGTTATCAATTCACCTCAAACCGCTAACACTAACATGCTGCCTATTGGGCCAACTGGCTTGGGGGCAGCTAATTTTTCTTCGATTGGTTTTACCGGAAAAACGGACGTAGATAGCGAATTGGGCTTAGCTGGTCAGGCGATAAAGGTGTTGGTGTCGGGTGGCGGTGATGCGCTTTGGTTTACGATTCCTGATAAATTGCGAGATTTTCTAGAAGGTAAAACGGTCACATTCTCTTTGCTGGGTTATGGTGATATAGCGTCAAATCCAACGGCAGGCAATGCGGCAGTTTGGGAAAGTGTCACGCCCACTTATGCGAATGCTTTGGCTTCAGGTTCGGGCTTGACCACTAATCAGGCTCAACTACAGCAAGGTACATTAACGCATACAGTCGGCACGGATTTAACCTCATTACATTTCGGTTTCAAAATAGGCGGCATTTCCGGTTCGCCCCCATTATTCTTTGAATCTATGGTGTTGATGCTGGGTGAGATTAAGCCAGATGGGCTTAGTTTGAGGTAATCGCAGTGCATAAAGCTCTTATTTTGTTAATTATTACTGGTGTGATAGTCATGAAAACACAAATTAAACCGCGTGGAATACGCAATAATAATCCGGGCAATTTAGAGAATAACGGTATTGACTGGAAAGGCTTATCACTCGTCCAGGGTGATAAGCGTTTTTATCAATTCGCCAAACCTGAATACGGTATTCGAGCGCTGGCGCGAGTACTCAAAACCTATGAGCGCAAGTACGGCATAAATACCGTTAAAGGTATTATTGATCGTTGGGCACCGCCACATGAGAACAACACTGAAAGCTATATTAAGCATGTCGCTCAAGTGTTAGGTGTAAGGCCAAATGAGCCTTTCGCAGTAACAGAAAACTTAGTGCCTTTAACTGAGGCAATCATTCTGCATGAAAACGGATCCAATCCTTATTCAATGGAAACAATTGTTGATGGGGTGATGCTTGCTTGATTTCTTCAAAGGAATGTTCTCTACAGGAAAAATAGTTGAAAACGGCATAAAGGCTTTGGATTCAGCTTTTTTTACAGATGAAGAGAGAAGTACTTACATGTTGAAGTACATGGAAGCCACTAAGCCGCAAGCCATTTCTAGGCGCTTTATCGCAATGATAGTTTCAATGCTGTGGTGTTTAGGTATTTTGTTTTGCGGGGTGTTGCTTTACATAGATAGCCCGAAATTCGAAGTCATGAAAGAATTCATGAATGAAACGGTTAATGAGCCATTTATGGTCGTTTTAACCTTTTATTTTTTAGCTCATGTAGTGAGTCGATCAAAATAATATTGGACGCGGGTTCAACTGCAAAACAAGGAACTGAACCGAGATGAACTTTACAGATAAACAATTATTAATGCTGCTAGGTGCTGGTTTTCTAGTGTCATGGTACATAAAAAACAAAGCGATGGCGGCTGTAGAAAGTACAATTGAGGTCGTGAGTGAAACGGCCGATACTGTCATTGAAGCGGTAAATCCAGTTGATGAAAACAATCTGGCAAATCGTGGTGTAAATTGGGTTGTTCAGAGCTTAACGGGTGATGAAAATCAATCCCTTGGTGGTTTGGCTTTTGATGGCGTTGAAGCAATCAAAGAGTGGTGGTAATCCATGAAACAGTCTTTATTTTTGGGGGCTTCGATTTTGCTTGGCTTTGCTGTTGGTTACGGTATTGGAAAAGAGACAAAAAACGCCACCCCATCGAATGTTAAAACCGATATCGAAGGAAGTGTGGCAACTATTACGGTAGATTTTGGTGGCGCATTAAGTCAGGGTGTTGATAGTTGGTTTGATTCAATTGCTGACCAGATAAGCGAAGGTTAAAAATGGATTTAACGATTGATTTATCGACAGTTGTACAGGCTGCGTTAACCGCTTCAATTTTGTGGCACGTAAAGTCGATACGCGAATTGGTCACTATTGCTAAGCTGCATGATTGGCGTTTAAAGGAGCTAGAAAGTAAGGGTAAGTGCAAAGTATAAAGCATCTACAATTCATCTACAGAGCTAAGACTTAAAGAGACTTAAAGAGACCTAAAGAGACGCTAAGCCTTTGTTTTTACTACTAAGTTACTGATACTAAAGGTACTTAGAAGAGGTTCAATTCCCGCCGTCCCACCAAATCAAGGTTCTAAGAGAACCTAAAAAGACCCGCAAGCCACTTCTTTAGTCGACTAAAATAAACCAAGATACGAAGTCATAATCCCCTTAAATTCATCATAATGATCAAA
>Ga0105353_1000389_pt1 | contig 26634 bp, 23 predicted proteins | sample EN1Hudsemesocosm_2_FD_83657 | JGI IMG/M metagenome (GOLD analysis project Ga0105353, IMG submission 83657) | Methane-oxidizing microbial communities from mesocosms in the Hudson Canyon - EN10B Hudson Canyon | ecosystem: Environmental > Aquatic > Marine > Cold seeps | place: Hudson Canyon...
CACAGGTGGGGCTGGTGCTGCAGTAGCCGTTGCAGGTCTCGTATTAAGCAAAGCAGGCCTATTTGCGAAAGCAGGGAAAACAATCAACAAAATACTTAAGCTGCTTGAAAGAAAAAAGAAAACTCCTGATACACCAATTAAAAAGCCACACAACGAAGTAGCAAAAGCGGAAGTTGATAAACCGAAAAAAGAAGAAGTAAAAGAAAAAGAGAAGAAAAAATGTACTGTCTGTCTCAAAGCCTATAATGCAAAATGTCCTAACGCTAACCCCAAAGTGAACTATCCCAGCGAAACAGAGGGCTCGGGGTCGGCTTTAACTAAACAGATACTGGCTAATCGAGATAATGACTATTTAAAGATTGAAGAGCATCCTTGGTACTTTCAACGTAAGCAAGGCAGTAAAAATAGGCGGTCGATAGAGGCCCATCATATAATTGTTTCTGAAACAATGACCAATCCAGATCTTAAAGAGATGTGCGAAGACTTTGGTTATAACATTAATAGCCACAAAAATGGCGTGATGCTGCCTTATTATATGGACTTGGCATGTCATCTAGGGGTTGCTCTTCATCGAGGTGGGCATGATGCAGGACAAGGTGATCCAAATTTAAGTTATCCGAGGTCTGTTAAGAGAAAGGTGGAAGCGCTAGGAGAGGGAGTGGATAGTGGAGAGCTATGTAAAAAAGACAATCCAAGCAAGGAGTTTAAATCTAAAATGGATAAAATCAGTGATGATATCTTCAAGAAAATTAAAAATTTTGAATGGACGATCACTAGTGACGGATTTGATTATGACATTCGAAAATCAAAGATAGGCTGTGGTAATCAACAAAACATAAATGACAAAGATGGAAGCTTATGTGAGATAAGAAACTCTTCAGTTAATAATAACGAAATACATGCACATGATTTTTCAAAAGCTGCTGCGGATATCAAGAAAAATCAGCGCTCAACATTAAAAATTGGATGTTAATCTATGATAGATCTAAACGACGAATATTACGTATTGGAGCCTGATAATAACAATAGCTTCCCAATGATCGGTGCAAGCATTAGGCCTAAGTCTCTTGGAGAGGTGGTCAGAGGTGAATACAGTCTGAATTTGTATTTAGATGATCCCGTACCCCAAAAACCAGAATTTGTAGATTTTCATACTTCAGGTTCAGCTCCTGTAGTATCGAAAGCCATGAAGGATTTACTTGAGCCTTTAGGGATTTTTGGTATTCAGTTTCTTAAAGGTACAAAAGGTGATGTTATTGAGGATTTGGAGCTAGATTACTATTTACTGCATATATATTCTCGAATAGTTTGCGTTGATAGAAAAAAATCAGATATTGATGAGGATGAAAAGGGAGGCTATGTTTCTGATGTTAAGTCACTTATCATCGATTCGGAGGCACTGCTTAAAACACCTGAGAAAAATCGACTAATCTTCAAAGTTAGAGAGTATGGCGTTATTCAGCTTTTCCATAAAACCATTGTTGATGTAATTGAGTCAGCCGGGCTTAAAGGCTTAAGATTTATACCTGTTAAGAAATGGAATGATAATGCTGCTTTTCATTAAATTATTTTATTTAAATTAGTCTGATTAATGCCGCTCTTTAATAACAAGAATGCTATAGAAAGCCCTTCGGGGCTTTCTATTCTATATTTATAAAAATTGGTTTGATCTATTTCAGCTAGAACATCCCGAACGAGCCATCGATCTCATTACCCAGTTAAAATTACATAATCAGTCCACACTCACCATAGGAATCAAGTTCTCTTTCAACGCTTGTTTCTTGCCGCTTCTGAATAACAATATCGTTAATACAACCTGCCAAACCGCTAATCCTACTATCCACATTAAAGAGGTCGTAGGATGCTGCTGCCAAGTAACCGCTTGAAATAATCCTACCGCTAATACATACGCCACACTGAATGACCAAAGCATACTGAAGCCTGCCCAATACGAACCGTGCTCTTTTACTATTGCACCTAAAGTTGCTACGCAAGGCATGTACAGCAAGATAAATAACAAATACACAAAAGCTCCCCATTCGCCGTGAAACTTCCGCTGAATGACCTCAATGGTACTGCTGGAAATTTCTTGTGTTAACGCAATGGCTTGGCTATCGCTTAGGTCTCCCATATTTAGCCCTAGCGGATCATCTAAGTTATCCGCTACGTCGGTTAAGTTTTTGGAAATGGAATCTACCGCATCTTTTAGGCTGCTTAATAAATTGAAATCATCCGATGTGCGATTGCCCGATGTGTAGAGTGCATCCAGTGTGCCGACGACAACTTCTTTGGCAAATAAACCGGTGAAAATCCCCACTGTTGCAGGCCAGTTATCTTGTTCGATTCCCATTGGGGTGAAGGCGGGTGTTAAGAAACGACCTATTTCACTGAGTACGGATTGCTCTTGGTTTTGGTTACCAAAGCTGCCATCGGTGCCCATGGAATTTAATACGTTTAATACCACGACTACGGCGACAATCGCTTTGCCTGCACGTAATACAAAACCTTTTAAACGGTGCCAAGTATGCATCCATAAGTTACGAAAGGTCGGTAATAAATACGGGGGCAGTTCCATAATAAAGCTGCTGTCATCCGCCGGTAGAATCAATCGGCGCACAAGAAAGGCGCTTAATACGGCAACCAATATTCCAGTTACATACAAGCCAAATACAACCGCAGCACCGTTCTCAACAAAGAATGCGGAGGCGAATAAAACGTAAACGGTTAAGCGCGCACCGCATGACATGAAGGGCGCCATTAAGGTGGTGATTAAACGGTCACCTTCTCTGCTTAGCGTACGGGCAGCCATTACCGAAGGTACGTTGCAGCCGAAGCCAACAATCAGCGGAACGAACGCTTTTCCAGGTAAACCCAGTGAGCGCATGATGCGATCGATAATAAATGCAGCACGGGCCATGAAACCGACGTCTTCTAAAAAAGATAGCGATAAAAATAATGCGGCGATAACGGGAATGAAGCTCGCGACCAGCTGTATGCCGCCACCAACACCGTCGGCGATGAGGGCGGTTATCCATTCGGGTGCATTGATGCTTTGTAATAACCAGCGCGGTGTTTCAACAAATAGCGCTCCGGCGGTGATGTCGAAAAAATCAATAAAGGCACTGCCGACATTAATGGCGAACATAAATAACAAATACATGACCGCCATGAAAATCGGCAAGGCTAAGATACGATTTAACACAATGTCGTCGATGTATTCGCTAATGGTTTTGTTTTTTTGTTCACTTAACGAAATAACATTTTTACAGACCTTGTCGACCCATTCATAGCGCATTTGAATTAAGGCGGGTTCGTTGTCTCGAAGTGAGTCATCGAAGGCTAGCGAACTTTGTTCATTGCTGGGTTTCAGTAAGCGGGTTTCAATGCTGTCCATTAATGAGATCAAGCCATCGCCTTTACTGGCGATTAGCGGCACGACGGGGCAGCCTAGTTCGTCGGCTAGCGCTTGGTGGTCTAGGTGCATGCCTTTGCTATGGGCGACGTCGATCATATTTAACGCGACGATCATCGGGATGCCACAATCAAACAGTTGCGAGGTTAGGTACAAACCACGCTCTAAGCAGGAAGCGTCGAGCACGTTGATGATGAGGTCGGCTTCTTTGTTGTGCACAAACTGCTGGACGATTTGTTCGTCTATCGAATCAGCACTGCTATCACTACCAAGGGAGTAAGTACCTGGTAAGTCGATGACTTGGTATTCGGTATCGGCGTGTTTGTAGTCGCCACTTTTACGTTCAACAGTGACTCCCGGCCAGTTGCCAACACGCTGGCGGGCTCCGGTTAGGTTGTTGAAGAGTGTTGTTTTCCCGCAATTTGGGTTACCGACTAATGCAATGGTATTCATAATAATGTTACCCAAAGGCCTAATGCCTCTTCACGGCGTAAGCTGAGGTTGAAGCCACGAACTTTGATTTCAATTGGATCACCTAATGGTGCTACCCGAACAACTGAGAATGATGTGCCGGGGGTGAGCCCCATCATCATCAGTCGCTGTACTTGCGAAGGAGAGTTGCTGCCAGATGTTGACTCGACCATGCGGCATTCTTCAATGGTGGCTTTGTCGCTGACGTTGAGTTGTGAAAATTCGATGGGCATAAGGACTCTCGATCTAGGTGTCTATATGCGAATGATAGCTAATAGCGTGTGGGGAAGTATTGATTTAAAACAGTTAAATTTAATCTATGGGTTGTATCACTTAATGAACTTTGAAGTTTGCTGAATAAGGCCTGCCGCTGCTAAAGGCCACTGAATATCAATGCTATAATTGGGCTGTTTTCTTATTGAATATTTACATGAACGCGACCTTCTCTTTTACTGTTACTTCAGCGCAGGCTAATACGTATTTATTGGCCTGCTTATATTCGGCGATTCCTTATCTTCAGCCTGAGCAGTGGCAAGCTCTATTGTTCAGCGTGAAGGGTGAAAGAAAAGGTAATATCTACATTGATGGTTTCACCGTGTCTGCTGATGTTTTGTTAGTGGCGGGGCAAGTTGTTAGTTATACCATTAATGACTATCAAGAAGCCGAAGTAGATGATGCTTGGTCACTCATCTGGTCGAATGATGATATCGCCGCTGTGCATAAACCTGCCAACCTTCCGGTTAATCGTACGACACGTAATGTTTATAATACGCTGATTCAATTATTACGCCGTGAAAGTCCTTGGCCCGATGCACATTTATTGCATCGCTTAGATCTTGAAACCTCGGGGCTTATCTTAATTGCGAAAAATAATACGATGGCGCGAAAGCATCAATCTAAGCTTCCTGAACTTATTAAACGAAAAATCTACCGTGCGGTGGTGATTGGAAAACCAGCATGGCTGAACAAAGATTTTATATGTGATTTAGGGACACTGGATGAAAGCCAAGGTGGAAGCCGTATACGCAGCCAAATGCATGTGGTGCCTGAGGGTGAAGGTAAAAAAAGCCATACGTTATTTAAGGTTTTGTCGACTAAGTTAAAAGACGGTATTAGTTATTCATTGCTTGAATGTGAGTTGTTCACGGGCCGTAAACACCAGATACGAGCGCAGTTAGCCCATTTAGGTTATCCGATTGTAGGGGATAAAATTTACAGTAATGACGGGGCGTTTTATTTAAAACGACTGGATAAAGCATTAACTGAAGCTGACCATGCAAGGTTATTAACGCCCCATCATTTATTACACGCTTACGAGGTTCATGTATTTGATCTTTGGCATTCCGAAGATAGGCATTTAGAGGCTAGACATTCAGAGGCCATTATTTTAAGGGATGATGATTTCCCAGAGTCTTGGGGAGTATTTGGCTTTAGCGGTTAGGTCATGACCTTTCCATAATAAAATGTCCTTCTGTATTCCTCTGCAAAGTGTTATTTTTTGCTTATTCATTCAAAGTACCTGTTGAAATAATTCAATGGGTCTTCAACCTTATAGGATCTTAGAAATATGGATATTATTTTAAACATAGTAACGAACCCGTTAGCGTGGATTACCGTTGTTGTTTTGTATGCACTTAAGAAAGGCGTGCTGTTTGTACCGCAAAACCGTGGTTATGTTATTTATACTATGGGTAAGTACAGCGGCACTTTGGGTGCGGGTTTAAACTTTGTTATTCCTTTTATACAGAGCGTTGCAGCGGATCGTAACCTGAAAGAGCAGTCTTTAGAAATCAGCTCTCAGTCGGCCATTACTAAAGATAATATTACTCTGCAAATTGATGGCATTCTGTTTATGAAGGTAACGGATGCAGCGGCGGCGACAAACAATGTTACCGATTACAAAATGTCGGTGACTCAACTAGCCATGACCACCATGCGTAATGCGATTGGTTCTATGGAGCTGGATGAATGTTTCCAAAACCGAGATTCTATTAACGCTAAGATCTTATCTGCGATGACTGAGGCTACTGGGCCTTGGGGCGTTCAGGTAACACGTTACGAAATTAAAGACATCACACCGCCGCAGTCTATTAAAGAAGATATGGAGAAGCAGATGACGGCAGAGCGTGAAAAACGTTCGGTTATTCTGACGGCTGAAGGGGTTAAAATGGCCGCTATTACTCGTGCTGAAGGTGAAAGAGCATCTCTTATTCTAGGTGCTGAAGGTCAAAAGGCTGAACAGGTATTAATGGCTGAAGCAGAAAAAGAACAGCAAGTTCTTGAAGCGACAGGTAAGGCCGAAGCGATTCGCTTGGTTGCTGAAGCGGACGCGATGGCTTTAAAAACAATTGGTGAGCAAGCGGCGACTAGCGGTGGTATTAAAGCGGTTGAGTTGACTCTAGCTCAGCAAGCAATTTTGGCACACAAAGCGATTGCTGCGGAAGGCACTGTAGTACTTACAGATGGAAATACTGGCGATAATATTTCCAATACCGTCGCGCAGGCAATTTCAGTGTCCAGTGCTTTAAAATTAAATGACTAAGTTATAATAATTAAGTTATAACGATAGTATTAGCTGAAGAGAATATGATGGAACAACTTGTAGAATATTTTGCACAAAATCACGACAAATTATTGTATGCCTTAGCCGGTATTATTCTGGTTATAGAATTAACGGTTCTCGGCCTAGGTGGGCCGTTGCTGTTCATCGGCATTGCTTGTGCGATTACCGGGGTCTTTGTGACAACGGGTTTACTAGGCAGCTGGGAAGCCGAAGTTTTTTCAGTTGGCATTCTATCTTTATTAAGTGCAGTGCTTCTTTGGAAGCCGTTGAAGCAGTTGCAGGGGCCTAATAAAGTCAGCGATAGCAGTAGCGACATGATTGGGCAAGTTGTACCGGTAAGTGAGCAAGTAACACGTAATGGTGGCAGCATTCGTCATTCGGGAATTAATTGGCAAGCCCGATTAGATTCCAGCTCAAATGTTGAGACGCTAGAAAGTGGTGAGCGTGTTGAGATTTGTGGTGTGGATGGCAATGTGATGATTGTGAAGGTGCAGGGTTAGTTTTGAGTAACGCTAAAAAGGCCCATGCTGAAATCAGCATGGGCCTTTTTTTTGATTGTTGTTAACGCTTCAGTAAGTAGTCTTGATATTCCTTCCTAAGATTTATTTTCAATAGTTTACCTGTCGCAGTATGAGGTAAGCTCTCAACAAAAATCACATCGTCTGGCATCCACCATTTGGCAATTTTGTCTTCTAAGAAGTGTTTGATTTCATCGCCGCTGAGTGTTGATTCAGGTTTACGAATAACCAGTAGCAAGGGGCGCTCATCCCATTTTTCATGAGCAACGCCAATCACGCAGGCCTCAACAATATCAGGGTGGCCCACGGCTTCATTTTCTAGGTCAATCGAGCTGATCCATTCTCCGCCCGATTTGATAACGTCTTTAGAGCGGTCAACGATGCCTAGGTAATGATCTTTATCGATGGTGGCCACATCGCCGGTATCTAACCAGCCATTGTCAAAACTTGTCATCTCGTCATTTTTATAATATTGGCTAATAACCCAAGGTCCTCGCACGAATAAGCGACCAAAGCAGATTCCATCGTGTGGCTGGATTTCGCCTTCGTCGTTTACAATTTTCATCTCTACACCAAAAACGGGTTTGCCTTGTTTTTGCTGTAATTTATAACGCTCTTCCAATGGCATGTTGTCCATTGCACGTGTTCTTACATTGGAGGTGCCTAGTGGTGACATTTCTGTCATGCCCCATGCGTGTATTAAAAAGGCGTCATGAACTTCGTCGAATTTTTTAATCATTGAAAGTGGTGCAGCAGATCCCCCCACAACAACATTTTTGACTGAGTCGAGTGTTTTACCGATCTCGTCCATGTGATTCAGTAGCATCAACCACACGGTGGGGACGCCCAATAATAAATCGGGTTTTTCGGATTCAATTAATTCCCAAATTGATGCGCCGTCCATGCCTTGGCCTGGGAATACTAATTTGGCCCCTGTCATGGCAGCGGCATAAGGTACGCCCCAAGCGTTTACATGAAACATCGGTACTACGGGTAAAATACACGATAGGCTACTGATGCCGAGAGCTTCTCGACTGATCTCTGACATCGCATGAATCATGGTGGAGCGGTGGCTGTATAGAACGCCTTTTGGGTGGCCTGTGGTACCTGAGGTATAGCACAGAGAGGCGGCAGTATTTTCATCGAACGTTGGCCATTCTATTTGGTCAGACTGTTCACTGATGAGGCTTTCGTAGCAGATGACATTATTGAGTGTGGTATCGGGCATGGTGGCTTCGTCGGTCATTATGACAAAGCCTTCGACATTAGGAATTTGGTCTTGTATCGCTTCTAATAATGGTACAAAGGTAAGGTCGACAAAGATCCAACGGTCTTCTGCGTGGTTGATGATGTAAACCAGTTGCTCGGGGAATAAGCGTGGATTGATGGTATGCAATACTGAACCAATACCGGATACAGCAAAGTATAATTCGAAATGTCGGTAGTTGTTCCATGCTAAGGTAGCGATGCGATCTGATGGCTGAGCCCCGAGTTTTATTAACGCATTGGCGGCTTTTTTACTGCGTTGTGCAGCGTCTTGCATGGTATAGCGATGGATGTCGCCTTCGCAGCGTCGGCTGACGATTTCAGACGTTGGGTTGGAGCGCAGTGCGTGCTCGATTAGGTCGGAGATTAATAACGGCTTGGCCATCATGTTGCCTAACATAGTGCATACCTTTTATTATTTTAAACAGTCGTTTTTGTTATTTTGTATTCAATCAACATTACGCATTTACGTTTTATAGCTCTATCAGTCTTTAGTATTGTTTTAATGGCTGATTTTGTGTTGTTCTTATTAGGAATTATTAAATGACGAAGCCTTTTTCAGAAGCGTGTTTACGTAATCAACAGCCGATTGCGGATGCGCTGCATTCTTTATTACCGACTGCCGCGAATGTTTTAGAGATTGGCAGTGGCACAGGGCAGCATGCTGTTTTTTGTGCTCAGGCTTTGCCACACCTTACATGGCAGACCAGTGACCTACCTCAACATCATGAAGGCATGCTGAAATGGATTGAGGATGCGGCTTTAGATAATGTTTTACCGCCGTTAGTTTTGGATGTTGATCAGCCTTGGCCTTTGATAGAAGTCGACCAAGTATTCACAGCATCTCATGTTTTTACGGCAACTCATGTTTTTACTGCCAATACCGTTCACTACATTGCTTGGGATAGTGTGGTGAATATGTTCACTAAGGTCAGTGCGTTGCTGCCCGAAAAAGCACTGTTTGTTATTTATGGGCCAGTGAATGTGAATGGGCAATATACCAGTGAAGGTAATGCGGGTTTGGATGAGTGGCTTAAAACCTGTGTGAATCCTTTGGCTGGAATCAAAGACATTGCCGATATTGAGCAACTGGCTAACGATCAAGGCTTGGCCTTGATCGATAACCTTGCAATGCCAGCGAATAATCGACTGTTGGTTTTACAGAAGCAGTCGTTATTGAAAAAGCAGTAACGAATAAAAGTTTGTTGATTCGTTGAGCTTTTTAGTTGAGCTGATTAGTTGAGCCTTGCTTGAATCCACTGCGTGATGTCTTGAACTTGCTCATAGCAAACTTGATGTTCCATGGGGTAGTCTTGGTATTGGGTTTGGTAGCCAAGTGCTGCTAGATCAGCTTGGGCTTTTAAGCCAAGGCTTGGGGCAACGACGCCATCTTGTGTGCCGTGGTAAATCTGAATGTCGATGTTTTGGTTCTGTTTACTGGCTATGAATTCATGCGGTGAAGTTAGAGTCGGGAAGTAGGTCGATAGCCCTGCCAAACCTGCAAGAGGTTGTGGGTAAGTGAGCGCTGCGTGATATGCGACAGCGCCACCTTGAGAAAATCCGAGCACTAAAATTCGCTCGCTTTTAATACCGCGTTCGATTTCACGATCAATTAAATTCTGTATATCTTTTGCAGAAGCCAGTAGTTGGCTTTGGTTGATTTTACGTTCCGCCGATTGACCCGGTTGCACTTGGGTCGGCATGTCTAAAATATCGTACCAGGCTGGCATGGAAGCACCGCCATTAATGGTGACGGGAATCTCTGCAGCATGGGGAAATATGAAACGAATGTTGTCGAAGTCAGTTTCGTGTTTCGAGCCGCCTTGTTGATTCATGTCTTCTTGCTGCCACATGTTTTTTAGTTCAGGTACGAGTGAAGCAAAATCATCGCCAGTTGCGCCTAAGCCATGCAGCCAGATGATACTCGCAGTGTGCAGTTTATTGGATAATTCAATTTCAATTACGGGTAGAAGAGTAGGTATATTAGTAGGTAGATGCGGCATGCTGGGAATCTTTATCGTCTAGTTGCTGTCTATGGTATGTTAATACTATATTATTACCATGTTAATAGAGAGCCAAATGCCAAGTCTATTCCCTTCATTTTTAAAGCCTACCTTCTTGAGAGCTAAACCTCTCATTGATGAAAACAGCGCTGATTTCATTTTTACAACCGTTGCTTGGATATTGCAGAATTTTGATCATGAAGAGTTTTTTAACCGAACTCGCTTAGTGGCGCCGAGTAATGAATTCTTTCCAGGGCGTGTTAGTAGTGTCGATGAGAAGGCTCTGAATATTTTTCAGCATACTTTACGCTATTCTGGTTTGCGTCATTGGCCGTTTGAGCTTAGGTCGATGATCGAGCGTGAGTCGAATGATGAATGTCAGGTGCAGCCTGCTCCTCAGGAGGCGTTAGCGCTTATTCACCGTAATTCCTTTCCGCAGGTTCGTCTATCTGACGAAGGTGCTGATGAGTACGGCATGCAAGTACCGGTAATTATCACGCCGCAGCCTCTATTTGTGTTCTATAACCCTCAGCAGACCCTTAAACCCGAAGATTTAAGTGCCAGTTATGCCCATGTGATTGCTCAGCATTTGATGATTCAGTCTAGGCAGCAACCGCCCGGTGGCAGCCAGTTTTTTGCTGAAGCCAGTGAAGTGCTTGCCAGTATGATGGGATTTGGTGTCTTGTTGAGTAACTCCGCTTATACCTTTCGAGGCGGGTGCGGCTCCTGTTATAACGCAATGGCCAATCGTCAGCCTGCTTTAACTGAGCCCGATAGTGTATTTGCTCTGGCACTGTTTTGTCGCTTAAAAGGCATTCCGACAAAAGAGGCAATATTGCATTTAAAGAAGTATTTACGATCAAGTTATAAACAAGCTGTTAAGCAGATAGATCAACGACTGGAGCAGGTGAATGACCTTAAGCAACTAGCGTCGCTAGGCTAGTTGCTTAGCGGTTGCTTGATCGTTATCTTTACTATCATTTCTTCGGAAAAAGGCCGCTATTTGAACTATACCTATAGGGATAGGGTATAAATTAGAGCGAGTTTTTCTTCATGCTACGGATTGCCGATTCTGCACGATCTATTTGGCTATATTTAGGGTTATTTTTGGGCTACTTCGTTGTTGGCCATCTACTCTCTAATGTTTCTTTTCAATCACAAATTGTTCCTATTTGGTTACCCGCAGGTATTGCCTTAGTTGGTTGTTATATCTGGTGGCTAAAGTTTATTCCCGCTGTATTTATTGCCTCTTTTGCGTTTAATTACTCCGTTCATCCGGTGGACGGTTTTAATCAATTGATCGTGGGTCATGGTCTTGAGTTGATGCTTATTGCTACAGGCGCTACTTTGCAGGCGCTGGTGGGGAGTGCTCTATTAAGATATTGGTTAGGTAATCCTCTTGATTTAGCTTCGAACAAAAAAATACTCTATTTGATTGTGGTGGTCGGAATATTCGTTAATTTGATTTCATCCAATATTGGTATTTTTGCTTTAAGTGCATTTAACCCGAGTTATAGCCAAGAAAATTATTGGATTAATCTTCTTTATTGGTGGTTAGGTGATTCTATTGGTGTGCTGCTGGCGACGCCTGCTTTATTAAGTATGATTAATTTTGCCGGGATAGAGAATCAACAGAAAAGATCGCGGATACTCATAGTCTCATCTTCCACGTTTTTGTTTTTTTCAGTCTTGATCCTTACTGAATTCTTTATCAATTTTTCTAATGATACTGAGGAGAAATCAACAAAACGTGAGATTAGAAGTATTGAAAATGGCTTGTATCGTGAACTAAACAACAGTTTGGCACAATTACAAAACCTTGCTAGTTTTGTTCAAAATTCTAAAAATATAGATAAAGCTAACTTTTCTAAATTTGTAAATGAACTGGTCGCTAATCAACCTACGATTAACGGTATGTCTTGGAATCCAATGATAAGCCAGGATGAGAAACAAAAGCATGAAGCTGATCTTGAAAGAATTTATGGTCGTGAAATTGATATAAGAGGTAGACCGTTATTAACGAAAGATCCTATCGTTTATGTCAGGTTGATTGCACCTGAAAAAGAAAATAAAAAGGCAATTGGTTTTAATGTGTATTCAACAGAAAAGCGTAAGTTAACCCTCTTGGCTGCTGAGTTTAGTTTTCAGCCTAAGGCAACCCCTATTATCCAATTGGTGCAATCAGAGAGTAATGCGCCAGCATATTTATTATTTTTTCCTGTATTTGATAAAAATAAAGAGATTAAGGGTTATGCAACTGGGATATTTTTAGCCGAAAATATGATGCATAATGCTTTAGGCAGTGAAGGTAATAAGCGCTTTGATTATGAGCTTTATGAACATGATCATAAAGCTTGGTTTTCATCTAACAACAATTCCCCTTTATTACGTACTGATAACCGAGCAGAATTTTTAGAGTTTCAGCTCGCGGGCCAGACCTGGGATTTATATTTAAAAGTAAATAAGGAGTTTTCGTTACAGCAGCAAAGTCAGTCTTATTTACTTTTATTTATTTTAGAGTTCGTTATTGTTGTGTTCATCATGCTACTTATTCTCATGATGAATAGTCGCCAAATTGAACTTAATATTTTAGTTGAAAAACGAACTGAATTGTTAAATGTTATGGTGAAAAAATCTAAAGACGCTAGCTTGGCAAAAGGCCGATTTTTAGCAAATATGAGCCACGAAATACGTACTCCTATGAATGCTGTGATTGGATTTTCATCCTTAGCTAAATTAAGTAAAGATGAAGGTGTTATTCAGGATTACTTAGAAAAAATCGAGGTTTCTTCTGCGCTATTGCTGAATATTGTGAATGATATTTTAGATATCTCGAAAGTAGAGGCTAATAAACTCAATTTATCTCATGAAGTTTTTGATATGAATCAGAGTTGTTCAAAAATTAATATTTTGTTTCAGACGCAGGCTGAAGAAAAAGGTTTGACTTGGAGTCTTATTAATAATATCCCTAATAATTTATTGTTTGTAGGAGATCAGGTTCGATTTGAACAAGTGTTGGTTAATTTATGCAGTAATGCTTTAAAGTTTACTAAACATGGCGCTATTTTGATTACATTTGATGTTGAGATTGTTAACGAGTTTGCAAGTAGTGTTGTTATTCGAGTAAAGGATAGTGGTATTGGTATTAAAGAAGATGACCAGAAAAAATTATTTAATGCATTTACTCAAGCAGATGATTCTACGTCGAGGGAGTTTGGTGGTACTGGATTAGGATTGGCTCTTTCAAGAGAAATCAGCCATCTAATGAAAGGCGATATTACCATTGCAAGTGAGGAGGGGGAGGGGGCAGAGTTTATTTTTGAATGCCGAATGGAAACGTCGAAGGAACTTCCTGTTTCTGTAGCAGAGGTTGAAAAAATTGGCTTTAGTTCGCATGAATTGAAATCGCCCCTAAAGATTACAGAAAAACGTGCTGTACAAGATTTACGTATTCTTGTTGCAGAAGATAATGAAATTAATCAGCTGGTGATACAGGCGTTACTTGAGATGCAAGGTATCAGCCCCGTGATTGTTGATAACGGCGCAAAGGCTGTTGATCGAGTACAAGTGGAAGAATTTGATGTGGTCTTAATGGACTGTCAGATGCCTGTTTTAGATGGTTATAGGGCTACGCAACAAATTCGTCAGATGGATGCTTTTAAATTGCTCCCTATATTCGCTTTAACGGCTGATGTGACAGAAGAGAGTAAGCGAAAGGCCAAAGACGTTGGTTTTACTGGGCATTTATCGAAACCAATTTTGACTGATAAATTATTGAAAGCACTAGAGAGTATTTAGCTTTCTAGTGCTTTTTTACTTATTGTTGATAATTATAATCAGCGTTGTATAAAAGGTTATGCTACTTCGGAAATATTTTGTAAATAACCATTTATCCCTGCTAAAACACTGTTAATCGTAGCGGTCATTATGTCTTGATGCTGGCTAATACCAATGTATTTTTTACCATCGATTTTGACTTGAACAAATGCCATCGCGACGGCATTTGTTCCTTTGCTTAACGCAACTTGATCAAACTGCTGCACTTGGAAATCTATGCCTAAAGATTTATGCAAGCCATCACTTAAGGCTGATATAACTCCTTTGCCTTGACCATGAATGGTTTGAGTTTCTCCATGAAGGCTGCCATCACAGATACTTGCTTGAATAGATTCTTGCTCTCCTTGTTTATGAACCTCGTAGCTTAATACTTGGTATTGCTGCTCATTTTCATGATCCTTTTGTACAAACTGTTGTTGGAATATTTGATAAATTATTGTGCTATCCACTTCGCAGCTGTGCTTAACACTGTACGCTTGAACGGCTTGGCTTAATTCAATCTGCATCCATCTTGGCAAATTAATGCCAAATTCAGATTCCATAATATACGCAACGCCGCCTTTACCCGATTGGCTGTTTACACGAATTACGGATTGGTAATCACGGCCCAAATCTCTAGGGTCGATTGGCAAATAAGCAACATCCCATTGGCTTTGAGTATCTTGCGCTGCGGCTTCAACATCATTTTTCTCTTGAATGGTTAAGCACTTTTTAATTGCATCTTGGTGGCTACCCGAAAAAGCGGTATAGACCAATTCACCAAACCAAGGATGACGCGGGTGCGTTTTAATTTGAGTGCATTTCTCAACCGTCGCGACAATTTCATCAGCGATCGACAAATCGATTTCAGGATCAATTCCTTGGCTGTACATATTCATAGCGATGGTGATTAAGTCCATATTTCCTGTGCGTTCACCATTGCCCATCAAGGTACCTTCAATACGATCAGCACCGGCTAAGATTGCCATTTCTGCAGCCGCAACAGCAGTACCGCGATCATTATGGGTATGAATTGAAATGATGATGCTTTCGCGCTGATTGACTCCGTTGCAAAAGGTTTCAACCTGATCTGCGAAGACATTAGGCGAAGCGCATTCTACGGTCGCCGGTAAATTAATTATGCTCTTATTGCTTGGCGTTGGTTTCCACACATCAATAACCGCGTTGCAGACATCAATAGCAAAATCTGTTTCAGTGCTAGAGAAACTTTCAGGTGAGTACTCGAACGTCCAATCGGTCATTGGGTATTTTTGAGATTCACTCTGGACTTTTTTTGCTCCACGAACCGCAATGTCGATGATGCCTTGTTTATCCAAACCAAAAACTTTTTCACGTTGAACGGGTGAGGTAGAGTTATACACATGCACAATGGCTTGTGAGATACCCTCTAATGATTGGTAAGTTCGTTCGATCAAGGCATCACGGGCTTGGGTCAATACTTGAATCGTAACGTCTTCAGGAATCTGGTCTTCTTCGATCAACCAGCGCACAAAATCAAAATCTGGCTGCGATGCGGAAGGAAAGCCAACCTCAATATGCTTAAAGCCCATCTTTACCATCAAGTGCCACATCTGCTGTTTCTGCGCGACAGACATGGGTTCAATCAACGCTTGATTGCCATCACGTAGATCAACCGCACACCATTGTGGCGCTTCAGTAATTGTATTACTTGGCCATTGGCGGTTTTCCATTTTCAATGCAGGGACGCTCTGCTGAAATGGCTGATACTTTTTATGATTGAAACGACGTGTCTGAACTTGGCTCATCTGGGCACCTAAACTTCATAAAGAAGGAATAAAGGGATTAACTAATTGATGAGTTAACTATAAATGCAAAGAAGGGGAGAATGATGGCAAGTTACCCTGATATTTTAGTGTTTTTAGCAATATATGATTTTATAATTGCTTGATTGGGGTTAATTGTTGCTATGTCTTCGTGAGGGGCATCAATAGATGCCCCAAAGAGGCAGTTTTTAGCAATGATCCGCCAGAATCATGTCTGCTGCTTTGGCTGCGATCATTATGGTAGGTGAGTTGGTATTGCCACCGACTAATGTCGGCATGATCGAGGCATCGACTACCCGTAGCCCTGTCATTCCATGGACCTGTAAGCGATCATTTACCACGGCGTCTTTATCGTTGCCCATCTTGCATGTCCCCACAGGGTGATAAACATGGTTGGCTTTTTCGCGCACAAATTCTTCAATTTCTTGATCACTTAGGCTTTTTTGATCAGAGCTTTTTTGGACAGGAAAGATCGATTTTCCACGACCATTATCAAACGCTTGCTGGGAAAAAATATTCAAATTGATTTTAACGGCGTCCACCATCGCGGCTACATCATCCGGGTGGCTAAGCATGTTCAGTTCAATTTTAGGGTCTTGCAAATAATCATTGTTAATTAAACTCACTTGGCCGCGACTTTTAGGGCGTAATAAACAATTATGCAATGAGTAGCCGTAGGTGAATAATGTTGATTTTTTACGCCCATGATCTTCCATAACCAAGGGAATAAACTGCAATTGCATATCAGGGTCTTTAAGCTCTGGTTTCGATTTTATAAAGCCACCTGTTTCGACAATAGAGGTTGTTAAAAATCCCTTACGCTGACTTATATACAGCCAAATGTCTTTTAGTACTTTAGCGATGCCAACAGGTCGTAAAGCCACAGTGTTTGCTTTTTTACTTTCGCTGACGGTAATAATATCGATGTGTTCTTGAAGGTTAGAGCCAACCCCCGGTAGGTGATGCTTAACTGGAATGTTGTGCTGTTTTAATGCTTCTTGCGGGCCAATACCTGACAGCATTAATAGCTGAGGAGAGCAAAAAGTACCGGCTGAAACGATCACTTCTTTTGCCGCTGTTACAGTATGCAGTTTGCCATCATGTTGATACTCGACACCTTCGGCATGTTTATCATCAATTAGAATACGGGCGACTCTGGCTTCGGTAATAACGGTTAAATTTTCACGGTCAATAATTGGATGTAAAAATGCTCGTGCAGCACTGCAGCGCTCGCCGTTAATTTGTGTGACTTGGTAATAGCCAATCCCTTCTTGCTGAGCGCCATTGAAGTCGGGGTTATCTTGATAGCCGGCCTGTCGACATGCTGCCAATAAGGTTTCCCCTAATGGGTGGTTTGAACGACCTTCGGCGACGTTTAACTCGCCTTCAGTACCGTGAAAATTACTGGCTCCGCGTTCTTGATGCTGGGTAGATTTAAAATAAGGCAGGATATCACTATAGCCCCAACCTTCATTGCCTAAACTGGCCCAATGATCGTAATCGCTCGGCGTGCCGCGAGTATAAAGCATGGCGTTTACTGAGCTGCTACCGCCTAGTACTTTGCCACGAGGGCAATAAATGATGCGGTCTTGCTGGCTAGGTTCGGGCTGAGAGTTAAACATCCAGTTGTATTTGTTACTGTCCATCAGGCCAATAACACCGATGGGGGTAGAAATAAGAGGGGTTTTGTCACTGGGGCCAGTTTCTAATAAACAAACTCGGTTTCTAGAATCTGCTGATAGACGGTTAGCGAGTACACAGCCCGCTGATCCGCCACCAATAATAATGTAATCGAATTCACTATTTATCATCGACATGCCCAGTTCTCTTTTTATAATATTTTGACTGCAAACAGTCTAAACGGGATTAAAAAGAAAAACTGGTCTATTTCGGACGAAAGGTATGTCTTTTTCGGCACAAAAATTTCAAATTATGCGGAAGGGCTCGGCTCCATAGAGACTTCGTCAGCCTGAGTATTATAGTTTGCTTCGTATTGCTCAACACTGATGATCTTGCTGGTATGGTTATCCCAAATAATATATTTAAACGCATTGGGGATTTCACTTAATGAAATACGTCTAACACGATCAAATAGGTGCTTATATTGTTCGTGGCATTTCACTAGGTTGTAGTTAGGAATACGAGCAGATAAGTGATGAACGTGATGGTAAGCAATATCGGCAGTGAACCAATTTAGAAACTTAGGCAGCTTTAAAAAACTGGTGCCATCTAAAGCGGCAACAAAATAGTCCCAATCTTCGCTACTCGCGGCGTAAGATTCTTCAAAGTTATGCTGCACGGTAAATAATACGATGCCGATTGCGCCTGCCAAAGAAAGCGCAACAATATAGATGCTGAAAAATTCAATAACCCCAAAATAGCTTGCGGCGAATACCCAAGCGGTAAGCAGAACAAGATTGTTTGCGGTCATATGGCGATATTCTTGCCAAGTATTCCAGTAGTTGGTTTTGAACTCTTTATTGGAATCTGAATTAATTTCACTAGCAGGTTTGGACAGCTTCGCTAGCTTTTGCTTAATGAAGAAGATGGCAAACTGAATACTGCCTTTCATCCAGGTGAATCTTGGGTTGAAGATAAAATATAAGAATCCAGCCATTGGGGCTAATCTAAGGTTACGCTGATTAGCGTAAGATTTTTTTCCTTTCTCTGTCAATTCAGCATATTGATCAACGGATAGTACGGCGAGTGGCCCACGATACTTTTCCCAGTTACCATTGGTTGAATGGTGGTAATCGTGATGCTTTGACCAAACATATTGTGGAACACCGCAGAGAACACCAAAGATAAAACCGGCGATTTTATTTTCGCGTGGATTTACGTATAAGCAGTTGTGGCCGCAATCGTGCAACATGACAAAAACACGAATAATGAACAAGGTGAGTATTAAGGTGATGCCTGCCGCTAGCCAATATGAGATTTTCAGGCTTTCTATGGCGAAATAGAATAAGACAAAGTAGGGCAATATTGTCGTCATCGTTTGGATGAAAGCCTTAATATTATTACGAACTGCGTATTCTGCTATTAGTTCGTTTTTTTGGGCTTTTAACGTACTGCTGGCAAGCTGTGCCGCATTATTGGGAGTATCTGTCATTATTCTTATTTCAAACTCAGGTAGCGGGAAACGGCAGTAGTATTGCAGTAATGCAATAGTCTGTAAAATTGTAGGGCTAAAACTTTCTATATCTAGACAAATCATTTCTAGATCCAGGCGAATCAATAGTACTCTATTTCATCCATCTCCTTCGTTACAGAACGTACGCCAGTAAGTGTAATTACTGACAATCGCATTATTCATGCTTGTCTCAGCGAGTTATTGTTGAAGTTGAACTTTCTTACGGTGCTAATTATTTTTAATAATGTGGGTTTATTCTCTAATTTATGTGCATAATTAAGAATATAAATTCGTCAGGTACAATAAATGAGCAATACTTCAATACCCATGATATTGGATCGTACCGATCGACGTATCCTTGATGAACTGCAAAAAGACGGTGCAATTTCTAATCTTGATCTTGCCGATAAGGTGGGGCTTTCACCTTCACCTTGCTCGCGCCGAGTGAAAGCGTTGCAAGAATCTGGAATTATTCAAAAGACAGTCGCAGTATTGGCGCCAAAAGCATTAGGGCTAGACTTGGTCGCTATGATTTCTATCAGTATGGATCGCCATACCCCTGAACGCTTTGAGAACTTTGAAACCTTGGTATCTAACTTTCCAGAAGTGCTTGAATGCTATTTGATCACGGGTTCTTCAGCCGACTATTTATTGAAAGTGATTGTTAAAGATATGGAAGGCTACCAGCAATTTCTCTTAGGCAAGTTAACGCGTATCGAGGGCGTGAGTGGCGTGCATTCTAGCTTTGTGATGCGTAAGGTCGTCGACTCTTCGCGTTTACCCATGAATTAATACGGTTGAATCACTAGGAAAAGAGATGGAATTCCCTCAGTTAATCACCCAGCTAGTATTGCCCATTAGTTTGGCTTTAATGATGTTTTCGTTAGGGCTGTCACTGACGGTTAATGATTTTCGCCGTATCGTTATTTCACCCCGTCCTGCCTTAGTCGGTATTGGTATGCAGCTGCTGCTATTACCTGTTATTGCGGGTCTGCTGATTGTTGTCGTTGGCTGGTTCATGCCGTTATCTCATGAGCTGATTTTAGGCTTGCTTATTCTAGCGGCCTGTCCTGGTGGCGCGACTTCTAATGTCATTTCACACTTATCCGGTGGTGATGGTGCGTTATCGGTTTCGATGACGGCCGTGGTGAGCTTGCTGGTGCCTTTTATTTTACCTTTTAGTTTGGCTCTGCAAGTTTCTTGGTGGAGTGAGGTGATCTCGATTGAATTGCCTTTGATGAAAACAGTGATGCAGTTGCTAGTGGTGACTGTTTTTCCGGTGTTATTAGGGATGGCCTCTCGCTGGCATTGGACTCAAGCGGTTTTGAGTATTGAACTAGTGGTGTGTAAATTAAGCACCTTGCTATTCATTCTTTTGGTTTTGGTCTTGATGTATGTGCAGTGGCCGCAACTGAGTGAGATGGGTATCGGCGTGGCTGCTTTATGTTTAAGCCTGTGCTTATGCTCAATGCTGGCAGCTTTTTTTATCGCTCGTTGGCAGGGATTTGATGACAAGGCTGTGAAGACTTTGTCAATTGAGGTCGGCATACAGAATGCTGGAACGGGGATGTTTATTGCGGCGGTTGTTTTGAATCAGCCTGATCTTGCCCTAATCCCACTCATGTATGGCTTAGTGATGAATATTCCTGCATTAGCTCTGATTGCTAAGCAGGCAGTAAATGAATCAGTTTAGCCAAGCGTTCTCTTACCCACTGATGCGCCATGTCGTGTTCTCGGCTTTTATGCCAGAGCAGTTGAATTCCCACTTGTGGATAACTAAAAGGTAAAGGCAAACATTGCAGAGTAGATTGAAGCGTAGATTGCTGACTGTAATTGAAATGCTGGGCAATACGTTTAGGTACGACTGCGATTAAGTCAGATTGAGCAATGATATTAGGAATACTGACAAAGCTGGATACATGCAGGGTGAGGTTGCGGTGTGGCAGGCCTTTTCCCATTAATTGTTCTATGGGGGTTCCGCGCAAGTGGCTCTGCTTATGGGCTAGGCTAGAACGTGGAATTAGGCTGACTTGAGGCAATGTTTCAAATTGCTCTAAAGTCACCTGACCATTGAGCTGCGGATGGTTCGTACGACAAATAACAACTAAATCTTCTTCAATTAATTTCAGCGACTGAAATTGATCACCTCCAAAGCCGACATAGTCTATGGCAAAATCTAATCGACCTTCTTTTAGTTGTGCAGGAATATCATCAAGATGATCCGGCTGCAGCTGCAATCCCATGTTGGGTGCTTCTGCTTGCAGCCATTTATGTATCAAGGGAGCGATTAAAAATTCTGTAGCGCTGTTTAATGAAATTTGTAGAGATTGATCACTACTGCTCGGGTCAAAGTTACTTTCCATGCAGCCTGTTTGGATTAAGCGCAGTGCGGGTTGAATCGCTTGCTGCAGTTCTTGGGCACGAGCGGTGGGTTTTAGACCCTTAGCGGTGCGCACAAACAGATCGTCGTTGAAGGTTTGGCGCAGACGTTTTAAGGCATTACTGACTGCAGGCTGGCTCATTGCAAGGTGCTCTGATGCTCGTGATAAATGCTGCTCTCTCATTAAAGCATCGAATACGGGGAGTAAGTTAAGATCCAGAGCACGTAGATTGAGTTGCATTAGCATTATTCGTTTAAGTGATAATGCTCTTTTGTATTATTGATTAGTCTTAAAAGCAAGGGCTGATATGCTGAGGCTTAAAAAGAGGTTAGCAATTTCAGAAGAGTGCACCAATGAGGACCTTTAGTGTTTTTCTGGTAGGGCTGGGTGTTATTTTTTATGCCTTGCCTCAGCTGTATTCAGTTTCATTGTTGGTTGGAGGGCACTGCGCCACTTACATGTGCTTCATCTTTATACTCCCTATCTTTGACTTCTTATTGGGCACGCTCTTTTGGAGCCAATTGCCGAGTTTGAGAAAGATCAGGCTAATTTGGTAGGAAAAATTTAATGACAAATACAGCGACTAATATAACGATCAATATTAATAAAAAGAGCTTAAGTCTATTCATTCTTGCGCTGGTTTGTGGTTATGCCTATGTCGCAAGTATCGCCCTTAAACCCTATGAATTTAGTTATTTATTAAAGGCGGCACCGGTTTTACTATTAGCGTTCATTGCTTTCTTGCACAAAGGCAAAGGATTAAATAATAAGCAAAGCGCTGCATTTATTGTCGCTATGTTGGCTTCAGCGAGCGGTGATATATTTTTAGACTTTGATCGGAACGTCTATTTGAAACAAGCTCTTGGTTCTTTTCTAATCACGCAGCTTGCGTACCTTTATTTGTTTATCCCGATGCGTGATTTGACAACGAATCGCCGCTGGTTAATGCCGCCTTTAATTGTGTTAACGGCTGTGCTTTTGTATCAATTCTCGCTCACTGCTGGGGCATTGTTTATACCCGTGGTGGTTTATTGTTTGGTGCTATTGGCGATGGCTTTTAGCGCTTTGCTGGTGAAAAATAATCCATGGATTAATGTGGGTGGTTTTGCCTTCTTAATTGCAGATGCCTTAATTGGTGTGAATCGATTTATTGTCAGCTTTGATTATTCGACGACAGTGATTGTAATTATTTATATTTCTGCCCAGCTGATGATAGCTTGGGGCTTGTTGTTTCATAAAAGGAATTAGTGTGAAGGTTTTAATATTATTGCCTAGCTTGGATTACGATCCTACAGAAAGTGCGGTGCCTTGGAAGGCTATGATGCTAGCGGGGCATGACCTTACTTTCAGCACGCCTGAAGGCCTTCCTGCTTATGCAGATCAACGCTTAGTTGATAAAGGATTTTCTTTATTAACCCCTTTTTTAATGACTAAAAAAGTTGATGTCGTTAAGTATCGAGAGATGATTACTGATGAGTCCTTTTTGAAACCGTTGGCTTATAGTGCAGTGGTCGCAGAGGAGTACGACGCATTATTTATTCCTGGTGGTCATGCGCCGGGTATGAAAACAATGATGGAGTCGAAGGCTGCGCAATCCATTTGCAGTCATTTTATGGCCCAAGATAAGCCCGTAGCTGCGGTCTGCCACGGGGTCTTGTTATTGGCGCGTTCACAGTATGAGAATGGCGAATCGGTATTGAAGGGTCGATATACCACTGCATTGACGGCTTCGATGGAATTATCAGCTTGGGTGGTCACCGCGCCCTGGTTGGGGCGCTATTACCGCACTTACCCCATAACGGTAGAGCAAGAAGTGAAGCAGGCTGTTGGTAAGGACAGGTATTTTGATAGTGGGCCTTTTTTACCGATTCGTGATAGCGAAAATAATCATCGTTTTGGCTTCACTGTGCTGGATAAAAACTATTTAAGTGCTCGCTGGCCCGGAGATTGTAATAAATTCTCAGCTGATTGGATTGGTGTCTTAGCTGCCCGATAGAAATTTTATATCGGCTTAGTGGACGATGGTTTAATATAGCGGCTAAAGGAGTGGTTTCCATTGTCTCTTTAAGTAATAACCATTCTTCCTCTTTAGCTAAGACAGACGATTAATCAATGAATATTCAAGATGCGATGAGCCTAATCGCCAGTTTTTCCTCCGCCAACAGCTCTAAGTTGCAGGCATTTTCTAGTGCGAATGAAAATCTAGCAGACAGGGAAGCTGTAGTAGCTCAATTGGTCGGTGAGAAGTACGCCCCGCCGAAAGAATTAAGTGAGTACATTAGATCGGTATGTCCACAGCAAGGGCTGGTATTAGAAGGTGTGGGACATCCTGTAGAATTGCTGAAAATATCAGAGCTTTCGTGGCAGCCAGAGATGTTGTCACCGTTAACTGGTGAGCTTGCTAAATGGCAGGATGATTGGTTCTTAATTGCTCACGATGGTGGTGATCCAATTATCATAAAAGCGTCGGAACAAGGTGAAAATAGTCCAGTATACAGCTCTATGCAAGGTATGGGGTTTTGGGATTTTGCGCCAATTGCCGATTCTATTGGCCAGTTTTTAGTTTGCGCCTGTGCGATTGAGCATGCATTGAATTTTCCGGGTCTAGGTCAGCCTTTAGATGACGACTTTAACTTAGCTCAAGCGGCCGCGAACTGGCTATTCCCATTCCTACGTCTACATGCTGGTGCCCACTACGATGAGTGGGCTTCCGTATTCGAGAACTACCAAGCATAAGTCTATTTAGAACAGCACTTTTTGTACTTTTTACCACTGCCGCACGAACAAGGTTCGTTGCGGTTAGGGGTTTTGTCTAGCACTACGGTTGTAGGTTTATTTAATACAACGTTTAGCTCGCTTGTATTCTCTTCGCCGTCTTTATCGAGTGTGATATTAGCGAATATTCCGTGCGTTTTTAACTGCTCTTCAACTTCAGCCTGTCTGGCTTCATTGGTTACAGTAATGGCAATAGGGTGCTTTTTAGAGCCATGCTTTGTGCTTGGGTCGGTATTGTAGTTGTACGTGCTGTAATCTGAAGGAAGCTCTATGCGTCCCTTGAAAAAGAATTTAGACATTTTGCTAGCCTGAAGTAATGAAGGCTTGTATAAAAACAAAAGCCTGTATAAAAATAGTGTCGGTATTACAAACCTATGACAGCGCCTGTATTTAAGACGGCGCATATTACAGTAATTATGGTGTTTTAGCTGCAAGGGATAGAGCAATGACAGTATTAGAAAGTGAAATCGAATCAGGGCTTAAAGCTGAAACTGTTATTGGGCATAGAGTTGTTGTAGAAGAATTCGCTGAAAACCCTGTCGAAGGGGTTGAACATAATATTAAAATCATCGATCAGCCGATGCCGGATACCACCCAGTTAGCGCCTGAAGATGTTGTGGTTCAGGTAAAAAGCGCGTCTTTAGGCTGGGTCGATTTATTGATGACGAGCGGCCAATATCAACATATGCCGCCTTTGCCTTATTCGCCGGGTTTAGAATACAGCGGTGAAGTTGTCTGGGCGGGCAGCTCAGTGACTCAGCATAAAATAGGTGATCGTGTGCTGGTGGATGGCTTCCTTGCAGGACCAAGATCCCCAGGGAATTATCAGCAATACGGTGGTTTTGCTAGCTATGCGGTAGCTCCTGAAGCAGCATTGTTAGCGATTCCTGAGCATTTCAGCTTTGATCAAGCGTGTAACTTATTGGGCAGTTATGAGACCGCCTATTATTGTTTGCTAACCTGCGGGCAATTACTCGCAGGAGAAACGGTGTTGATTCATGGGGCTTCGGGTGCAACAGGTTTAGCGGCTGTGCACATTGCTAAAATGATGGGCGCGACAGTGATTGCAACCGGACGCAGTGATGACAAGCTAGCCTTGGTCAAAGAGCAAGGTGCAGATCATGTTATTAACTGCAAAGATGCACCGAAGTTTCGCCAGCAAGTAAAAGACTTAACGGCTGGCAAGGGTGTAGATGTTGTTTATGATGCGGTGGGTGGTGAGATTTCTTTAGAGTCTTTGCGCTGCGTTAAATTTGGCGCTCGTTTTCTGATTGTTGGCTGGGCATCAACGCCCTTTGTTGCCAAGGGAAAAGGACAGCGTGAAGCGCCGAATGCAAATATGCTGCCGACCAATTTAATTATGATGAAAGGTCTTAGAGTAATGGGCTGCCCTACGGTGATTTCTTCACAGCAAGACCCTACTATTCGCCCTGCCAGGATAAAGCAGTTATTGCAGTGGGTGGATGAAAGAAAGATTCAGCCCTATGTTTCTCATGTATTTCCGCTAACCGGTGTTAAGGAAGCGTTGCTGGCTAAATGGAACGGTGAGATTTTAGGCGGCTGTGTTTTAAGACCTTAATTATTTATGTCGTTTAAATTTATTATTTATTCCATTTAAAACTATTCATTATGCAAACTAAATCTTTTCGGATCGACCGCTACATCAGCAAAAAAATCGGTATCAATCGCCGTGATATTAAGCTGATGTTAGCGCAAGGTCGTATTGAAATTAATGGCGAACTGGTACGTGAAATTACTACTATTGTCGAAGAGTTTGATCGCGTTTTATTAGACGGTAAATTACTGCAAGCTAAGCAACCTATTTATATCATGATGAATAAACCCATCGGCGTAGTGAGTGCAACTAAAGACAAGTTGCACAAAACGGTGATTGACCTATTACCTAAAGCGCTTTTAGGCAATCATGAAGTAGCTCACGATTTACACATTGTGGGGCGTTTGGATTTGAATACGTCGGGTTTATTATTACTGACAAATGACAGTCGTTGGTCACGAAAGTTAATGTCGCCGGAAGAAAAAGTAAATAAGGTTTATCAGGTAACATTGCAGAACGAATTAGCTGATGAGTATGTTGCGGCCTTTTCCGCAGGAATGTATTTCGAATTCGAGGACATTACAACTCAGCCTGCGGAACTAAAAATTGTCTCGAAACATGTGGCTGAAGTTGTTCTAAAAGAAGGAAAGTATCATCAAATAAAGCGTATGTTTGGGCGCTTTAGAAATCCTGTTTTAGCTTTGCATAGGAGCTCAATAGGAAACTTGTTACTTGATACTAGTTTGGCTGAGGGAGAAAGCAGAGTACTCACCTCTGATGAGGTGAGTACTATTTTTGATCGCTAGAAATCCCCCCATAGGTATTGGAATAAACTCAATGCCGCGAGGGCTACTGTTTCGGTGCGTAAAATACGAGGGACAAGCATTAACCCAGTGAAGCCTTGCTGAAAACAGAATTCAACTTCTTCGTCAGTGA
>Ga0105353_1000393_pt1 | contig 26504 bp, 25 predicted proteins | sample EN1Hudsemesocosm_2_FD_83657 | JGI IMG/M metagenome (GOLD analysis project Ga0105353, IMG submission 83657) | Methane-oxidizing microbial communities from mesocosms in the Hudson Canyon - EN10B Hudson Canyon | ecosystem: Environmental > Aquatic > Marine > Cold seeps | place: Hudson Canyon...
ATCCCCTTGGGTCTGGTTAAATGCGGCAGCTGTCAGTACTTGTATTATTCTGGTTGTTGGTTTGTTACTTCTAGTCGCTGTGCGTGGCTTAGGCCATTTCTGGCCTGCTGATATTATTGAATATAGCTACACTGAAGATGGCAAGCAAACATTTATTGTTGGCGAGTTAATTGATACTAGCATCATGCCTGCAAAAATGGCTAAAGAGTCTGGTTATACACTTAAAGATAATACCGATACATTAGTTCAACATTTGATTAAAACAGGAAATAGAGATATTTCTGGAATGGATTTTCGCTGGATACAACAGCAAAATATTCAATCAGAAAGACACCCTGATGAAATGATCGCTATTGAAAGGCGTGAATGGGGTAATTTTTATGGCCGACTAGTGTCTGTAAAAGAAAATGGCAAAGTGATTGCCACAGGTGAAAAAGCATGGCCAGTTGTTCAACAAAGAATAGAGCAAGCACTGGAAATATTTGAAGAAATTGAATATTTACAGAAAAAAGAAATTGGCGCGATTAACCACAAACTAGAAAGACTTCGTCTTAAACAAAAGAGTCTTGAATTAAAAGGTAAATGGACAGACGAAGCAATTAAAGAGCAAGCACAACAAAAAGCTGAACTTGATAAAGAATACAAAGGCTACGAAGAACAACTAGCCGTTCTTTATAAACAAATCAGAAGAGATAGTTTAGTCGCTAAAGAATCTACAGGAACAGAATTAGAAATTCCTTTAGAATCGGTTGTTCATGTCATTCGACCTAATAGCATGAATGTTTTTACTAAAATCATGCAATACTTTATTAAGTTTGGCGAGTTTGTTTCAGAAGACCCAAGAGAAGCGAATACTGAAGGCGGTATTTTCCCCGCAATATTTGGTACGGTGATGATGGTTATGTTGATGGCTGTTATTGTGACGCCTTTCGGTGTAATTGCTGCGGTCTATTTACGTGAATATGCAAAACAAGGTTTCACTACACGTTTAATTCGTATTGCTGTTAATAACTTGGCGGGGGTTCCCTCTATTGTTTACGGCGTATTTGGTTTAGGCTTCTTTGTTTATATTTTGGGCGGCAATATTGATGAATTATTCTTTCCTGAATCAGCTCCCGCACCTGTATTTGGTACACCAGGATTATTATGGGCATCCCTTACTTTAGCTCTATTAACCTTACCTGTTGTGATTGTTTCAACAGAAGAAGGCCTATCGCGTGTCCCTAAATCTATCAGAGAAGGTAGTTTAGCGTTAGGGGCAACTAAAGTAGAAACCTTATGGCGTACTGTATTACCGATGGCGAGTCCTGCGATGATGACAGGTTTGATTTTAGCCGTCGCAAGAGCTGCTGGAGAAGTTGCTCCATTAATGTTAGTAGGTGTAGTTAAGCTAGCCCCTACCTTACCTTTAGATGGTAACTTTCCTTTTTTACATTTAGATAGAAAATTTATGCATTTAGGTTTTCATATCTATGATGTGGGTTTTCAAAGTCCAAACGTTGAAGCCGCAAGACCTTTAGTTTATGCCACCTCATTATTATTGGTGATGGTCATTATTGGTTTAAACATGTTTGCTATCAGCATAAGAAATAATTTACGTGAAAAATTTAGAGCATTGGAAGGTATGTAATTTATCACTGGGGCGCAAGCTAAAACCTGCCCCCAATAAAACAACTTCTCTCTATAATTAAATAAAACAGAATAAACAATATGACTGAACAAAAAACACATGCAATTGATATGTCTTCCATAGCAAATGCAACACAAAGTAATAATGAAGCAACTGACACCTGTATAAAAATTGATAATCTAAATTTACATTACGGTGAAAAACAGGCTTTATTTAATGTAAATATGGAAATGCCTAGAAAAAAGGTAACTGCATATATTGGTCCCAGTGGTTGTGGTAAATCTACATTATTAAGAAGTATCAATCGAATGAATGATTTGGTTGATAGTGCAAAAATTGATGGAAAAATCTTGCTTAATGGTGAAGATATTTATGATAAATCTGTCAATGTAGCTGATTTACGCCGACGTGTAGGCATGGTATTTCAAAAACCAAATCCTTTTCCTAAATCTATTTACGAAAATGTGGCTTATGGATTACGCATCCAAGGTGTAAATGATCGTAGAACCTTAGATGAAACAGTAGAAAAATCATTACGTGGCGCTGCACTTTGGGACGAAGTAAAAGATCGTTTACAAGATAATGCTTTAGGCATGTCTGGTGGACAGCAGCAAAGGCTAGTTATTGCTCGTGCGATTGCGATTGAGCCTGAAGTTATGTTGTTAGATGAACCTGCTTCGGCATTGGATCCTATTTCAACTTTAAAAATTGAAGAATTGATTCATGAATTGAAAGAAAAATACACCATTGTTATTGTGACTCATAACATGCAGCAAGCAGCGAGGGTTTCAGACTATACTGCATTTATGTATATGGGTGAATTAATTGAATTTGGTGCAACTAATGACTTATTTACTAATCCAACAAAAAAACAAACAGAAGACTATATTACGGGGAGATACGGCTAATGGAAAATAGAGCAAGCGGACAACATATTTCTCATTTATTTGATGAAGAAATGGAAAATATTAGAAATAAAGTCTTAACCATGGGCGGCCTAGTTCAGCAGCAAATGGAACAGGCGGTTACTGCATTTATAACCAGTGACCAATCTTTAGCTGAAAAGATTTTACAACAGGATGAAACCGTAAATTCCTTAGAAATGGAAATTGACCATGATTGTATTGAAGTTATAGCCAAACGGCAGCCTACAGCTATTGATCTACGTATGCTTATTTCCGTTATTAAAGTTATTACTGATTTAGAGCGCATCGGGGATGAGGCGGGGCGTATCGCAAAAATGGCTATTCGTTTGGATGCTACTGATTATTATCATGACCAATATCACGAACTAAATCACTTAGTTGATATGGTTAAAGGTATGTTAAGTGGCAGTTTAGATGCCTTTGCCCGGATGGATGTTGATGGTGTAGCAAAAATTACTCGTAAAGATGAAAAAGTAGATAGAGAGTACACCAGTATTATTCGTCAGTTAATAACCCGAATGATGGAAGACCCTAGAAACATTACTCGAATGTTAGATGTCCTTTGGACCGCTCGCGCTCTAGAACGAATTGGCGATCATTCCTGTAATGTATGCGAGCATGTTGTCTATATTGTCAAGGGTGATGATGTTAGACACTTAAATCAAGATGAGCTGGAAAATAAAATAAACAAATGAGCGCATTAAATATACTGGTCGTTGAAGATGAAGATGCCATCAGAGAAATGTTAGTGATGGTTTTGGAACAAGCCTCTTTAAATGTCATTGCTGTTGCAAGTGCAGAAGAAGCACAACATTCTCTTGCTGATAATACTCGTCCAGATTTAGTCTTACTTGACTGGATGTTACCTGGGATTAGCGGGGTTGAATTAGCCAGACGATTAAAAAAAGACGACTTGTATAAAGATCTACCGATTATCTTATTAACAGCTAGAGGCGAAGAAGAAGATAAAGTTCGAGGACTTGAAATTGGGGCGGATGATTATATGACCAAACCCTTTTCACCCAAAGAGCTCGTTGCCCGTATTAAGGCTGTTTTAAGGCGTAGTGGAAAAACTATTGAAGAAGAAATCCTAAAAGTAGGTGATATTTCTTTAGATGTTAATAAACACCGTATTACAATTGATAATAAAGTCGTTATTGTCAGTCCAACGGAGTTTAAGCTTATGCATTTCTTTATGACTCATCAAGATAATGTTTATAGTCGCACCCAATTATTGGATCAAGTCTGGGGACGTAGTGCCTATATTGAAGAAAGAACCGTTGATGTACACATCAGAAGGCTAAGAAAAATTCTTAAAGACTTTAACAAAGATGATTTAATTCAGACTGTTAGAGGGTTTGGCTACCGTTTTTCTGTGATTGAATAATGAAATTCTTATGGTTTTGGCGCAAAGAAGCGATTTATGTAGCATTATTTATCCTTATTGCAGCAATAACAAGTCATTTTGTGGGTTATTTTACCCACATGCTGGTGTTAATTTTAGCTACCTGCTTAATCAAACAAGCCATCTTATTATCTCACTTAGAACAATGGCTAAGTCATGGTGCAAGTGGTAAAACACCACAAGGTACAGGTGTTTGGGGTGATATTTATTATCACTTTTATCGCATTAAACAAAAAGAAAAAAAGCGAAAAAAAACCTTCGGTAAAATTATTGAGCAGTTTCGTAAATCAACTGATGTTTTACCTGATGCAGCCATTGTATTAGGTCATAATGATGAAATTGAATGGTCAAATAGGCTGGCCAAACTGGTTTTAGGAATCAAAAAATCAGACAAAGGGCAACGCATTGATAACCTGATAAGATCACCTGAGTTCGTAGATTTTCTTAAGAACAGAAATGATAAAAAGTCACTGACTTTACCCTCACCAATTAATGGACGACTTATTTTACAATATAAAATTGTCGCTTATGCTGATGGCCAGCATCTTGTCGTTGCACATGATGTGACCCAACAAAAAATGATGGAAACCATGCGCAAGAATTTTGTTGATAATGTTTCCCATGAGTTGAGAACCCCTCTTACAGTATTAAAAGGCTACCTAGAAACCATTCAAGATATGGATGATAGCCAATCAAGCTTAGTCACAGCGTCATTAAAACAAATGAACGCTCAGACTGATCGAATGCAATATTTAGTAGATGATCTTTTATTACTTGCCAGTTTAGAAACAAAGAAGAAAAAAGTTGAATGTGTTGATATACCCAACCTTATTAACAATATTTGCATTGAAAGTGGGGCGGTAGAAAGCCAATATCAACGCATTGAACTTAATATTGAAGAAAACCTTAATATCTCAGGTGAAGAGCAAGACTTACGCAGTGCTTTTTCTAATTTAATCACCAATGCATTAAAATATTCTCCAGATCAATCCCCCGTTAAAGTTACTTGGAAAAAGCTAAATAAGACCCTTGTTTTTGAAGTGGTCGATCAAGGGGAAGGCATTTCTGCAACAGATATACCACGAGTAACAGAGCGCTTTTTTAGGGCTGAAAAAAAACGTAGTAAGAAGTTAAGTGGAACAGGTTTAGGCTTAGCTATTGTTAAACATGTCCTCATTCGCCACGATGCTAAACTAGAAATAAGCAGCCAATTAGGCAAAGGGAGTAAATTTAGATGTATATTTCCTATCTCACGAAGTTGCCCTCCTTAATATTTTTACAAAAAATATACGCCCTGTAGGAGCGTCCGCCCTCGGCGCGATTTTTAACAAGTTTTAGAAAATGAACATATTTAAATTCGCGCCGAGGGCGGACGCTCCTACACATAACTTTATGCTGAAGAGGCTTCTGTCGCAACGTCTTCATCCTCATTCTCAAGCAACTCCCCTTCTTTACTTTCTTCTTCATCATCATCAGGATTTGTGAGTGCATGGTAATGTGCTTGCTCAATTAATTGTTCTAACTCGGTTTGTGGATACAAAAACTCGAAAATTAAAATAGGAATAAGCATAAAAATCATCACACCGATTGGATTAAAACCAGGGTTAATAATATCAGCGATCCAGAAGGAACCAAGTCCACCAATGACCATCACAATAGGGTTGGGTAATTTTATTTTCATAAGCTAGCTATCGACCGAAATTTAATATTCTTGAATTTAAAATATATGAACAGAATTAGCTTGAAAACTAACCCAGAGCAAATCATCTAAAGAAACTTTCATTTCATTAAAGGCTTGTATAGATAACATGACTTGAAAGAGCTCGCCGGCCAAAACACTTATCCTTATTTTTCCACCTTCCGCAATAATAGCAGTGACTCTACCTTGATACTGGTTTTGCAGATTTGAAACCATCGCTGTTACAGATAATATAATTTCGTGAGGATCAATTGAAATATGCTGATAATCTTTGTCATTAACCTTTAATAGTATTTTAATTTTTCCTGTATCAAAAACCTGGTTTTTAACAGTTCCCTGAAATAAATTAATTAACGGTGAATTTGCCACTTTACCGTGTACCAAAGAAATAACATCATCCGCAATAGCAATGCCTTGCAATCGATTATGGGTACTAAAAATCAACGTTTTATTATGATTTTTTACATATTTCAAAATAAAGTCTTCTAACAAACTTTCACTATGGTGATCAAGATAACTGAAAGGTTCATCCATTAAAAGCACTTCGGGGTTGGTAATAATAGCGCGAGCTAAAGCCACCTTTTGCTGCTCCCCTCCTGATAAACTTTTCGCCTGTTTTAATCGCAGGTGTGCAATACCTAGTTGTACTAAAGCCTCCTCTATTTGCTCTTCTCGCTTATTATTCTGTTGATGAAATTTTAATGCTAAATTCAAATTATCAGCAACAGAGCCTCGGAGCATATAAGGTTTCTGGGACAAAAATGAAATACGCTGAATAAACCTATGCTGCTGTTTTTTTGTGAAGGGCTCAGAAAAAAACTGCAATTCTCCTTGCTGAGTATTTTTTAAAAAGGACAGTAAATTAAGTAGGGTACTTTTTCCACTTCCATTAGCTCCAATTAAGGCCGTAATTTTATTGGCGCGAATATTTAATTTTTCAATGGATAAAGCCTCGACTTTATCGTAAGAAAAACTTACCTGTTTTAATTGATAAGCATTAATCACTACTATTAGCCCGATAGTATTCTAGTAATGATCGAAAAATAAGAGGGTCTTTTTTTAATACCAATTCACCCTCTTTGGGATTTAACTGATGTTCAAGCCTAGACAAATAAAAGCGCAATGCCGCTAATCGTAAATAGAATGTTAAATGTTTTTGTTCATCATCATTTAATATCCTAATACTCTGATAGCCAGATAATAAAGCTTTAAATTTCTGCTGATTAATCGCGCCATTATCAATACACCAGTCATTACAAGTAATAGCAATATCAAACAAAAAACAATCATTACAAGCATTATAAAAGTCTAAAATGGCACTGATTGAACCCTTATTAAATAAAACATTATCCTTGAATAAGTCAGCATGAATAACACCTCTGGGCAAATCAGGTACCGAATAATTTAATTGGAAATCAAGTTCTGAAGTAAGTAACTCGACATCTCTCCCTGAAAGGTTTTTTTTAATTTTATTAAAAACTTGTTGGCAACCTATTATATTTTTTGGATTGTATTTATCAAACCCTGAAGACTGGCTAGTCATATGTAACTGCGCCAAATATTGCCCAATTTCTGTACATTGATCAATAGAGGGTCTTTCAATGGAATGGCCTGGTAAGCAATTAAATACAGCTGCGGGTTTATCTGCCAAACTATTAATAAAGTTATTTTCGCTACAAATATAAGGTTTAGGCGAAGGAAAGTCTGATTTATTTAAATGATTGAGTAATACCAAATAACTTGATAATTCTTCAGAGCTTAATGATTCAAAAATAGTCACAATAAAGTCACCTTGAGAACTGGTCACTCTATAATTTGTATTTTCTATGCCTGCCTGAATCCCCGAATAATGTAATACTCTCCCTAATGAATAGAGATTTAAAAAGTGCTGTAGTTGCTGAAGATGGATAGGGGTGTAGACAGACATGAATAATGTTTTTGGTGCTTAAAAACGTTATTATACTGCATGCATGGTCTGTGCAGAAAATCATGAAATTGACCAATCAAAGTTAATATAAATAGTACATATTAATATTTAGGATCAGAAAACCAATGGCCAATGGATTTATGATAAAGCAAAACAGAGAAGTCAGAGCATTATTTCTTTGTACCGTAAATCAAAGACTTGCTGCTGTTTGTCTGTAACAGTTTAATTTTATTTTTTTCGACTGGCTCCTTTTTTTATGGTATAACTTTATTTCGTCCTCGCACTTCCCAACACTTTCATTATGAATAATTTATCCCTTATATTTAAATCACTTATACTTTCCTGCATCTTAATTTCATCAGCAAATGCAACCACTGTTAAAGGCCCTTTTGCGACAAACTCAGGTAACTGGAATACCATCAATAATGGAGGCTTTGAGTCGGGGCTATCTGGCTGGGGACTGGTAGGCGGCCATAGAGGTAATGGGTCTGCTGTAACTCAACCCGTCATTTTTGGAGCATCATCTTTAGCTCTAAACCCTGGAAATTTCAATGGACCAGGATATGCCATTAGACAAAGTGTTGCTGTAACAGCAGGTAAAGAATATGTGCTGAGTGGTTTTTTTAATACTAGAAACCTTATTGACTCAAATATCTACATTGATCTTAATGATACTTCCTTCGACGTACATGTGTATCCAGAGAGAGGAGAATTAGAATCAAATAATGAAGAATGGCTATTTAGCTGGTTAGCCTTTACTCCTACAACTAATTCTGTTTTAGTCAGAGTCGTGCAAGATGGAAAGGTAACAAGTAGTGAGACGGCATACTTTGATGAAATAGCCGTTACACTAGCTAGTGATTTTGTACCTGTTTCATCAGTTCCTGTACCTACAGCAGTCTGGCTATTTACTTCTGGTTTGGTTACTCTTTTTAGTATTAGAAGAAAGGCATAATATTTATTCATTTATCAGTATTCTGCTGCAAACATAGTTTATACAGAACAAGCTGAAGCACATCAACGTTGATGTGCTTTCTGGAATTATCAAATAATTTCAACTACTAATAAACATAAAACTGCCGCATCATGCCCAAATCTTCATGTTCAAGATTATGGCAGTGGTATAAAAAGAAACCTTTAAAATCTTGAAAAGGTTTAATAATTTCAATTTCTTCCCCTGGCATGACTAAGACGGTATCTTTCCAGCCAGAGTCAATAAAACCATCTTTGACTGTTTCGTATTCATCCAAACGCATACCGCCTGGTTTTCTAGAAATAATCTGGTATTGTTGCCCATGTAAATGAATAGGATGCGCCATAGACATCATCATACCTCCGCCCATCATTCCGCCTCCCATGCCTCCCATGCCTCCCATGCCTCCCATGCCTCCCATGCCTCCCATCTTCATTTTACTGTTGTTATTTCCATGCTCTCCCTTCTCCATTCCGTGATCATGAAAAATCTTAATCTTTTTAAAGGAGCCAACGGGCACTCTTTCAAAATCCATCACCCTATCCATTGAATAAGACTTCCCATTTAACATAGGTCTCATGGGTTTCATTGAAATAGCTATGGGTAAAGGCTTGTGTGCATTATCTACATCCCTCTCAGTCAGTCGATCAAATTTAACTAAGCGTTTAGGTAGTTTGGGGGAGTCACTAACTTTTTCAGTTACGTTAAAAGAGGCAATAGGAAATTTAGCACCTTGAGCCAAACCGCCACCGCTCATCATTCCCATTCCACCTCCCATCATGCCACCGCCCATTCTTTTTGACGAGCCGCCTTTTCCTTTTTGCATATTTGAAGCCATAGGCGGCATGGCCCCAGAATAAGGAAGGCTATACATCACCAGCTTTGAACCGACAGAACGACCACTAAAATCTAGCCATAAATCAACCCGTTCGCCCGGAGCAAGCATAATATAAGGTCTAGTTTCGGGTTTTTCTAGTATCCCCGCATCCGTTCCAATAGCGGTTAAAGGCGTACCATCATCCCAACCTAATTTATAAATTCTTGAGTTGGAACCATTAAGTGCTCTAAAGCGATAAGCTCTCGATTTAACCGAAAATGTAACATCAGGCTTACCATTAACTAAAATCGTATCACCTAAAAACCCAGTCATTCTGCTATGCATTCCACGCAGGTATCTTAATTGGTTACGATTGTTGAATGTTCTATCTTGCAGGACTAAGGGAAGATCAAACTCACCTCGAGGTAAATCAAGTTTTTTTTCTTGCTCATCGGTGACGGTAATTAACCCTGCTAAACCTTGATAAACCTGTTCTGCTGTCAATTCATGCGTATGAGAATGATAAAAACTGGTACCGGCTCTATTCATCACTTCAAATTCATAAACATACCTTTCACCAGACTGGATGGTATACATCGGATGCCCATCACTTTTCTGGGGAACATGGAGCCCATGCCAATGGATGATTGAAGGTTCTGACAAAGCATTATTAAAATAAATTCGGACTTTCTGCCCTTTTTCAAAATTAATAATAGGTCCCAGATAATTACCTTTTAAGTGTTGCAAGGTTCTCTTCGGACCTTTTAATAACTTTGCATAAAATTTTTGAACCTGCGTATTAGGCCCTTTTTTTAAAATGGGGACGTAACCTTTCCTAGCCGTAATTTCTATTTCTACATCAGGATTAAAGCCTCGAGTGGGGCTACTTTTAACTTGCCCCTGATTTGCTAGTAACAAACCAGGGAATGTTGCGCTTGCTAGTCCTAAAGCTGAATGCTGTAGGAATTGTCGTCTATTATTTTTTTTTATTGTAGACATAATGCTTCCTCTCAAATTAAAACGTTAGTATTTAATTAACTACTAAATATACGCTCTTTTTTAAGGAAGACAACTCTGCTTTAACGTTTTTCTAAAGACAAAAAACTATAAGAAAAATCAACACTTGGATCATCTGAAATATCTTCTCTTTCAAATTCTATCCACTCCTCTCGGTTTATCTCTGGAAAGAAAGTATCAGCATCAAATTCTTTATGTATTTCAGTTAAATACAATCTATCCGCCACAGGTAACATGGCTTGATAAAAAGTGGCGCCTCCAATAACAAAGACTTCATCATATTTCTGACAAGATTCAATAGCTTCTTCAATGGTATTAAAAACAGAACAACCAGCCTGTTGATAAGCACTATTTCGACTAATTATAATATTTTCTCGACCAGGCAAAGGCCTGCCAATTGACTCATAAGTTTTTCTCCCCATTAAAATAGGAGAGCCCATGGTAATTTGTTTAAATTTTTTAAGGTCTGCTGACAAATGCCAAGGCATTTCGTTATTCAGTCCAATCGCGCGATTAGTTGCCATAGCGACTATAAGAGATATTTTCATATAAGTTAATGAGAAAAATGTAAGATTAATTTACTAAATAAGTACCCGCAACAGGTATCTTGACAGAGCCATCTGATGCTGTAAATTTAAAAGGAACAGACACTAATTCCATCCCCTTATTTAACTGAACTGCAAAGTGTAAATGAGGACCCGATGAAAACCCTGTATTGCCTGAGTAACCAATCAATTGCCCAGCATAGACTTTTAAACCAGGGTAAACCTGAGCCGTTTCTAATGCTAAATGTGCATATACTGCCATTGAGCCATCGTCATGTAAAATCCGAATACTATTGGCCCTACTTGTGTAGTCTTGTTTAATCCCACCTTGAAAAAAATCGTTATTAACCTCAATAACAATTCCAGCACGTGCTGCATGCACGGGTGTATTAATGGGCATAACTAAATCAACAGCATATTTATTTTGCTTATCTATATGGCTAAATTGTCCAGAAAAAGCCTGAGAAATTCTAATACTGTTGTTTTTTTCAAAGGGGGGAAGATAAATAGCGTTAGTATCATGACGGGCTAAAGAGCTACCAAGAACATACCGATATTTTAAAGAATAGCTCCATGGTTTATATTGATTGATAGCCGTTATTCGAAATAATGTTTCAGATTGCCCAGAAGGAATAATAAATCTCTTAGGTAAAGTGGGTCTTGAAACAGCATTATTAACGTCACCTAGACCAAACTCAATTTCTACAGGAGCCTTATGGTTATTAATAATATAATATTTAGGGCTTTGTTTAGAGCCTCTTTTTTCTAGCCAAATATATTGTTTTGTAGCTGCCTTTAATTGCCTAACTTCGATGGGCAGATCTGTCTGGGGTGGGGTATCTGAATAGTGCCACAAACCTTGATCATCCTTATATTTATAGAGCTTTTTTGCTTGTGCAGGGGCAGAAATAAAACCAACACATATAATAAAGATTAATAATTTCATTTAATTCGGAATATCAGAATAAGTATTTTCAAGGTATAATGAGAATCAGTCCCTTTAAGTTTTCAAACAAAATAATACCGCTTTTAATAAAACTTTGTTCTAAAGCAAGATATTCTCAAATTTGGAATTATTTTTATAGCTAAGCTTACAGAGGGAAATCAACTCAATATAGAAGTAGTGTGGAATTTTATTTACTTTATTCAGCACTGATTCATCTTCTTACATTGATAATAGAATAACTTTTTTCAGTATAAATTAAAATTTAAGTGCCCAATAAAGAAACAAGTTGCCTCTGTGGCAGTGAAATTAAATACTCTCTCTGCTGTGAGCTATTTCATAACAAAGAATCGACACCTACAACAGCAGAAGCGTTAATGCGCTCAAGGTTTACCGCTTATGCCAATAAAAATGAAGCCTATCTGTTAGAAACATGGAGTAAAAGTAAACGTCCTGAAAAAATTGATTTCTCTAAAGAAGAAGCCATATGGACAAAGCTTGATATTGTAAAGACTAAAAAGGGTACCAAAAAAGATAGCAAAGGTATTGTTGAATTTAAGGCTTATTACACATTGGAAGATGAACCATATGTAATGAATGAGATCAGTCGTTTTATAAAAACAAAAACGACAGGGCATTGGCGCTATTATGATGGGATAGTTAAATCTGTTGCCAAAGCTAATCAACAGACTAATCAAGGAAAAAATGCGCCATGTTCTTGTGGCAGTGGTAAAAAATTTAAACGTTGTTGTGGTAAATAGTTATGATTTTATTTTTAAGAAGAATTCCTGAACATTCAGATAATGGCGATATTATAGATTTCTTAAAATCTGCGGTAAAAGGAAGTTTGTTTCAACAAAAGGGAAAAATAGAAAATATTAAAATCCTCGCCTTAAAAGATATTCAAAAAAATACCTTGGAATATCATGGCTTAGTGACCATAAGTCCTGAAAAAGTAGCAACCAGAGTTATGAAAACACTTAATAGACAACCTTTTAATGATAGAAACATTATAGTCAGGGAGTATTTTCATCGTTCATGGCATAATGACCCAAGAGTCAATATGCACCAATGGAATGAAGAACTCTTAGATAAACGAAAGCGCAATAGACGCCGGGGTAGACTTGAATCAGTGACTGAAGAGTCAATGAAATTTAATCATGGAAATGAGCTTAGTCATCGCGTGCTATAAGCTGCTCCAATAACGGAGCCAACTTTTTTAACTGTCGTTGTTTTTCTAATCTATGACTGACAACGATACCCCGCAATTCTGAAAGTGCCAGATTAAAATCATCATTAACAATTAAATAATTAAACTCTTCGCAGTGACTCATTTCCTGTACAGCATCTTGCATTCTGCGGCTGATAATTTCTTGACTGTCTTGCCCTCGATTTTCTAGCCTTTGCTGTAAAACCTCTATTGAGGGGGGAAGTATAAAAATTGATACATTGTCAGGAAGCATTTTTCTGACTTGTTGCGCCCCTTGCCAATCAATTTCTAAAATAACATCAATGCCATCATCTAAATAGCACTCAACTGTCTTCTGAGCCGTTCCATAAAAATTATCAAACACTTGGGCATGCTCTAAGAAATCTTTATTAGCAACCATCTGCTTAAATTCATCAACTGTTGAAAAGAAATAATCTTTCCCTTCATTTTCCCCCACACGCATAGCTCGCGTTGTATGAGAGACAGAAACTGTAACTTGGTCTAACCCTGCAATCAATTGTTTAACCAAGCTTGTTTTTCCTGCACCAGAAGGAGCAGAAATAATATAGAGTTTACCCCTGTTCATATCAATACCTTATTCAATATTCTGGATTTGTTCACGCATTTGCTCAATTAAAACTTTTAAGTCTATTGAAATTTGTGTCATTTCTTTATCTGCGGATTTTGAACCCAAAGTATTTGCTTCTCTATTCATTTCCTGCATTAAAAAATCAAGTCGCCTGCCAATGGGTTCTTGCTTATTTAACACATTAAGTACTTCATTAACATGAGTGTCTAAACGATCAAGTTCTTCTGCCACATCCAGCTTTTGAGCCAGAAAAACCATTTCCTGCTCTAACCTATCGAAATCAGGGTCTTCAACTAGCTCTGCCAGACGTGCTTTAGTTTTAGACTTTATACGTTCTAAAACCTCAGGCATTCTCACATTAGCGGCTTCGACTAAAGATAAAACTTTATGACAACGCTGTTCTATAAGTACTGCGAGCTGCGAGCCTTCCCGTTCTCTTGCGAGAATGAGTTGTTTAAGTGTGTTATCAAGTAAAGTATTTATGCCTTGCAATAAAGCCTCTTTATTTGTTTCAGCCTCCTGTTGAATGCCCGGGTAACTTAAAACATCAAATGCTGTAAAAGGGCGACCAGTATGCATTAAATCTTCAATTTGTGATGTTGCTTTTAATAAGGCTTTAACAGCATCCCCATTAATTGAAATCACTTGTTGCTGATTTTTTTGTTTTTTATAACTCAGTGAACATTCTATTTTCCCTCGCTTAAGTAAAGAGGTAATAGCAGACCTAATATCAGCCTCAGAAAAACGCAACCGTTCAGGTAATTTGAGTGCGACATCACAATACCGATGATTGACTGATCGTAACTCACAATTAACTGTTAGATTATCTACCTCTATTTCGCCACTGGCGAAAGCAGTCATACTTTTTATCATTTTTACCTTATACTTAGGAATATCCCATTTTTTACTTTCTTATCAGTAATATTAAAATTACCTATGGCTGAGTATTACGATCCAGAAACGTATCCAAAAAAATGGAATTATCTCCAGTCTGGCACCATTATAGACCAGTATATGATTGAACGTGAACTGGCACATGGAGGCTTTAGTTCTGTTTACCTTGCCAGACAAGTAGACGACCAGGTTCAAGTAGCCATTAAAGAATACCTACCCCGTAAATTTGCCCACAGAACGTGGAACAATGTGGTAACGCCACACAGTGAAGAAACCAAAATACTGTTTTTAAGAGGCCGTGCCCTTTTTTTTGAAGAAGCAAAAGTACTGGCTAACTTAAAACATCATAATATTGTCAATGTCATTAATTTTTTCCAAGCAAATGAAACTGTTTATATGGTAATGGTTTACGATTACGGTATGTCATTAGATAACGTGGTTAGAGATTCTAAAATTCAATTAGACGAGCAGTTAATCATTGCAATTTTTAATCGTTTATTAACAGGCATCAATATTATTCATCAACAAAAGATGCTCCACCTTGATATTAAACCCTCTAATATTTTAATTCGCCCCGACTTTGATCCTTTATTACTTGATTTTGGAGCCATTAGATCATTTCCCAAGTCCAGTAAAAATCGACAGACTAAAGTCTTAACAAAAGGTTTCTCTCCTGCCGAACAGTATTCTATAACTAACACTTTAGGTCCCTGGACTGATTTATATGCCGTGGGGGCTACTATGCGCTATTGTTTAGGCGGAAAAACGCTAATACCCTCACCCGATAGAGCCAATAAAGACACCATGGTTCCTGCCGTAAAAACTTATAAACGCAAGTTTCCCGAATACTTATTAAAAGCCATTGATTGGGCAATGGAAATTGAAGCTAAAAACAGGCCTCAATCAGTAGAAGAACTACAGTCTGCTTTATTAAACAATTAAAGCATTAGGGAGCAGATTAGAAAACGGTTATACTGTGCCGTTTTTTAAAAAAAGAGTATCGACATGAGACCTAGTGGGCGTAAACCTGATCAATTAAGAGATGTTAATTTTATCTGTAACTTCACCAAACATGCCGAAGGCTCTGTTATGGTTGAATTTGGAGACACTAGAGTACTTTGTACCGCCAGTGTTGAAAGACGCGTACCCCGTTTTTTAAAAGGTAAGGGCGAAGGGTGGGTAACCGCAGAATATGGTATGTTACCAAGATCAACTCATGACCGTATGGGACGTGAAGCTAGCCGAGGTAAGCAAGGCGGACGAACCTTAGAAATCCAGCGTTTAATTGGTCGATCTCTACGCGCATCTCTCGACTTAAAAGCATTGGGCGAACATACTATTACTCTTGATTGTGATGTTATTCAAGCGGATGGAGGCACTAGAACAGCCTCAATTACAGGCGGATTTGTTGCTTTATCGATAGCGATTAACCATATGCTCGCTAAAAAGATGATCAAGAAAAGCCCCTTACATGGTCAAATAGCCTCTGTTTCTGTCGGTATTTATAAGGGCGTACCTGTTCTTGATTTAGATTACCCCGAAGACAGTAATGCCGAAACAGATATGAATGTTGTGATGAATGAAGCAGGTGCTTTTATTGAAGTGCAAGGCACTGCTGAAGGCCATGCGTTTAGAAAAGATGAATTAACATCCATGCTAGATTTAGCTGAACATGGCATAAATCAATTATTAGAAAAGCAACGCGAAGCTTTAGAATCCATAAAATAACATTAATAGCTCCTAAGGTTCTGGCGGTCTATTTGACCCTCGGCAATTGCTCCTGCATTGCTCTACTTACCCACATCCATGTGGGCATCAATCCAACCTTCTCCCTCGAGGGAGAAGGATCTGCATGCGAAACTTATGGAGGCGATTATCGCCTTAGCTGAAGAGACTGTAAAAGTATTGGCTTTTCGCTCCCCTCTTTGGAAAAGAGGGGCTGGGGGAGATTTTATTAAAAAAATAAAGCCTTTATTATCAATGGCTTTGTTTTTTATAAAATCCCCCTCTATCCCCTTTTTCCAAAGGGGGAAGTCAAAAGCAGAATACTTACAGTCTCTGAAGCCCTTCCAGCTTTCTTTTTATCTAAAAAATGAAAATTAATTATGTCTTTTTCTGATCACCAACAAATCGTTTTAGCCAGTGGAAACAAAGGTAAGATAAAAGAGATTCAAGCGATTCTCAAAGATCACCCAATTATTCCTCAATCACAATTTAAAGTAGAAGAAGCGGAAGAAACAGGCTCAACTTTTATCGAAAATGCCATTATAAAAGCACGAAATGCAGCTTTACATTGCAATTCAGCTGCTATTGCTGATGATTCGGGCTTAGTTGTTGATGTATTAAAGGGAGCTCCTGGGGTCATTTCTGCACGTTATGCAGGGGTAGGCGCATCAGATCAAGATAATTTATTAAAATTATTAAAAGATATGGAAGGTATTCCAGTAGAACAACGCACTGCCCGCTTTGTCTGTGTCATTGTCTTAATGCGTCATGCAGATGATCCATTACCACTGATTGCCCAGGGAACGTGGGAAGGTTCTATTCTTACAGAATCAGTTGGTGAAAATGGTTTTGGCTATGATCCTGTCTTTTGGGTTCCAACACATAAAAAAGCCTCAGCCGAATTATCATCCGAAATAAAAAATTCAATTAGCCATAGAGGCCAAGCCCTAAGCCATTTAACTCAATTACTTCAAAGCGCTTAAGATTCCGTGCAATCATTTGCTATTTCTGCCAGTCAGCAGTTTACCCAAGCAACTATTGATAGCCTGACGCCCTTGGGTAACGGATTAATCAATGATACCTTTTTGATTAAAACAACAGATAAGGCATTTGTTCTACAACGAATTAATACGGAGGTTTTTCCAGAACCTAGTCAAATTATGGAAAACCTATGTTTATTAAACAAACATATTAGTCATAAGCCTTCTATTAAGTTAATCATTCCCAAGGTTTTAAAAACATTGGACCAACAGCTTTACTTTATTGATAAGCATAACTATTTTTGGCGAGCTATAGAGTTTATTGCTGATACAGAAAGCAAGGAACAAATTAACCATCAACAACAAGCTGAACAAGTCGGTTTTGCTTTAGCTCATTTTCATTCTTTACTCAGTGATGTTGATATCACTTCATTCCATGATACTTTGCCAGGGTTTCATATAACACCCAGTTATTTTAAGCATTATCAATCTGTTGATAGGCATGAGGAAAAGCAAAACTCATCCAGTAAAATCAATCAATGTAAGGAATATATTGAAGCTTTCATACCAAAAATAGATGCACTTGAAAAAGCAAAACAACAAGGCTTATTGATTGAGAGAATCACTCACGGCGATCCTAAACTCAATAATTTCTTGTTTCGCAAAGGCAGTCATAAAATTATTAGCTTGATTGATTTAGATACCGTTAAGCCAGGACTCGTTCACTACGATATAGCGGATTGTTTACGCTCTTGCTGTCATCAAGAAACATCTAATACTTTCGACCTTAAGTTATGCAAACTTATTTTAAATAGCTATTTAAAAGAAATGGCCGAAGTATTCACTGAGCATGATTATGAGTTTTTGTTCCCAGCTATAGAATTAATACCTTTTGAATTAGGCTTACGCTTTTATACTGATTATTTACAAGGCAATCAGTATTTTAAAGTTGATTCAGCAGAGCAAAACTTGGATAGAGCTTTAGCCCAATTTCAGTTATGTGAAAATATTGGAAAGCAGGAAAACAAAATTAGACAGCTTATTATTGAAATAAAACACAATATAAAATATTGAAATAACGATTATTTATCTTTGCCCTAAATTACTCAATGGGTTTAGTGCTTCGCTGCCCCGGTTTAGCCAAAATTTCCAAATAAAAAGATTCAAGCTGCTTTATTTCAGCCTGAGAAATATGTTTATTAATGGCAGATACATGAATAACTTCACTAGTTGCCTCATCATCACCAAACCGGCAGTCAAAATCCCAAAAGTCAACACCTTCAGGTAGAGTCTTATTACGTTCTCTTTTTAGATATTTTTTGACTTCATACTTGATGGCTTCAATAACCCTTGGAACTTCGAGCTTTGGATGGGTCAAATTAAACGTTTTTTTCATAGTGGTTCCATAAGGGAAACGGGGTTATTAAATAAAATGGCTATTAACAATCCACAGGTTAAAAAAAGAGGGGCCTATGGCCGCGATAGCACTTGATCTTGTTCTGGTCGCGGCCATAGGCCCCTCCTACCGATAAAATAATTCAGGATTTTACTGGTTTTTTATAAACCAGTGGTTTGTATAGAGTCATGTTAAATAATAATCATTCAATTAATGACATGATCAAAGGTTCCTCAAGGAGCGAAGTAAAAATCGATCCGTAAGCATTTATTGTTATGTATTTACTTGGTTTGTGCAAGGCTCTTTCCAGATTTCATTTTGTATCCTTACCAGCCTTTAAACAAGACGCATCAGACCTAAAATGATTATCTGGTTAAAATGGACAGGGACACTGTCCATGGAATGGTTTACCACTAGTAGGATGCTCAAAATACAAGTCACTGGCGTGTAATAGCAAACGATCTGCCATCTGTTCACTCTGATCGTTTTTATACAGATCACAGCCAAGAATGGGATGTCCTATTACCTGGCTGTGAATCCGTAACTGATGAGTACGTCCCGTATGCGGAGTAAATTGCACCAAGCTTCGACGCGGTTTATCTAGTCGCTGTAATACCTTGTATTCACTTATGGCCTCTTTGCCTGACGTGTGACAAATCTTTACCCGAGGGAAATGCTTTTTATCTTTCACTATGGCAGCAGTAACCCAACCCTGATCGTCGGCAACCCAACCTGCCAGCAGTGCGACATAACGCTTTTGAATTGTTCGCACTTGAAACTGTTTATTGAGATGTTGTGCCGACTCTAAATTCAGCCCCACCACCATAATGCCCGATGTCCCAAAATCCAATCGATGTGGTAATTTTGCCTCTGGAAAGGCAGGACTCACGCCCTCTTGGCCATGTATCAAACGGTAATGCACCGAATCCCAGTTGAGAGGGTTTTTGCCTGACAAACTGAGTAAACCACTGGGTTTATTGATTAATAAAATATCATCATCTTGATACAAAATCACCACAAAACCGTCACATACAGGTGCTATAAAGTCATCAACGATGGTGTCAGTCGACGGGCTGGTACAAGACATTCAACATTCTCCGCTATTGATATAAACAACACAAAACCACCTATCATTTTCAGATAGATTTTTTAGTTATAAATACTATAAAAATTACTGATTTACTATCTCTGTACACTGCTAGATTTTTTTATTTTGGTACTATAACAGAATGCATTAGACCATTTAGTTTAGTGCGCCTCACAATTTTTTTATCATCAAAATAAGCTACGCTAATGCAATCTTTATAGCTGGCATGTAAAGCATCAGCAAAACCAAGCTCAACGTTAGTAATTTCACGCCGTATAGACTCATGATGTGTTCCAAAGATATCAATCAGCATTGAAAACTGCCAGTATCAGCTACCCCTGAACAGAAGCTGACGTTTAACACGATTAGAAATGGCAACCTATAGCTACCGTTTATGATTAATCTTTACTCACCCTTTTTACAATGCCCAGCCCCAGTACTTTAAAAATCCATTAAAATCTCGCATATCTGATTCTTCTCTAGCCCAAGGCTTGATACTTGTATAAAAAGTAATTCCATCATTTTTATCTGTTCCATAAACTTTATCCTCTCCTATTCTTGAATCAAAAGCCCACCAACTCATAAATAACCATTCCCTAAACTTATAGCTTCCTTTTACATAACCCTTTCTTGCACCAGAGTTTTCAAAAAATGACGTTGTAGCACCAAAGTCCAGTGATAGTTTTTTCAGAGAATCAAGAGGTTTAACTTCTGCCCTCACTGTATTATAGTTTTCTAAAGAATCCGGTTTTAATAACCAGATATCTTTCACTCTATGTGTACCTCCTCTAATTAATAGCCCTACTTTTCTTTGAATAGGGGGTGACTTTTTATAGTCCAATAATCCAGGAAGGTTTTCAGAATATGCAATTTGTCGCTGGGTACTCCAGCCCTTTGGATGGCTACTTTCTGGCATATATGATGTGGGAACAAAAGCAAGGTAACAACCACAACTATGTACCGTGGTGTATAACACAGCTTGGTTTAGTTGATTCAATGTAACAATTACGATCAGCCCTGTATTGTTACCTGCAGCTATATAAAAAGGAGAAAGTCCATCAGGAACTTTTTCAAAATGTACCCGATAAATTAGATTTGTATATGAATTATTTAAAGTCTTAAATATTCTTTTTTCTGTGTAGATTGTTGCTGTTTTAGGGGAAATATAAGTAAATTCATTACTGTCTTCTGTTTTTTTTGCACTGACTGTACCAATGAGGTTGTAATCTTCTTTTTGATTTTCTATTACAAAAATAGGCATGTACCGTTTAATAAGAGAATTATCATTTTGTACGGTATAAGCTAAGAGATTGGGTTCAGGATGAACTAGGAGGGAAGAACATGAAGAAAGAAGTCCCAATAAAATAACAGTTAAGACAATTTTTAGTCTTTTAAGAGGCTTTTTCATAATGATACGTCCTAACTTTTTCCATAACCACCACCAGCAGGTGTTTTAATTTCTAAACAATCCCCTTGTTGCATTGTTACTTGCGCACAGCCATCCAATTTAATTATTTCACCATTAAAACGGATTATCTGATTTTTACCTAGTGCGCCCGCACAACCGCCTTGTAAACCAAAAGGGGGATTAATTCGATGACTTGAAAGGATACTTACAGTCATAGGGCTAAGGAATTTTATTTTCCTAATAACACCATTACCGCCATGATATTTTCCTTTGCCACCACTATCTTTGCGTATAGAAAACTCTTCTAATAACACAGGAAAACGCCACTCTAATACTTCAGGATCGGTGATACGTGAGTTAGTCATATGCGTATGGACAGCATCACAACCATTAAAGTTAGTACCCGCTCCAGCCCCACCACAAATAGTTTCATAGTATTGATATTCATCATTACCGAAAGTCAGGTTATTCATTGTACCCTGAGAACCAGCTAAAACGCCTAGTGCTCCATATAAAGCATCAACAATGTACTGCGACGTTTCAACATTACCCGCCACAACTGCAGCTGGGTATTGTGGGTTTAGCATGGATCCTGCTGGAATAATAATATTCAAAGGCTTCAAACAACCTGCATTTAAAGGAATATCATCCTTTACCAGTGTTCTAAAGACATAAAGTACAGCCGCTTTACACACAGCAGCAGGTGCATTGAAGTTATTATTAAGCTGCGAACTTGTCCCAGTAAAGTCAATAATTGCACTGTGTTGTTCAGCATTAATAGTTATTCTGACGGTAATCTTCGCGCCATTATCCATTTCATATTCAAAATATCCACTGTTTAAACTGGGTAATAATCGTCGTACCGTTTCAGCTGCATTTTCTTGTACATGTTGCATATAACTTTGCACAGTGGCCAAAGAATAATGCGCCACCATCTTTTTCAGTTCTGCCACACCTTTATTATTGGCAGCAATTTGCGCTTGTAAATCAGCGATATTTTGCTCGCAATTACGTGCAGGGTAGTCAGAAGACTGTAACCATTCAAGGACTCTTTTTTCTTGAAAAATGTCATCTTGAACAATTTTTAGGCCTGCGCTTAATAAACCTTCTTCATTAATATTCTGACTATGTGCAGGCATTGAGGCGGCAGTAATACCACCTATATCTGCATGATGCCCTCGTGAAGCAACAAAAAACAACAATTCATTGTCTTCGGAAAAAACAGGACTTACAACAGTAATATCGGGTAAATGTGTACCACCTTGATAGGGTGAGTTTAATAAACAAACTTCACCTTGCTTAATTGTCTCAGCCTTTAACAGGGCTTGTACCGCTTCCCCCATTGAGCCTAAATGAACAGGAATATGCGGCGCATTAGCAATAAGTTCACCTTGTTGATTAAATAAAGCACAGGAAAAATCCAACCGTTCTTTTATATTGACTGAATAAGCGGTATTTTGCAGGACGAAGCCCATTTGTTCAGCAATCGACATAAACAGTTTATTGAATATTTCCAGCATAACAGGATCAACCTGTGTACCTATTGCATTTTGTTGTAGTAAAGGCTTTGTACGTGTCAAAACTAAATTTTGCTCTGGAGTAACGCGAGCTTGCCATTCAGGTTCGATGATAATCGTTGAGGTTGGCTCAATAATAATTGCTGCGCCTTCAATAAGTTGGCCAGTTGCCAAATCAGATCGTTGATAAATAGGCGTCTGATGAAAGCTATTATTGCTGAACATAGCTAAGCTTTTTAAAGGTAAGCCTTCACTTGAGGGACTCGCATTCATTACCATTTCAACACTTTGGTTCTTGGCAATAACCTCAACTAATAAAGACTCTACAATTAATGCCTTATCACGGTATTTAAAACCAAACTGTTGTTTATATAAAGTTTCAAATTCTGTGAGCATGCTGCCTTTATCCGCATAATTCACCGCTAAAGCGGTATCAGTGCCTAAATAACGTATACGTACCCGGCAAATAAAACTGATAGGCTGAGAATCTTGTGCTTGTTGCCGTATTTCTATTTCACCTTGTTTTTTTAAATCAGCAAAATTTTTAGCTATAGTTTCTGAACAAACTTCATCCCAAGCTAATTCCATAACCTTATCTTTAAGTAAGCGAAAATCGGCCAAGCCCATCCCATAAGCAGATAACACACCTGCAAAAGGGTGGATCATAATCGTTTGCATACCTAGTCTATCAGACACTTTACAGGCATGTTGACCACCCGCTGCGCCATAACAACATAAGGTGTATTCAGAAACGTTATAGCCCTTTTGTACAGAAATTTTTTTTATGGCCGTAGCCATATTTTCTACAGCTATAGTTAAAAAACCTTCAGCGACTTGCTCAAGGCTTGGCTTGATATTTGTTCTTTGTTTTATTTCATCAGCAAGGTTATCAAACAGTTGTTTTACTCTATCGCTATCTAATGATAAATTCCCATTTCCACCAAACACTTTAGGGAATAATGGCAACTTACCCAACATCACATTGGCATCTGTCACCGTTAAACTACCACCGCGCCGATAAGCCGCTGGCCCTGGATTTGCGCCTGCTGATTCAGGACCCACTCGATAACGACTGCCATCAAAATATAATAATGAACCGCCACCCGCTGCAACAGTGTGAATATTCATCATGGGGACGCGCATACGAACGCCTGCAACCTCAGTTTCAAAACTGCGTTCTAACTCTCCGCAATAATGAGCAACATCAGTAGAGGTTCCGCCCATATCAAAAGCAATAATTTTCTTAAAACCAGCACGTTCAGCTGTGGCTATTGCTCCCACAATCCCCCCAGCAGGCCCTGATAAAATACTATCCTTACCTTGAAAACTTTGTGCATCTGCCAACCCACCATTTGATTGCATAAACATTAATCGAGGTGGATTTTTTGAGACTAAACCTTTTGAAACCTGAGCAACATAGCGTCTTAAGAGGGGGGATAAATAAGCATCAACCACGGCAGTATCACCACGGCTAACAATTTTCATAAAAGGGCTGGCTTGATGAGAAATTGAAACCTGAGGAAAACCTATGTCTTTTGCCCATTCAGCGAGTTGCAATTCATGTTTGGGATAACGCCAGGCATGCATCAAAACAATGGCAATAGCACGAAAACCTTTATTATAGAGGTTTTGTAATGACTTCTTTGTTAGCGAGATATTTAACGGTTTAAGAATATCGCCTTTTACAGAAATACGTTCTTCAACTTCCACTACTTCGCTATAAAGTAATTCAGGTAATTGAATATCTAGGTCGAAAATATTGGGTCGGTTTTGGTAGCCAATGCGTAAACAATCTTTAAAACCAGAGGTGATTAATAAAGCAGTAGGCTCTCCTTTACGTTCTAATAAAGCATTAGTGCCGACAGTGGTTCCCATTTTAACGGCAGAAATATAATCGCCATTAAGGTCACCACCCAATAATTGGCCTATTGCCTCCAGTGCAGCATCTTGGTATTGCTCTGGGTTTTCTGAAAGCAGTTTACAGCTAAGGAGTTGACCATTAGGTTTTTGGGCAACCACATCCGTAAACGTCCCACCTCTATCAATCCAGAATTGCCAGCGCCCATCAGCATTAACTTTCATATTTTAATTAACACAGCCCTATTAGGAATAAATATAGAATGCTGAAGTATAAAACAATAATACCTTTTAGGTACTGGCTAATGAAGCGTACCAACTACATTGCATTTAAATCTTAATAGCTATTAACAAACCACAGCTTAAAAAAGGTTGCCGAAAAAGGAGGGGCCTATGGCCGCGATAGCACTTGATCTTGTTCTGGTCGCGGCCATAGGCCCCTCCTACCGATAAAATAATTCAGGAATTTACTGGTTTTTATAGAGTCATGTAAATCTTTAATCAAAAAAATTGGGTTGTTTACCACATTTAAGGGCTGCCCCATTAACTTTGGAATACAAATAATCAACAGTCTAACCGGCCAGCAATCACTTTGCTATCTTCAAATTTAGGTAGTTTAAAACTAACCTTGTTGCTAATAGTTGCCAGTGACACCGATTTATTACAATAATGGGTATCACGCGAGGTGGTTTGTTCCATCAAAAAAGCTTGGGCAGCTCCTTTTTTATCGTAAACAATCTTAAAATATGCGCTCGGTATTTTGTGTGATTCATCCGCATTTGGTAGTTGTCCCATATTGCGGTTATAGAGTGTTCCAGTTATCACGTACAATGATTTTTTATAACTCACAGCCTTACGCACAGCATTTTCGAGTTTGACCCACGCACCTTGATTTAGGTCTTTATGCTGTGGGGTTATGTTGCTCAAGTGGTTTAATTCAGGCCAGTGATATGAGCCTGTAAAAGAAGCTAGGGGTGCTAAATGTCCTGGATCTGCTTTTAGCTCACTGCTAATAGCGCCCTTGTAGTCTTCTTTCTCTAAGGTCTCAGAATGATCGAGTAATGACTCCTTAGTCCTTACTCGCATAGGCGAAGGCCCAAAATTAATCACATCAACCCTGTAAGCCACCCAGTCAGCAAATTTAGTCGTCGGATTGTTCGATAATGAGTAAATGTGTCCAAATATCAAGTCGTTACCCCTAGGGTTCTCCGGGCAACCTAGAGGACAGTGAACACTCAAAATGTCAGCTTTGACCGAAAAGGTCAAAATGATTCCTATTATTGCTGCAGATAGTAATTTGGTCATATGTAGTTATTTTGGTTAACTTAAACTAAATTATATTGCTAAATGAGGATCTTCAACAAATGCTTGTTTATGACCAAAAATAACAAAAGGGGCATACTGTTTTTTCCTAGCATATCAAGTTTGAAGTGCGTTTTCAACGAGCGGTTGTCGGCGCACAGGGCTTGGTTTGACATACCAATAGAGTAAAAGAATCCAACACAAACCTGTGTAAACTTGTGTCCTGTTAAGTGTCAACAGATCATAAAAAGGCAGTTCACTGTCTCGCAAGCTGATCGTTATTATGTGGGAGATATTGCCTACATTCATACCCAGGAAGGCTGGCTATATTTAGCTGTTGTGATTGATCTGTTTTCTAGAAAAATAGTCGGTTGGTCTATGGATGATCGAATGAAAGCTAAATTAGTTAATGATGCTTTTTTGATGGCTATCTGGAAACGCAAACCTAAGAAGGGACTCACTTGGCATACAGATAGGGGAAGTCAGTATGCATCGGATAGTCATCGAGCTATTTTAAAAGAACATCATGTTATTCGTAAGCGCTCAATTCTCCACGTAATTCCCCGCCACCTCAAATAATGCCACACTATTTCCTGCGATTAATAGTAGGAAATTCCAAATGGATTCAATAGAAAACCAACAAGCTAAATCATTTTG
>Ga0105353_1000407_pt1 | contig 26050 bp, 18 predicted proteins | sample EN1Hudsemesocosm_2_FD_83657 | JGI IMG/M metagenome (GOLD analysis project Ga0105353, IMG submission 83657) | Methane-oxidizing microbial communities from mesocosms in the Hudson Canyon - EN10B Hudson Canyon | ecosystem: Environmental > Aquatic > Marine > Cold seeps | place: Hudson Canyon...
ATCATTGCTGACGTTGACAAGCTTGCGGCAGATAAAGGCATTACGCTTGCTGCTGACAAGATTGATGATGCATTAACGTATGCATTGTTCCCTCAGGTTGCTCCTAAGTTCTTGGAAAACCGTGGTAACCCAGATGCATTCGAGCCGGCTCCTAAAGGCGAAGAAGAAGATACTTTCACAATCTCAGTTGATGGCAACGAATACGTTGTTAAAGTTGATGATGGTGGTGATGTTACAGAGTTGGCCGCAATTAACGGCGCACCTCTAAGCATGGGTGGCGCAGCTCCAGCAGCAGCGGCTCCAGCTGGCGCAGTCGGTGGTGGTGAGCCACAGAAAGCTCCTCTTGCGGGTAATATCTGGAAAGTTCTTGTTCAGCCTGGCCAAGCGGTTGCTGAAGGTGATGTTGTTATCATCCTTGAAGCAATGAAAATGGAAACTGAGATTCGTGCACCTAAAGCAGGCACCATTGGTAGCATCGCTACTAATGAAGGCGCTACTGTTAAGGTTGGCGACACTCTGTATACCATCGCTTAAGGAGCTGATTCATGGAAAGCTTAATTAATCTTTGGCAGGACACTGGTTTTTACCAAATGACCCTTGGCCAATTGGCGATGATATCCATCGGTTGTTTATTGCTATTTTTAGCAATACACCCGAAGTTTCAATTTGAGCCTTTGCTTTTATTGCCTATCGCAATCGGTACTATTTTTGTAAATATCCCAGGTGCTGATTTTTATGCACCTGCGGTATACGCAGCAGATGGTCACCTAGATAGCCCAGCAGGTTTGCTGTATTACATCTATCATGCAGGTATTGAGACGGGTTTATTTCCGTTGATGATCTTCATGGGTGTTGGCGCAATGACAGATTTTGGTCCGTTATTAGCAAACCCTAAAACGTTATTGCTAGGTGCTGCAGCTCAGTTCGGTATCTTTGGTACGGTAGCGGGCGCAGTATTAGCGACAGACGCAGGCTTGATGGATTTCACTATTCAGCAAGCAGCGGCAATTGGTATTATCGGTGGTGCTGATGGCCCAACGTCTATCTTTATTGCTTCTAAGCTAGCGCCTGAACTATTAGGTGCTATTGCGGTAGCCGCTTATTCATACATGGCTTTGGTTCCTATGATCCAACCGCCTATTATGAAGCTGTTTACCAATGAAGAAGAACGTAAGATCGTTATGGTTCAGGCTCGCGAAGTGAGTCAATCTGAAAAGATCATGTTCCCAATCGTTGTGCTTGTTTTGGTAGCATTATGCCTACCTTCTGCAGCACCGCTATTAGGTATGTTCTGCTTCGGTAACCTGATGAAAGAATCTGGTGTAGTAGATCGTTTAAGCGATACTGTTCAGAATGCTTTGATCAACGTTGTAACTATCTTCTTGGGCCTAGGTGTTGGCTCTAAGATGAGTGCTGAATCTTTCCTAAACTTTGATACGCTTAGTATCTTAATTCTAGGTTTGACTGCATTCTGCGTAGGTACTGCGGCGGGTGTATTAATGGCGAAGACGATGAACTTGTTCGTTACGAACAAAGTGAATCCTTTGATCGGTTCTGCAGGTGTTTCCGCTGTACCAATGGCGGCACGTGTATCGAACAAGGTTGGCCTTGAAGCTAACGGTCAGAACTTCTTATTAATGCATGCGATGGGTCCAAACGTTGCGGGTGTTATTGGTTCGGCAGTAGCAGCAGGCGTGATGATTAGTTTCTTAAGCTAATCGCTTTGGGATAGAATCACAGCCAATAAAAAGCCGGCCTCATGGAAACATGAGAGCCGGTTTTTTTGTGCCTGCAATTTATGCGGGTACGATTGTACGGTTAGATTGCTAATTGGTTTACCCTTTTGATGGAGGAATGGCAAGTAAATTATGTAAATTAATGTAGTTTAATTAGACAAAAGTCGTTAGAATTGCGGCGTTTTGTAAGCATTATGTAATCTTATCGGCCAAATACTGCCATAAGGATGTGAATATCGTTAACCAATAATGGAAGAGATGTATGGTTAATCGCGTGTCGAAAAGTTATACGGTAAAAAATCGCTTAGCATGGATCGTTTTTCTAACAGCGACTGTATTATTACTGATAGCTACAAGCGGCAGTCAATTTCTATCTTTTACCACAGATTTCCGCAGTTACTTTAGTGCAGAGAATCCCCAGCTACGTGCTTTTGAGCAGCTTGAGGCTGATTTTAATAAACAGGACACCTTGGTCTTTCTTGTAGAAATGAAAGGTGAGTCCGCTTCGGTTCTGAATCCTGATGGCTTACGATTTTTAAATGATCTAACTAATACTGCTTGGGAAATCCCCTTTGTCAGGCGAGTCGATTCCTTGATTAATTATCAACGAATAGAATCTACACCCGATGAGCTTATCGTAGATGACCTTGTTCCTTATGAGGAAAAGGTGACTGAGGAAAAAATAACTCAGCTTTCTAAATACATTCAACAGCAGCCACGTTTATTAAATAATCTTATTAGCGAAGATGAATCGTTAGCACTTGTAATCCTCAGCCTCAGCTTGCCTGATGGTGATGAGCAGGCCACCAAACGCTTAGTAGCCAATGCTAAAGAGCGTTTAACAGATATAGCCCAAGATAATATCAGTATTAAATTATTTGGCAGTGCCATTATTAATTTAGCTCTGGCTGAAGCGGTTGAAAGAGATCTAGCTCTGCTAATACCGTTGAGCTACTTAATTATATTTGCTGCTATATTTTTCCTATCAAGGTCCTTAGCGGGAACATTACTGGCATTAACGATGACGCTATTAAGTGTCGCAAGCGTCTTTGGGATATTCGGTTGGGCGGGTAATCAGCTTACTCCTGTAGTAGGTGCAGTTCCATCAATGATTATGATCATTGTGATTGCTGATTGCATGCATATATTAGTTTCATTTCAGCATTACCTTAAAGAAGGATTGGAAAAGGCTGATGCTATTTATGCCGCTGTTCGTATTAATGTTAAACCCGTATTGATTACATCAATAACGACAGCGCTAGGTTTGCTATGTTTAAATTTCTCGGAATCCCCGCCTTATCGCGATCTAGGCAACTTGGTTGCTATGGCAGCAATAATCGCAGGAATACTAGCGTTAACATGGTTTCCTGCCTGCTTATTCATCTTTTCTGGTTCTAAAATTCCCAAAAATCGTAAGAGTGATTTACTTGAGAAATTTTTCAGTCAGCTTTCACAATGGTTAATTCATCAACCAAAGCGAATTGTAGCGGTCTCTATTCTTTCAATAACCGTTGCCATTATTGGCATCATGCAATTGGAATTTAATGAGCAATGGCACCAGTATTACGATGAAAGTTATGACGTTCGTAAAGCATTAGATACCCAAGACGATAAGCTTTACGGTGTTAATTTTATTCAATACTCAGTTGCAAGTGGCAAGCCTGATGGAATTTATAGTGTTGCTTATCAGGAGCAATTAGATCAGTTAGTTAATTGGATTCGTTTACAAGATAGTGTGGGATATGTCGATGCTTTATCTGCACAAGTCAAAGAGCTTAACCAAAAACTGAATGCTGATGACAAAGGCATGTATAAAATACCGCATTCAAGGGAGCTTATTGCACAGTCCTTATTAGTTTATGAAATGTCACTTCCAATAGGGATGGGAATGGATCAATACATAAATATTGATCGCTCAGCCAGTCGTTTAACTGTCTATGTTCATAAGTCTACATCAAAGCAGTTAATTGCATTGGATGAGGTAATTTTACAACACGTTAAATCTCATTATCCAGCGTTGTTATTAGAACCAGGAACAGGACTGGATATGGTATTTGCAAAAATATCTGATAGTAATTCAGTTAGTTTATTGAAAGGCACCGGATTAGCACTAATCTTAATCTCAATAGTCCTTATTCTCGTACTCAAATCTTTACGATTAGGATTAATTAGCCTCGTTCCAAATATTTTGCCCATTGTTTTAGCCTATGGTGTTTGGGGCTTTATTTCTGGGCGCATTGATCTAGGGTTAAGTATTGTTGCTTGTATGAGTCTTGGTCTTGTTGTCGATGATACTGTGCATTTCTTATCAAAATACAAATATTCAAGACAACTAGGTAAAACAACTGAGCATGCTATTCAATATGCTTTCAGTACCGTTGGAGTCGCTATGCTAATAACCACTTTTGTTTTGGCCGCAGGATTCTCACTATTAGCGCTATCTTCCTTTTCTCCTACACATGGAATGGGTGCTTTACTCGCATTAACCGCTGTATTTGCATTGATAATAGATTTTCTACTGTTGCCCATACTATTGATTAAGTTTGATAAAAAATAACCCTCTTTTCTAAATATTACGAGTGCATACCAAAGTAGTGTGCACCGACCAACTAACTAAACAAGGATCTAAAATGACTTCTCAGTCAGTTACTCTTAACGACTCCGTAATAAAACGTATCGTTGCATGGATGAATGAACGCTTTCCTTTTGCGAATGCAGTACTCTTCTTTATTTTATACTTAACCAGTGCTGCCGTTGCTAGGTCTGCATTAGATCAAGAAATAAAAATATCTACGTTGGATTTATTTAATTGCTTAATTACCTGGGGCTTATTTTTAGTTGTCAGAATATTTGATGAGCATAAAGATTATGACTTAGATGTTCTCAATCATCCTCAGCGAGTTTTGCAAAGTGGGTTAATTACTCTAAAGCATCTTAAAGTATTGGCTTTAATTTCAATTACTGCACAGCTAGTATTTTCACTTCATCTTGATAACTATACTTTAGGTAGTGCGACCCTCAGTTGGCTAATAATGTTTGGTTATTTGTGCCTTATGGGTGTTGAGTTTTTTTGTGGTGAATGGCTTGAAAAGCGACTAACCCTCTATGCATTTACTCATATGATGATTATGCCGTTAATTGTTTTGTGGTTAGCAAATATTGCAGCGCCAAGCGGTGATATCAGTAATGTATTAACCCCATCATTATATTTAATGATGTTATTAGCGTTTGTTAGTGGTTTTTGTTTTGAAATTGCACGTAAAACAAGAGGCCCAGAAGAAGAGCGTGAAACAGTTGATTCTTATTCTAAAATTTTTGGCACAAAAGGTTCAGCTTATGTAGTAGTAGGCCTCATTACAGGCATGTTATTGAGCCAGGTTGGGTTATTAGTTTTATTAGAAGTGCAGCATGGCTGGGCATATTGCATTGCTTTATTAGGTACTTATTTATTAGCGATTAAACAGGTATTTAGCTTCATTGCCGCTCCAACGTTGAAAGGTCGTGAGAAGAACGAAGCGATGATTGGTGTGAATATGTTGGTAGGCTATTTGGTAATAATAATCGCAGTATTAGTTAATAACGGCATCGCATGGAGCATCATTTAATGACCAGTACAACGCAACAATTTATCACTCCTGCACGACACATATTTTCTAAAGAAAATGAAGCAAAAGTAGACGTTAGGCACGGCGGAAATACTTGGCAAGCAGAAGCTGCTGATGTATCAAAGAATCATTTATCAATTTTTTGTGAGCAGTGTTCTCCTTTAGTTGCTGGTGAAACTATTGAACTTGTTCAAGTTAGTATATTTGGACAAGTTTTTGAATTCACAGAATTAACCTTAATAAAACGTGAATCAGCTCAAGGACGTAAAGTACGCTTAGTCTTACGTAATGATAACGATGAAGAAACAAGTCGATTATTATGGCAACTCAGCTATGTCTTACGTCAAAATGGAAAAACTGCTTCCGATAAAAAATATAACGAATTTACACTGCCTAAAATCCCTGCTCGCGGTTTATATACTGAAGAGGCCCGTTTAGAGCGTTTGCAATATGTTCGCGATAATACCGATGCGAAGCTAGAGCGAATAGCGGAAACAACGCTCGAAGCGAAGGCCCTTGTTAGTAATATTGAAGCTTTAGTTGGCTCCGTTGAAATACCTGTGGGTATTGCCGGACCTTTGCATATTAAAGGGGGCCACGCTGATGGTTTATTTTATGCACCAATGGCAACAACAGAAGGTGCTTTATTAGCTTCCGCTACGCGTGGTGCAACGGCGTTATCCCGTTCAGGCGGCGTAAACGTACGAGTAATTGGTCAGCGCATGTTGCGTGTGCCTGTGTTCGTATTAACGGATTTAAATTCTGCTTTATTTTTTGCCGAATGGGTAAAAGATCATTATGCAGAAATTGCAGAACAAACTCGAAAATATTCTAATTATGCGAATCTTGTAGAAGTAAATACTGAGCTGATGGGGCGTACAGTTCACGTTCAGTTTTCGTATGAAACGGGAGACGCTGCTGGTCAAAATATGACGACAACCTGTACTTGGCAGGCATGCCAATGGGTGATTGCTCAAATGCAGCAATTCCCAGGTATAGAGTTCGAAAATTTCATGATCGAAGCTAATTTATCGAATGATAAAAAAGTAACGTATAACTCTTTCTTAAAAGGAAGAGGCGTTCGTGTTTTAGCTGAATGTTTATTGACTGACGAAGTGTGTCAGAAGGTATTGAAAGTTACCCCTAAGCAACTGTTTACCGCTTACAACCAATTTATCGGCGGCAGTATTGCTTCTGGTATGATCGGCATGAATATTAATATTGCTAACGTTATTGGCGCTATTTTTACGGCCACCGGACAAGACATTGCCTGCGTTCATGAATCTTCGATTGGTCAATTATATTTAGAATTAACTGATGATAATGAAGTTTATGCCACGTTACGCCTACCGAGCTTAGTGGTTGGCAGTGTTGGTGGTGGTACTAGCCTTGCGCAGCAAAAAGAGTGTTTAGAATTAATCGGTTGCGCCGGGCCGGGTTGTTCTCACAAACTAGCTGAAGTGATCGCAGGTTTTTGTTTAGCACTGGACCTATCTACCTTGTCGGCTATTGCTAGTGACCAGTTTGCGCGTGCTCATGAAAAATTGGGACGTAATCGCCCTGTAGAATTCTTGAAGTTAGGGGACTTGAATAGCGAGTTTTTCACGCGTTCAATGCAATCCTATTATGAGCGTCAAAATATACAAGTTGAAGAGGCAAACCCTCTTCAACTTGAGAGTAAAGGCAGTAGTATTATTACTGAACTTACTGCTCATAAAATTAATAAATTAGTCGGGCACTATCCTTTTGAACTGAAGCTTGCAGGTCAGTCTGAGAGCAAAAAAGTGATGGTGAAAGTGAAGCCTCTCGATGATGAAGTCATCTTGATGCTCAATAGTATGGCCTCGATGTGCGATGCTCGCTTAGCGCATGCTTATAACGAATTTAAAAATGGTATTGGATTTAAAGGCTGTCATAAGCGTGAGCTCGCTGTGATGTCGCAAACCGATGCTCGTTTTGTCAATAATGCCCCGACGACTTATCTTGCATGGCAGGACGATAGCCGAGAAGCTTATGTACTTGTACAAGAGCTAATGGAAAATATGGAATTGATGGACAGTGCAGATGATACCTCTGGCTGGACTCAAGAGCATATTCAAGTGGCTATTCGCGGAATCGCAGAAGTACATTCAATCTGGTATGGAAAAGAAGCCGAGCTTGCGGAAAAAGATTGGATCATTGATGCACCGACTGCAGCCAATATGGTTGAGAAAACACGACTGTGGGAAATGTTAGGTGCACATTCTGCGGAAGAATTTCCAGAGTGGTTTAGCGATTCTGACTTAGCTCGCTACCGAGATCGTTTATACAGTATGAAAGATTGGTATAGCGAAATCGATGAAATGCCAAAAACGTTAATTCACAACGATTTTAATCCTAGAAATATCGCTTTCCGTCGCCTACCAGCGCCAGAGGGGCAAGAGAAGGGAGCGTTAACGCTATGTGCTTACGACTGGGAATTAGCCACGATACAGCTACCACAGCATGATTTAGCTGAGCTTTTGGTCTTTACCTTACAGCCAGATTTTAATGCAGAAGATATTGAACTTTATATCGAACAGCACCGCATAGAATTAGAAGTACTTGTCGGTGAGCCTATTGATGCTAAGCAATGGCGCCGCGGCTTCACTCTAAGCTTATGGGATTTGGTCATTAACCGTATTCCTATGTATGCCATGGCTCATACCTTTAGGCATTATGGATTTATGGATCGAGTGCAATCAACTTTCCGTAAATTACTCGATAATGAAGTTCAGCGTATGCTTGATCAGGAGAACAAATAAATGAGTACCGAAATATTTTTGACATCTGATGAAGCAGTTAAAATTGATGAAAATCTTCTAGGTGGTAAGGCAAAGAATCTAGCTTGGCTTTCACGACAAGGTTTGCCAGTACCGCGTTGGTGGGTATTAACCACAGAATGTTTTACTCAGCAATTAAAAGCGCTGAACATTGAAGATTGGGTACAGCAAGAGCTAGCTAAGCTCAGCTCTGATACTAAAAAAATTGAAAATGATGAGATTGCAAAAGTTGCAACAAACATTCAGAAAGCGATTGGCGAGCAACCGCTGCTTCCAGAAATCCAGCAGTTAGTACGAGAGCGTTTATCGGCTGATGTTTTAGCAAATACGTCTTTAGCGGTTCGTTCATCCGTTGTTGGTGAAGATGCTGAGGGTGCTTCGTTTGCGGGTCAAATGGATTCGTATTTATATCAGCAAGGCGAAGAAGCCGTTTTCGCTTCTATCATCAAGGTGATGCAAAGTGCTTTTAACCATCGCGCTTTGGCTTATCGTATTCATAAAGGTTTGAGTATCACAGATATTCGCGCCGCGATTATTATCCAAGAAATGGTCGATGCGGATGTTGCGGGGGTTATGTTTACCGCGAATCCAGCAACCGGTAATCGTCGCCAAGCGATGATCTCGTCAACTTGGGGTTGTGGTGAAGGTATTGTTTCTGGAGCGTGTAATACAGATGAAACAACCGTTGGCTTATTTGATGATGAGATAGAAACCTTAATTAATACTAAAGATACGACGTTCATTTTTGATCAATCGTCATCTCATGGTGCGAAAGAAGTCGCTGTTGAAGAAAGTAAGCAAGATGTAGCATGTCTAGATAATAGTCAAGTCTTCAAGTTGCGTGATTTAGGGCTGGAAATTGCGAAAACATATCAAATTCCTCAAGATATAGAATGGTGTTTGAAAGATAACAAATTTTATATCTTACAAGCGCGTCCTGTGACTAGTTTACCACCGTTAAATTCTGATCAAGATGATGTCGTAGTATGGGATAACTCCAATATTCAAGAGTCCTACTGTGGCGTAACAACTCCGCTAACGTTTAGTTTTGCCAATAAAGCGTATAAAACGGTTTATGAGCAAACGATGAGGTTATTAGGTGTTAATGAATCTACGGTACAAGCGAATCAAGGAATGTTGGAAAATATGCTTGGGCTAGTGCATGGTCGAGTCTATTACAATATTAATAACTGGTATCGTGGGCTGCTGTTTCTACCGTCGTTTAAAACGAATAAGTCTGATATGGAAAGGATGATGGGATTAACGGATCCTGTTGACTTAATTCAGGATCAAGAGCTTTCTACTAAAGATAAACTGAAGAAACTGCCTCAAGTTTTACGTGCTCTATTCGCTATGATGAGCCGCTTCCGAAAAATGGACAAGCTTGTTTATGATTTTCGTGCGCTTTTCCAACAGGAATATCAATCTGTAGATCGACAAACATTGCATACGTTAACGATTGGACAGTTAATATCCGAAAGTCGCCGTTTGGATAAATCACTATTGGAAAATTGGACCACGCCGATTGTTAATGATTTTTACGTAATGATGATGAACGGACGTGTTCACCGTTGGCTAGAAAAAATATCCATAGAAAATCCAGAAGTAGTACAGAATAATTTATTGTCTGGGGAAGAAGGAATAGAAAGTACTGAGCCGACGAAGTTTTTATTGCGTATGTGTGACTATTTACGCAAAACTCCCACGACTCAGCAGTTAGTTACTGACTCTGAAAACTCTGTTTTATTAGCTTTGATCCAAACACAAGATCAAGAATTTTATAAGCAATGTCAGGAATATATCGAATTGTACGGTGATCGTACGATGGGAGAATTGAAGTTAGAGTCAATCACCTTGCGTCAAGACTCATCCTTCATGTTCGCTATTCTGAAGAACTTCTTATTAAAAGCAGATCTTACCTTGGCAACGTTGGCTGAAAACGAAGCTAGATTCCGTGGTGAAGCTGAAGAAGCTGTTATCCCAGTTATTAAGAAAAACTTAGGTAAACGTGCACTCAATAAGTTCAATAAGGACTTGTCAGCATTAAGAGATGCAATCCGAAACCGAGAAAATATGCGATTAGCGCGTACGCGTATGTTCGGCTTATATCGTGATATCTATGTTGAAATAGGTGAGCAACTGGCTTTCTTTGGCAAGCTTAATGATCCGCGAGATGTCTTCTATTTAACCATCGAAGAAATTTATTCTTATAAAGATGGCCGTTCAGTGCAAGCGCAATTACAGCCATTAGTTGATGTGCGAAAAGAAGAGTTTGCATCGTATGAAAGTGAAGACCTTCCTCATCACTTCTGGACCAAAGGCGCGGTATATTGCAACAACGAATTTGAGTATCCGCATCAAGACGAAGATGTTGATCTTAATGCCGCACAGCTGAAAGGTACGGGTTGTTACCCTGGCGTAGTAGAAGAAAAAATACGATTAATCTTTTCTCCTGATGACGAACTGAATTTAGATGGTCAAATTTTATGTACCGTTCGTACCGATCCAGGTTGGGCCCCCTTATTTCCAACGGCAGGTGGCATTATCGTAGAGCGTGGGTCTACCTTGTCTCATTCTGCTGTGGTTGCTAGAGAATTGGGTATACCAGCTATTGTGGGTGTTCCAGAACTGACTAAGATTCTTCAAGATAAAGAATCAATTCGTATGAATGGAACATCAGGAAAGATTGAGCGGTTAGAGGTCACCGTAGAAACTGATATGGCAGGTAAGGAAGAAACGATCAATGAATAAGGTAATTCAAAGTGCGGCTGATGATATAAAGTTGCCAAAAGAATTCTTCTCTATCGCTAAGAAAGTTTATCAAGGGGATCCAAACTGGATCCCAGAACAGGAAGAGAAAGTTCGTAGCCAATTTTCTGAAGACAATAGCTATTTCTCTAATAACAAAGCGAAAGTATTTGTTCATGAAAGTAACGCGCGTTTGGTGGGCTTTTATAACCCTACGGTTGTTATTGAAGATGAAAACGTGGCTTATTTTGGCTTTTGGGAAACAATAAACGACTCAAAAGTCACGGCTACTTTATTTACTGATTTCGAAGCATGGGCCAAAGAATGTGGCGCAAATCGTATTTATGGGCCGATTAATTTTTCTACTTATCAAGGTAATCGATTAAGAATTGATGCTTTTGATCAAGCTCCGTTTATTGATGAACCGTATAACCCAAGTTATTACCCTAGCTTAATTAAAGAGCAGGGTTATGAAGTTAAATATCATTATTTGACGGGCATTAATCAGAATTTGCCTAATTTAATTAAGCAGTTAGCACCCTCTTTCAAAATGATGAATAAAAAGCTGGAGGGTATGTTTAATTTCGAACCTTTGAACGAAAAGGTTTGGTTAGAAAATCTTGAAAATTTATATCCGCTTGTGGATTCAATTTTCAGTGAGAATTTTGCCTATACGCCAATTAGCTGGGAGAATTTTCAAGTTCAATGTGGTGAAAGATTTGCTAAAAAAATGTGCCCTAAAACTTCCATGTTGGTGAGAGATAATGATGGTGAAATAGCTGCATTTTTTATTACTTATCCAGATTATGGAAGCTTGGTCAATCAGCAAGGAATAGAAGAGAGTGGAGATGCTGCAAACGAATTGAACAGTTCTGACATAAGTTTTGATCTACATTACCCGTTGTTAAAGACACCAAGATTATTATTAGCGAAAACAGCAGGTATTGCTCATAAATATCGCGCTTATGGTTTGTTTCCGCTGATGATCATGCGCATTGCTTCTGCGGCTAAGGATTCTTATGAACATATGGCAGGAGCAATGGGGCGAGAAGATAATCCATCACTGAGTATTTATCATAAATTAGTTGCTGAGGGGAATGTAGATTTTGTCCCTCGTAACTATGCCCTATTTACTAAATCGTTAGATAATACAGATAGCTCTGAGGGAAAATAGCATGATTGATAATGGCAATTTTATCAGTCGTTTTATCAAAAATGCTGAGAATACACCGAATAAAATTGCCTTACAGTTGCCTCAAATGGAAGGGCAGCAATGTACGGCAGAAGACATAATTAGCTATGGTGACCTCAGCTCACTGATTTCAGCCTATAAAATATTGTGGCAGAAAAAAGGTTGGCAGGCCGGTGATCGCGTCGTGGTCATTCTTAAACCAAGCAAAGAGCTGTACGCCATTGCTATGTCACTTTTTTCTTTGGGTATTGTTGCGGTCTTCATTGATACAGGCATGGGCCGCAAGAAAATTCAAATGGCGGTTCGTGACTCAAATGCGAAAGCCATTATTAGCATGCAAGCATTGGTTAAGCTGTTTTGGCTTGTTCCTGCTTTATGGCCGTTACAACGCTTTGCTATCGATGGTTCTGGGTTAGGGTATAGCAATATACTTGATCAAGTTGGAAAAATTATTTTGGACGGTGGTGATCAGCTTCCAGCATTAACGGCAGTGCAGCGATCTAATAACGACCATGGTCTAATTTCTTTTACTTCAGGAAGCACCGGTAGGCCAAAGGGGGCAGATAGAACGCACTTTAGTTTGATTCAGCAGCACTTAGCGATTCGAGATCATTGGCCTGATGAGCCTAGCGATATTGATTGTCCTTGCTTTCCGGTTATGGTTTTACATAACCTTAGTTGTGGTATGACAACCATTATGCCAAAGGTCGATCTTGCGCAACCTTCAGAAGTGAATGCTGCAATTGTTATCGGGCAAATTCGTCAGCATAAAATCTCTCGTTTAAGTGGTGCGCCCGCTTATATCAGTAAACTTGTCGATTACCTTAGTGAACAAGAGACTAGCTTGCAAACGGTGAGTGAAGTCAAAAGTATTGTTGTTGGAGGCGCGACGGTATCAAAGAGTTTAGCGCTGAAAATACGTTCAGCCTTTCCTGATGCTGATGCCAGAATTGTTTATGGTTCGACGGAAGCGGAGCCCATTTCAGATATTAAAATTGATGAATATCTTGAAGAATTTAATAATACTGAAAGTGATAATAAACAAGCCGGCTACCTAGTTGGACGTGTCGCGTTGCAAGTAGATTTATTGATTAGCAATTTTTCACAGATCGAAGACCGTTATCAAAAAATGAATAAGCGGATTACCGAGCAAGACTTATTAAATCAAGCTTGTAAGGTGGGTGAGATAGGGGAGATATTGGTAAGTGGGAATCATGTTTTAAAGCAATATATTGATAATCCTTTAGCCAATAAAGAGAATAAAATTCCTCGTGAAAATGTTGCTGAAACGAAAGCAGTTTGGCATAGGACCGGAGACAGTGGCTACCTAGATGAAAAAGGCCGCTTATGGCTGAGTGGACGTATAAAAGATGTCATACAGATAAAAGACAAGGCTCTACAACCTTATCCGATAGAACAGTCCTTAGATCAAGACGAAGATATCACTCGGGCTGCGGTATTAAGCCATAGTGATCAGGTGTGTATTTTTGTACAAGTGAATGATCAGTCGTCATGCAGTTCGACAGAAATTCAACAACGTATATTGAGCACGGTTGTCGATGTTCTTAAATCCCTTGAAATTTATTCGATTCAATATATTGAAATTGATCAAATGCCCGTAGATGGACGTCATAATAGTAAAATTGACCGCCCATTATTGCGCGATGGTTTAAAGGATAACTCATATAAAAATTGCCAATTATTATCACTAAGCTCTAGAGGGTAGATCAATGCTGAAGAAAGAAAAAATCCCCTTTATCATAAAATTAAATAGAGTTGATCTTATTACGCTTTCAAGTGTATTAACGACTTTTATTGCCATGATGAGTGCGATAGACGGACACTTATATTTTGCTATGGTATTGCTATTTTTAGCGATGACGGCAGATGCTTTAGATGGCATGTTAGCGCGAAAATGGGGTCTAGAGCGTGAATTTGGTCGCTATCTAGATGGCTTTATGGATGTACTTATCTATCTTGTAGTGCCGAGTATCATCATGCTGCAATGGAAGTTTGATGGTTATTGGTCGGTGTTTATTTTATTAATGATTGCTTGTGGCTGTATTCGTCTGTCGGTATTTAATCAGGTTGGCAATATTGAAGAAGGCAGTATTGAAAAAGACAGTATTGAAGATGTGAACACCAAAAGTGCTAAGACGAAACTGGCATATAAAGGAATGCCTGTTTTTTGGAGCGTATTTATTTTAGCGGCCGTTATGATGTTAGAGAAAGTTATCGGTTTAACCCTGTCGCATATTCTATTGGCTATTAGCCTCACACTTTTCAGCTTTTACATGATTGTAGATAAAGCCTTTTTTAAATTCAGTTCGCTAACTCAAATACTGGTTTTAACTTTAGGCGGTTGCACAATATTCACTGTGTTTGCTTTACAGCAATACGGCATTGAATCGCCGGTTAATGTTTTGTTACTCGCTTTGTATTTGCAAATCCCCGTGGTAATTGGCGGAGTGTTGCATATGGTGGTTGTAAAACGTAACTATTTAGCAGCGCTCGTTATTCCAATTCATCAAGGGTTGTTTGGGGCGAATAAAACATGGCGTGGAATCTTTGTAGTGCCTTTGCTTACGGCTTTTGGTGGCCTTTGCATGATGCCATTAGAGTGGTTATTAACGCAGGCGATAGGCACTAGCTTATTAAGTCAGTGGAATCTGGCTCTACTTGGTTTTATTGCGGGTGTAGGCTATGTACTAGCAGAGCTACCGAATTCGTTTTTTAAGCGTCGTATAGGCGTTGAAGCTGGTGTCGTACCAGAAGACAAAAAATATTGGTTTATCGCACTCGACCAGCTAGATTCAGCTTTTGGTGTCGCGATTGCCTATTGGTTGATGCTAGGAATATCGTTTGAAACAGCATGGGTATATGTCATTAGTTTTCCAATCACTGCTTTATTAGTAAAGCAGTGGTTGTTTAATAAAAACTTAAAGTCTTCAGCGGCCTAATATTTAGCGGCTAATACAGTTACGACCTTGCTCTTTTGCACGATAAAGGGCAAGGTCTGATTGTTTCATAACGTCTTCTGATCGTTGCTCAGGCAACCTCTGAGCAATACCAAAGCTGACAGTAACCTGAACTTGAATAGCAGGAGACTTCGAGTTACGCCCCTTTTTGGACTGTATTTTAGGCCGTGTTTGTTGGTCTCTTACCATAAGAGGGTAGTCCTCAATATCCTTTCGAATACGTTCAATAAACGGCTCCGCTTCTTCCGTTGTTTTTCGTTTGAATAAAAGAGTGAACTCCTCTCCACCATAACGAAAAGCTTTACCGCCTCCCCGTACTTTTCCTAACTCTTGAGCCACAATTCGCAGAACATCATCGCCGGTATCATGGCCGTGCGTATCATTAAATTGTTTGAAATGATCGATGTCGGCCATAACGATACAATAGTGTTTACCGCAATGTTTTAACTCATTCAGCAACGCCCGACGTCCAGGTAGCGCCGTTAGTTCGTCAAGGAAGGCTAAGTCATGGCTATTAAATAATAAGGCAACCAGAAGGGCACAGGCTATCAAGCTGCTGAACAAGCTGGATATGTTGCTGGAATCAAACCAAGCACATACCAGAACACAAGCAATCATGCAGGCTAATAAAACGCAGTGGCTACGATCTCGCTTAATCAAGGTGTGAATAAATAAGATAAAACTCGAAATAAGTAAAAAAATCGTGATCGCCATAGGAATAAGCCACTGGCCCATAATATGTTCAGAGTCTTGGCCAAAAGGCTGCAGAGAGAAATATTGGCTTAATATTTGTGGATAATCATCAATGAACTGAACGAAGAGGTATACACTGGCTATTTGAATGCTTGCGATAATTGCCAATAATCCACCCAGTTGTGAAATCAGCTTCCGCTCTGGCAGCCAATAAATCAGAAAGAAATTTAATGGCCAATAGAAGCTTAAAAAGGTGAAATAAGCGCGCACAGTATCTTGCTCTAAGGGAGCTTGAAGATAAAACTGAATGATGCCATAGCCTATTAACAGGTTGGTGGCGGCCATTGCAATCCGGCCTTGTACAAACTGCTGCCCCAAAATAATGACGATTATCGATAAACCATAAGGCAAATATTTTAACAGGATGCGATAGCTATCTTCTAACTGGCTTGCAGCAGGCAATAATACAACAGCGGCAATTAGCAAACAGGCAGCGATGATCCATGGACGGATATGACCCAAAAGAGAATGACCTAAATAATACAAGGTCGATAAAAACGAAATGGTTGCCTGCATAGTCTGAAATTTCACTCCTTGAATACTCAGTATCGGAGATTTTGACTGATTTACCAGTTACAGAGTGTATGACTTGGTTAGCAAAGGTAAGTTCAGTGATTGAAGTACTTTCTAATAGGCATGAAAAAGCCAGCTCGATGGCTGGCTTTTTAGTAGTGGCTTCTTAGTCGTGAGACTTTACATGCACTCGGTTTAGCTAATCTTACCGGTGACACGTGCTCGTTTAGAGCCGACTTCTACTTCTTCCATATTCGCTTTTGCTTTTTCATCTAGGTAATTATCGACAAGATTTTTAACCGCAATGATCAGTCCCATTGCCACAAAAGCGCCCGGAGGTAAGATAGCGAATAAGAAATCTGGATAATCGTTAAAGATTACGATTTGCCAATTCACCGCCATTTCACCAAAGATCAACTCCATGTTGGTGAATAACGTACCTTGGCCAATCACTTCGCGAATCACACCGAGTAAGATCAATACCACCGTAAAACCAAGGCCCATCGTTAATCCATCAACCGCCGAAGGAATTACACCGTTCTTACAGGCGAAGGCATCAGCACGGCCTAGAATCGCACAGTTGGTTACGATCAATGGAATGAAGATTCCTAGAATCTGATAAAGCTCGTAGGTCAGCGCTTGCATTACCAGTTCGGTAACGGTCACGAACGATGCAATGATCATTACGAAAGCAGGCAAGCGCACTGCATCAGGAACGTGGTTACGGATAAGAGAAACCGCGACGTTAGAGCCGACCAAAACTAAAATCGTTGCTAAACCAAGGCCGATCGCATTTACCACGGTACCGGTTACCGCAAGCAAAGGACACAAGCCTAATAACTGAACGAGGGCTGGGTTATTTTTCCACAGACCATCTAATGAGATCTCTTGTAGGGATTTATTCGCCATGCGCAAGGTCCTCTTTTATAAGAGTATCGGTTTTAATAGAATCGGATTTGAGAGCGTCTGATTTAAGGGTGTAGTCTTTATCCGTTGTTAATTCTTTACGGTGCTGCTCGAAGAACTTCAATGCTAAACGAACGGAGCGAACAACCGCTCTTGGGGTAATAGTGGCCCCAGTAAACTGATCAAACTCTCCACCGTCTTTTTTCACTTCCCACAACTTCTCTGTTGGCTTTAATAATGAAAGGCCAGGGAACTGAAGAATCCAGGGATGCTTTTTCGCTTCGATCTTATCGCCCAATCCTGGCGTTTCTTTATGATCGATTACTCGTACGCCCGCTAAGCTGCCATCGAGTTTGATACCCACAATCATATCGATGTTAGTGGTATAACCATCGGGTGCCGTTGCTGGCAAGATGATCGTATGGGCTTTGCCATCTTTACGCGCGATATACGCAACCGCGCCATCGGCGATAGGGCCCAATAAGCGAACGTTAAATTCCGCATGCACTTCGTCATGCGATAGCGATATCGTATCGTTTAACAAGTCATTATCGTAAGTCCCTTGCGGTACAATTTCGTGCAACGCTTTGGCTTGAGCGATTTGAACATTTTTAATGATGCGATCTTTGGTTGCTACCTGAGCAATACCAATAGAGCCTGCTGTAACAATGGCGAATAAACCAAGGCCAATTGCGTTTTTACGAATAGAGGTCAGTAACTCTTTCATGATTAGCCCTCCTTGCTTGAAGTATCAGAATCGTTAGGCTTTGCAGGCATGCCGCGTTTTGCTTTTTCGTGGCCATACGTTCTTGGCTGGGTATAAGTATCAATTAACGGTGCTGCAAAGTTCATTAGTAATACTGCAAACGCGATGGCATCTGGGTAAGCGCCCCAAGTACGAATAACGAAAATTAAAATACCAATACCAGCGCCATAAATAATTTTACCTAGTGGTGTGGTCGAGGCAGTAACAGGGTCAGTCGCGATAAAGAAAGCCCCCAGCATCGTTGCACCGGTAAATATGTGTAGAGACCAAGGCACGTACAAATCCGCATCCCAGCCAAATAACATAGAGCAAGTACCTAAGGCCGCTAATAAGCTAAACGGAATGTGCCAAGTGAAAATACGCAGTGCCAATAGAGCTAAGCCACCGATCAAGAACGCGATGTTGACATATTCCCAGCCGCCCGCGAACCAATTACTCGCAGATCCGCCTGTAGTCTCATTTGCAAAAAGAGGCCCTTGCATAATTTCGACCGCGGTTTCATTTTTAGCTAGATGCTTATAAGTATCGAGAGGAGTAGCTCCTGAGAAACCATCCGTTAAGCCAGCAGTGCTTGAAAAAATAACACTTAACGTATCGGTAAAACTCATTATTTGGCCAGCGATTATGGCTTGGCCTGGAATTAAGGTGTCTGATGTTAAAAAGAAAGGTGTTGCCCACGTTGTTGTCATTTGCACCGGGAACGAAATCAGCACAAGAGCATAACCAACCATCGCAGGGTTAAAAGGATTATTCCCCAAACCACCGTATAAGTGCTTAGCAAAAATCATAGCAAAACTAACCGCAACAACGGTTACCCACCAAGGAGCGAAGGGCGGTAGAGCAATACCTAATAAAACGGCGGTTAAAAGCGCACTGTTATCTTTTAAGAAAAAGCTAATCGGACGCTTACGAATTTTTAAAACGATCGCTTCGCAGGTAAGTGCTGTTATACCGGCAAGTGCGATATTAATTAAGTTACCCCAACCAAAAAAGTAAGTCAGAGCAATAATACCTGGCACAGTTGCCAAAATAACCAGCATCATAATGCGGCTAGTCGTATTACCACCATGCGCATGAGGGGAGGTGATATTAACAAAGCTTGAATTAGAAAGGCTCATGTCTATGCACCTGCCTTATCGAACTGAGCTAAGTCTGCTTCTAGCTCTTTTAATTTTTGCATTTGTTTATCTAAGCCTTTTTGTAATGCTGGCAGGGTCTCTGAGCCTTGCTCTTGTGCTAGCTGGAATCGTTGTTGAGTTTTATCAATTCGATCTTGCTGAGCGCGTAATTTCTTTTCAATATCGTCGCGAGTGATCTCTTTTTTCACTGGCGGCGCTAGTTTTTTTGCTTCAGTGATTTGTTGAGCTAAAAGCTTCACTTTATCGCGACGTGTCGCAACCGCCTTTTCGAAAACTTCAATGTTCTCAATCGGTGCTGCTGGATCGTCGCTGTTTTCCGCTTCAGCTTTCAGTTCGGCGATCTTATCCATCGACTTCTTCAACCCCGCTTGGGCGGCATCGAGCTGCTTCTGCAGTTTTTCTAAATCAATAGGCTCAGGCGCTTTGCTTTCAGCACTGCCTGAATCAGGGGGGCCCGAATCTGGATTGGCAGGGTCGCCATTTTTAGCCGCTTCTTCCGCTGCTTCTTTTTGTTGAGCTAGGGCCGCTGCTTTTTTGGCCGCTTGAGCTTTTTCAGCAGTGGCTGCACGCGCTTGGCGTTTAGCTTCTTTTTCTGCCGCTTCGCGATCTAAGCGATCTTGGCGAGCTTCAAAGCGAACTCTCGAACGATCAGATTTTAACTGTGTTGCACGTTCTTCTTTAATCGCGCCTTTCGCATGGCGATAGTATTGCACCAGTGGAATTTCACTTGGGCAAACATACGAACAAGCGCCACACTCAATACAATCGGCAATATTATGCTGCTCGGCTTTATCCAACTCACCGGCTTTACTGAACCAATAAAGTTGCTGCGGTAATAAATCCGCAGGGCAGGCTTCTGTGCATAAACCACAACGGATACAGGCCGAAGCAATATCGTTAGCGGGTAATTCTTTTTGGCTCGGCGCAAGAATACAGTTGCTGGATTTTAAAATAGGCAGCTCATCACTGCTTAACGTAAAGCCCATCATAGGGCCGCCCATAATTAGACGCGGCTTGCTTTCAGACTCGCTATTAGAGGAAGCATTAAAAGAACCTAATAACTTCTGGAATAAGCTCTTTTCTTGTTTGAATCCTGCAAAGGCTAATAAATGCTTAACCGGAGTACCGATTAAAACCTCTACATTTTGCGGCTGCTCAACCGATTCACCGGTGATCGTCGTAATACGAGAAATTAACGGCTTACCTTCAGCAACCGCGCGATAAATTGCTTCACAAGTCCCTACGTTTTGGCAGACGATGCCAATCGCAGAAGGAATGCCACCACTCGGCACTTCTTTACCGGTAAGAATTTTAATCAGCTGCTTTTCGCCACCGGAAGGATACTTAGTTGGAACCGTGACTACCGTGATGTGGTGTTCGCCATGCACAGAGTGCAGGGCATCTTCCATGGCTTTAATCGCTTCAGGCTTATTATCTTCAATGCCAATCAGGCAATTATCCGCCGACGTTAACTTCATCAAAATCTGAATGCCGTGCATCGCGGCAATAGCGCGCTCACGCATTAACATATCATCGGCCGTGATATAGGGTTCACACTCAGCGGCATTAATAATTAACGTATCAATCTGCTTATCTTTAACCGCCATCTTAACCGAAGTCGGAAAGCCCGCGCCGCCCATACCAGTGATACCGCAGTCACGAATACGATTTACTAAAACATCATTGTCTGCTTCTAAATAGTCACTTATTTCGCGAGAACCATTGGCAATATCTTCTAACCATTGGTCTTGGCCATCGGTATCGATAATAACGCAAGTACCTTCAAGGCCAGAGCTATGAGGCAGCTCTCGTTGTTCAATCGCAACAATTTTTCCAGAAGAGGGTGCGTGAACTGCTGCGCTGACAAAGCCCTTAGGTTGAGCAATCACTTGGCCTTTTAATACCAAATCGCCAACCGCAACAATAACATCAGCAGGGGCACCAATGTGCTGGCCTACCGGAATAACTAATTGAGCAGGCAAAGGCAATGGTGCGATAGCCGTTTGCGTTGACTGATGTTTATTTTCTTGTGGGTGAATACCACCATCAAAAGAGTGCAGAGTAATCGGTTGCATTAGTGTGCCTCCTTGCTAGTCGCGATTAAATTAGCAGGTTTATCCCAGTGCCAATTTTGAACCGTAGTTTCAATAGGAACCATATCAATACAATCTACAGGGCAAGGCTCAACGCATAAGTCGCAGCCGGTACATTCGTCGGCAATAACCGTATGCATCTGTTTAGCGGCGCCCATAATTGCATCGATCGGGCAGGCTTGAATGCACTTCGTACAACCGATGCATTCATCTTCACGAATTAAGGCCACCATAGGCCCTTCGTTTTCTGCGCCGTGTTCCGCATCTAAAGGCTCAGGATCAACCCCTAATAAATCGGCTAGCGCGATAATCGTGCTTTCACCGCCAGGAGGACACTTATTGATTTTTTCGCCAGCGGCAATGGCTTCGGCATAAGGCTTACAACCAGGGTAAGAGCACTGGCCACATTGAGTTTGTGGTAATAGGTGATCAATTTGATCAACAATCGGATTCCCTTCAACTTTGAAGCGTACCGCCGCAAAACCTAAGATGGCACCAAAAATAATAGCGAGAGTCGCCAACAGCACAATGGCAATTAAAATAGAACTCATTATTAAATGCTCACCAATCCAGTAAAGCCCAAGAAGGCTAACGACATCAAACCTGCAGTAATCATAGCAATAGCAGATCCCTGAAACGGTTTAGGCACATCTGCAACAGCAATGCGTTCACGCATCGCAGCAAACAATACCATCACTAAAGAGAAGCCAATGGCAGCGCCAAAGCCATATAAAATGGACTCTACAAAACTGTTATCGCGCTTAATGTTTAATAGCGCAACGCCCAATACCGCACAGTTAGTGGTAATCAACGGCAGGAATATGCCTAAAACACGATACAACAAGGGGCTGGTCTTACGAATGGCCATTTCGGTGAAGCCAACCACGACCGCAATCACCATGATAAAGCTGATGGTACGTAAATATTCCAACTCAAGTGGAATCAGCAAATAGGTGTAAACCAAATAGCTGCAGACCGACGCTAAGGTCAGTACAAAAGTCGTCGCGGCTGACATGCCAATCGCGGTTTCTAACTTATTAGAAACCCCCATAAAAGGGCATAAGCCTAAGAACTGAACCAGTACAAAGTTATTCACTAAAATTGTACTGACCAGAATTAATAAATAATCGGTCATAATTGATCGCTCACTCTCATTAGGTGAATCATTGGCTAGCGCTGAATAAGGAAAATCTGAAAGCTAGCGTACTGTCTAACAACGCTCTAGCAATGCTTGTATAAAAAATAAGCACAGCTGAAAAATTGGCGCCTTATTATCCCAAATAGGCGTTATTTCTTTCAAGTATGTTTTTCAGTATTTTAAGCTCATTTTGTTATAAGTATAGCGCTGGTTAGCTTACTTCCTTTAATTAGCTCCATATGACGATAAAAAGTCGTATACAATGTCGTTTTTTGCTCCTTAGAACTTATTCACAGCTCATATATCGATAGTAGGTAAACCATGACTGATACCCTTATAAATCAAGCGGCCATCGAAGCGGCGCTATCGTCTTATCAAGATCCTTACTTAAATACTGATCTTGTTAGTTTTGGTGCAATCCAAAATATTGATATTCAGGCGACAGAGGCAGGAAGCGCGGTCAGTATTGATATTCAGCTGCCTTACCCGTCTGACTTTCTAAAAGGCGGCACCGAAGAAATTCTTAAAGTAATGGTCGGCAATGTTGAGGGCGTAGAAAGCGTCGAAATCAACATCAACTGGGAAGTGAGCGCGCATAAATCACAAAATACAGTGGAAGCCATTAGCAAGGTAAAAAACATTATTGCTGTTGCTTCCGGTAAAGGCGGCGTGGGTAAATCAACAACGTCCGTGAATTTCGCGATTGCATTAGCAAAAGATGGCGCCAAAGTCGGTTTATTAGATGCAGACATTTACGGCCCGAGCCAAGGCTTATTAATGGGGGTTGCCGAAGGCACGCGCCCTAAAACCATCGATAATAAATGGTTTGTTCCGGTTGAAGCTCACGGTGTAAAAACCATGTCGATGGCCTACCTAACCACCGACGATACACCGATGGTTTGGCGTGGCCCAATGGTCTCTGGTGCGTTAATGCAAATATTGACGCAAACCGCGTGGGGCGAATTGGATTATTTGATTATTGATATGCCACCAGGCACCGGTGATATTCAATTAACCTTGTCGCAAAAATTCCCAGTGGCCGGTTCTGTTATCGTGACGACACCGCAAGACATCGCTTTGCTAGATGCTAAAAAAGGCATCGAGATGTTCCGTAAAGTGAACATTCCGGTATTAGGTATTGTGGAAAATATGAGCATGCACATTTGCTCGAACTGCGGCCATGCAGAACACATCTTTGGTGAGAACGGTGGGCAAAAAATTGCCGACCAATACGATACTCAATTATTAGGCTCACTGCCGTTATCGAAATTTATTCGTGAACAAAGTGATGCCGGTGTGCCTGTCGTGGTAGAGCAAGAACATAGCGACGTTGCGTTAATGTATCGTAACCTTGCCCGTACCGTTGCCGTGGCACTTGCCAAGCGCACCGCGAACGATCAGCAAATTCCAAACATCAGCATTTCAGACGATTAATAATCGTTAACGCGATGCACGTTAACGTTAGAAAAAGGACAATCCCATGCGCTTAAGTGATGGTGATATTGAGAAGAAAATTGAGCAAGGTTCGATAAAAATCGAACCCGCGCCAGCCCCAGAATCCATTGCGGGAATTAGTGTTGATTTACGATTAGCGAATAGCTTTCGTGTATTCAGTAATAATACCGTAACGCATTTAGATTTATCCGGTGAACGTGAACAGCTTACCCGTGATATGGAACGCATTATGAGTAAAGAAATCGTCGTAGAAAACGACGAGCCTTTCTTTATTCACCCAGGTGAGTTGGTATTAGGGGCAACGCTAGAATCGGTAACGATTCCAGATGACCTAGTAGGCTGGTTAGACGGTCGTAGTTCGTTAGCACGCTTAGGTTTAATGGTGCACGTAACCGCTGGCAGAATTGACCCAGGTTGGGAAGGGCAGATCGTATTAGAGTTTTTTAATAACGGTAAATTGCCTTTAGCATTGCGTCCGGAAATGGTGATTTGTGCACTGTCTTTTGAAACGTTATCTAGCCCAGCGCTGCGCCCTTATAACAAGCGAGTTGATGCTAAATATAAAGGGCAGAAAGGTGCTGTTTTTAGCCGTATTGCTAAAGACTAATGTATTTTTAAATACTCGTATTTAGTTTTTTATAACACTAAATTATCGAGTGGGCTGCTAGTGCCAGCGAAATGCTGGCCTATCACGTGGGTATAAATCTGCGTGGTAGCCACATCTGTGTGTCCTAGTAATTCTTGAACCGTTCTTATATCTCTCCCATTTTGTAATAATTGAGTTGCAAAGCTATGTCTAAACGTATGGCAGCTAATCTTCTTTCGATTTAACCCGCAAGCGTGAACAGCCTTCTGTAATGCCTTGCGTGGTACGGAATCATGTAGATGGTGGCGACAAGGCTTGTCGGTAATAGGGTGTTTACAAATAGTGGTTGAAGGGAAAATAAACATCCATGCTGGCTGACGAAAAGCATTAGGATATTTCTTGCCGAGCATATGAGGAAAAGAAGGGCCTATTCCACGCTTATTATCTTCTTGCTGTAAGCTAATTGCACTTTCAATGAGTTGTTGAAGTGGAGAAGTTAATGAAGGGCTTAAAATTGTTTGTCGGTCTTTTCCACCTTTACCATCATGGACAGTAATACCACCCCGTTGAAAATCGATATCTTTTACCCGTAGCCTTAAGCACTCCGTGATTCTAAGTCCCGAGCCATACAATATTGAAAAAATAGTTTTATCGCGGCCTGATAGATTATCCAAAATCAACTGAACTTCTTGCATCGACAATACAACAGGTAAGCGACGTTGACGTTTAGCATAAGTAAAACCTAAATCACCAAGGGGTTGATTTAAGAATTGGTTGTATAAAAATGCCAACGCATTAAGTGCGGATTTCTGTGTATTGATAGCGACATCACGACGATTCGCTAAGTAAGAAAGAAACGAAACAACATGCTCGCCCGATAGGTCCTTAGGGTGCTGAAGTCGATGAAATCGAATGTAATCACGAATCCAATATAAATAGGTTTTTTCGGTGCGCATGCTATACCCACGCATGCGTATGTTTTGGCGAATTAGATTGAGGAATGGACTCTTTGACATGAAATAAACCCTCTGAATAATTTTAAAATACTATAAATTTAAACACTGGTTTTATATACAGTTGATATTGATATATTAGATCAAGTTTTGCTCGATTGCACGGAGGATTTTGTTAAAATGCGCATTTGCACTGGAAGAAGTTTAAAAAATGTAGCAAAATCAGTACATTATCAATATAGACGCTGACATAACGAGACCCTCGTTATTTATGCAAACGCGCATGCGCGTTTATCTGGAGCTTGGAAATGGATTTCAAAAATTACCGAGTCAAATCAATCAGTTGCCGTGAAGTTTCTAAAAGACACTTCCGTGCAAACGCGCATGCGCATGATTAAGCTGTTATGTTTTGAGAATGTATGAAGCAAATTAATTCGATTTGGACTCTTTCGAAAAAACACGGGTATTGCGAGTACTGCGAAGACCAGAGTTTCTTCCGCTTTATCTCTTGTGTAAGCTGTGGGGAGCTTCTTCTTGAATGCGACGAAGAACATATATTTATCGCCAAACTACCAGTGTCGGGAGATCTATTGGATTCAAAATGCCCTTGCTGTAATGAAAGCACGTTGCAGTCTAAGCCTGCAAAATCCGATAGCATAAAAGGTGCTGGTTTCTTATTGAGCGATTA
>Ga0105353_1000425_pt1 | contig 25453 bp, 25 predicted proteins | sample EN1Hudsemesocosm_2_FD_83657 | JGI IMG/M metagenome (GOLD analysis project Ga0105353, IMG submission 83657) | Methane-oxidizing microbial communities from mesocosms in the Hudson Canyon - EN10B Hudson Canyon | ecosystem: Environmental > Aquatic > Marine > Cold seeps | place: Hudson Canyon...
ACTATCAAATGTCATACAAATATGAGCTCAGAATTCGAACTAACTTTAAAAAAAGCCCTAGTTGGCTAATTAATAAAACAATATATATCGCATCATCAATAATAAATGAATTGCTGAATATTGTAATTCATTTATATGTGCTATTTAGTTTACAACTATTACTTAATCTTGCCAAAGAAAAGGACTCCGCCCTCCCTGTAGTGGTACGGTAAATTTGGCCACCTTATTAAAGGCGCTATTCTACACATCTAGACACTTTAAGTGATGCCACGACAAGAGGAACTAGATCGACTTTTACACCAGAATTTAAGTTCAAAGCTGCACAGCTCCTTGTTGATAATGACTACTTAACTGCCGATTCTATGAATATTGGTAATATCATCCATGGATAATTGGATTCGTGAGTTACACGAGTGAACGTAACGGCAGACAGAGTAAAGCAATCCCCCTTAACTCTTGATTAATAAAAAATGCGTGAATTAGAAAAACGAATTGAAGAGAAAATATTCAAAGAGGCTAGAACGATCTAGATCTCGGACTCATTGATAATCTCAGCCATGAAAGGGAACCATACTGTTAAAATATGCTTTGATGTATTTTCTGTGCGCCGCAGTAGTTATAAATTTGGGGTTCATAGAGAGCGACGGATAAAACCTGAAAGATTGAAGTCTTAGCGATGGTCAATGGAATTTCTCGCGAAAGCAATTCATCTACAGGCGCAAGGACGGTGCCAGACACAGCGTCAGCATGAGGTTCACCCATGATTCGTTACATCACGAGGCGATTAATGATAGAGCTTAATTTAGTTAACTGTCTACTTCCAAGCCATAGATATAGATATAAGAAAGCAACACAAAAACACATAACGATTACGATTACGAGTACATTGGATCGACAGCTTAAAGCCATCAACCTAATCATGCTTGGTATTGTAATGTTACGTATATCTGGACAGGAAGTCGATAAGCTTATCTAGCGATAACGCTCGATCTATTTACTCGTAAACCGATTGATTGGGCGATGGCATTTGAGTCTAGAGCTAGGCCTAAAGACGCCATGTTTCATTTAGGCCTAGGGAGTCATTATACGAATCAAAACTTCCGACAATTATTATGGCACTACCAAATTGAGCATAGCATGAGTCGTTGGGGAAATTGTTAGGATACCAGCCCCATGAAACGTTTTTTAGAAGCCCAAGAACAAAAGTATGTACCGCAAACCGGATACCGTTCTTTTTGCTCAAGCCAAGCAAAATGTGGTTATTACAGTCAAGTGAGACCTTACAGCCATTACAGAGGTTTAACACCCAATGAGTCAGAGAAAAGATACTGGCTTAAATAAAACTGTGGCCAGTTTTATTTAACCACTAAATAACGCGGATTTTAGTCTTAAATACGCCACAAACGCCATTTAACTATACATTTTATCATGCGTAGCTAGTATGTAAAACTCGTTTACATACTCATTACCATGTTTAATAAATCTATGCTATCGTCATAAGTAATAGTAGATAATATTGGTACGCACTTTGAAAAATTTTGCCTTAATTGGCGCCGCAGGTTACATCGCGCCGAGACACATGAAAGCTATAAAAGAAACAAATAATAACCTTGTTGCGGCATTAGATGTTTCTGATTCAGTAGGGATTATAGACTCATACTTCCCTTCCACCCGTTTTTTTACTGAGTTCGAGCGCTTCGACCGTCATATAGATAAAGCCAGAAGAAAATCACCTGAAACGTCTGTTGACTATATGTCTATATGCTCTCCTAATTACTTACATGATGCTCATGTCAGGTTTGCCTTCCGCTCTGGCGCTGACGCCATTTGCGAAAAGCCCATGGTGCTAAACCCCTGGAATTTAGACGGTCTACAGGAGATTGAAGAAGCTACAGGACGAAAAGTATTCAACATACTTCAACTAAGACTCCACCCTTCTCTTCAGGCAATCAAAAATAAGATTGTAGCAACTCCATCCAAGAAAAAACACGAAGTAGACCTTACTTATATCACGTCTCGTGGCAACTGGTACCTAACCTCATGGAAAGGTGTCGAATCAAAGTCTGGAGGAATAGCTACAAACATAGGTGTTCATTTTTTTGATATGCTGCACTGGCTATTTGGTCGACTACAAAGAAACGAAGTTCACTTATACACGCCACGTAAAGCATCCGGTTACCTAGAATATGAAAATGCCCGCGTCCGTTGGTTTTTATCCATAGACGAAAATGACCTCCCAAATAGCTGCCAGCAGACAAACCAGAGAACATTCCGCTCTATATCAATTGATAATAAGGAGGTCGAATTTTCAGGAGGCTTTACAGACTTACATACGCTGAGCTATGAACAAATTCTCTCTGGAGATGGATTTGGATGTGAAGACGCTAGAACAGCGATACAAACAGTTCACGATATTAGGAATAGCAAAATAACCAATACTCCAACAGACATTCACCCTTTTGCATCTCTCAAGCTATGAGTAAGCCCTCAGGAATACACTCCACAGCGATTATTGACGCTGGCGCTAGTGTTGGCCAAGACACCAGAGTCTGGCACTGGTCTCATGTTTGTTCAGGCGCTCAAATTGGCAGTAACTGTTCACTAGGTCAAAACGTTTTTGTTGGCAATAATGTCCGTATCGGTAATAACGTAAAAATACAAAACAATGTGTCCGTCTATGATAATGTTCAACTAGAAGATGATGTATTTTGCGGCCCAAGCATGGTGTTTACAAATGTTTACAACCCTCGTTCAGGTATAGAGCGAAAAGATCAGTATCGAGACACCTTAATTCAGAAAGGGTCAACTTTAGGGGCTAATTGCACGATTGTTTGTGGAGTTGCTATTGGCAAATATGCTTTTGTTGGAGCTGGCGCCGTTATTAATAAAGATGTTAAACCTTATGCACTAATGGTAGGAGTGCCGGCTAAACAAATTGGGTGGATGAGTAAGTTTGGTGAGCAGTTAGACCTTCCTTTGACAGGTCATGCTGAAATAGTTTGTAAGCATACGGGCGATATGTACACGTTAATAGATTCACGATTAACAAGAGTAAATAAATAAACGTATGCAATTTATTGATTTACAAGCACAGTATCAGTTATTGAAAACAAAAATTGACGCGCGCATTCATGGAGTGTTGGACCATGGTCAATATATTATGGGGCCAGAAGTCCAAGAACTAGAAGAACAGCTTGCCAGCTATGTGGGGGTTAAGCATGCCATAACCTGTGCTAATGGTACTGACGCTTTACAACTAGCTTTAATGGCTTTAGGCATAGGAGTTGGCGACGTGGTATTAACGACCACCTTCACTTTTTTTGCTACGGCAGAAGTTATTAGTTTGGTAGGCGCAACGCCCATCTTTGTCGATGTTGATGAGGGTACATTTAATATAGACCCTGAAAAATTAGAAGGAGCAATTAAGGATTTTAAACCTAAAAGAGGTAAGCAGCTTAAAGCTGTTATTGCTGTAGATTTATTTGGGTTGCCTGCTGATTATTCTCGAATTGAATCAATTTGCAAACGATATGATTTAAAGTTAATCGAAGACGCTGCGCAAGGTTTTGGAGGTAAGATTAATAACCAGCGAGCTGGTAGTTTTGGGGATATTGCTACGACAAGCTTCTTCCCAGCAAAACCATTAGGCTGTTATGGAGATGGGGGCGCAGTATTTACCGATGATGATGAGCTGGCTGTGCTTATTAAGTCACTAAGGGTTCATGGTAAGGGTGCAGATAAGTATGACAACGTATGTATAGGTATGAATAGCCGTTTAGACACCATGCAGGCAGCCATATTATTGGAAAAGTTAGCGGTGTTTGAAAATGAAGTAATCCTAAGAAATAATGTGGCCGTTAAATATACTTCGGCCCTAAAGGGCTCATTCTTGGTACCCCATATTCCTGTAGGTTACCGAAGTGCTTGGGCACAATATACGCTCGTCGACACCTATCGCTCTAAGCGGATCAACATGCTGAAAAAGCATGGCGTGCCTTCTGCAATTTATTATGGTAAGTGTATGCACCAACAAGAGGCTTTTAGACGTATTCCTTACAAAGACGCTAGTGTGAGTACTGCTTCTAAATTATCATCTCAGGTTTTCAGTTTACCAATGCATCCTTATCTAAATGATGAGTCGATAGAAGTGGTCGTTTCTTCTTTATTGAAAAGTATCGACGGTGATTAAACAAAGGTTTTTCAGGCTGGTCGGCAGCGACTTTAATAAAAACTTTTTTAAAGTTTTCTCTGGAGCTTCTATTGCTTCGATTATATCTGTTATCGTTATTCCGATATCAACCCGCCTATATTCGCCAGAGCAATTTGGGGTTTTCCAACAGTTTGCTAGCGTGGTGTTGGTATTCTCCTCTATTTCATCATTTCGATATGAACTAGCAATTGTATTACCAAAAAAACGACAACGGTCAGAAGCTGTTACTCTGCTAGCTTTAATTTGCCTGCTGGTTAGTACGTTAGCTTATTCTTTGCTCTTCTTTTTTTTGGGTGAGTGGTTTTTAAACTACATAAATGCAGTTAGCTTAGTTCCGTATTTAATTTTGATCCCTATTAGTATTTTCGTGTCAGGTTTGTTTCAAATATGCCAATTCATACTCGTTTCTTCGGCTAATTATGGCAGGCTCTCAAGAAACAAGGTCTTTTCGTCGTTAACTAATCAAAGTGGCATCATCGGCCTTGGGGCTATTGCTCCCTCCGCTGGGGGCTTGGCTGTATCATATATGGCTTCACAGTTGGTAGCATCAATTTTAGTGTTGAAAACATTTAATTTTCAGTCTTTACGGAAGTTAAGATTTAAATATATGCTCTTACTAGCAAAGAGATATAAGAAATTTCCATTAGTAAATAGTCTTAATGTATTTCTCAATACAATGTCTTTGCAAATGCCAGTTTTTTTGTTGGGTAAATACTTTAATGCTGAAGTAGTTGGCATTTACATGCTAGCCAATCGATTATTAGAATTACCTTTAGCACTAATAAGCTCCTCGGTAGCTCAGGTGTATATGAAGTCTGCTGCAGACTGCCATAATATACATGATGGTCAGTTAAAGGAGCTATATCTGTCGACACTTAAAAAATTAATTTGCATCGCTAGTTTTGCGTTGATTGTCGTATTTATTTTTGCTGATATAGCGGTTGATATGATATTTGGGTCAGAGTGGATAAATACTAGTCTTTTTATGCAGATTCTTATTATCTATAAATTTTTTCAGTTTTTGAATTCCCCATTGAGCAGCACATTCGTGATTGTCAATAAACAAGAGCTTGCACTGGGGTTGATTCTAGTTTCTATAGTTGCTAGATATTTCAGTATGCTGGTTTTTAAGGATACGGTTGAGTCGATGTTATACGCTTTTACTGTATCCAGTGCTTTATTTTATATTTTATTTAACTATTTCATGTACCGGGTGATTAAGTGAAAAAGAGAATTGTTTTTTTTATTTCGAGAGCTCTTTGGCCGAAGTACACACAAAAAAATAGAGTCATTCACTCGTTATCAATAATGATTAAGTGCTGGGTATGGCAAAGAGTTTTTGGATTTAACCGAACAACATACTGGCCCGTTCATTGGTCTAGTAAAATTATTTGCCCAGAGAAAGTAGACTGTGGAACTAGGAGCCCTGGGCTCGGAATGGGCTGCCATATTGATGGCCGTAATGGTATTGTCTTTGAAGAAAATGTTTGGGTCGGGCCTCGAGTATCGATAATATCAATGAATCATTCAATAGAGAATTATCTCGAGTATTTGCCTTCAAATCCGATCAGAATACGAAAGAATTGCTGGCTTGGTGCGAACGCTGTTTTGTTACCCGGCGTGAATATTGGTGAGCATACAATTGTTGCGGCAGGTACGGTTGTGACTAAGTCGTTTCCCGAAGGCAATCAAATACTTGGTGGTGTGCCTGCGATGGTAATTAAAAAAATAGGCCCTTATATAAATACCTAAAATGTAAGGGGTACTGTTAAATTTGAGATTATACGGAAATTGATGGAGTTATTTATTTGATGAAACGTAAATACCGGGAATTATGTGAGCAGGAGCCGACTATTCCCATTTTTAGTAAGCCATGGTGGTTAGACTCAGTATGTGGTGAAAGCAACTGGGGAGTTTGTATGGTTGAAAATAACAATCAAATTATTGCAACCATGCCATATTATATGGCTAAAAGGTATGGTTTTACCTACTTAACTCAACCGCCTTTAACCCAAACTCTTGGGCCTTGGTTGCGAGCATCAGAAGCTAAGTATAACAAGGTGTTAGGGCAACAAAAAGACTTGATGCAAGCTTTAATAGAGCAGCTTCCAAATTATGATTATTTTATTCAAAATTGGCACTATAACAATACAAATTGGTTGCCATTTTATTGGAAGGGCTTTAAACAAACGACACGCTATACCTACGTTATAAATGATTTGACTGATCTTGACCGTGTATACGCAGAGTTTGAGCACAGCAAGAGGAAAAATATAAAAAAATGCGAGGGTATAGTTGATATTATTTATGATATTCCATTCGATATTTTCTATGAAAATCACAAAATGACTTTAGCAAAACAAGGTTCAAATATATCGTATTCTAAAGCGCTGTTTAAAAAAGTTTATGAGGAAGGCTATAGCAATGGATGCGCTAAAACAATTGGCGCTTATGATAAAGATCAAAACTTACATGCAGCGTTATTTGTTATTTGGGATGATATGAGTGCATATGACTTGATTAGTACTATTGACCCAGATTACCGTCGTCATGGTGCCGCGTCTCTATTAATAAAAGAGATTATTAAGTATGTTTCAGTAAAAACTAAAAAGTTCGATTTCGAAGGATCAATGATTGAACCCGTTGAAGCGTCATTTAGGCAGTTCGGAGCTAAGCAAACACCTTACTCTCAAGTCACAAAAGACAACTCTAGAATGTTGTCTTTTGCGAAAGCAATCAACTCACTCATCAGATAATAGTAACTTTTTAATTTGTTCTAAAGAAGTATTCAGTCCTAGTTGAGAATGTTATGTCAGAAATGTATAAAGAACCTGAGTGGATTATTCATATTGGTGCTCCACGGACTGGCACAAGCTATCTTAGAAAGCATGTGTTCCCATATATAGATGGTGTGGATTTTCTAAATAAGCAAGGTTATTTAGGTGATAAACAATCTGTTTCAGATTATTTCACTTCTATTGCTCATGCTGCTGATGGTGATGAATTGTATGCTGAAAGTCTCGTGAATGCAGGGATTCCAGCTATCAACTCAAGAAAAGTGTTAATTTCTGAGGAACACTTTCTTTGGTCTGTCTATCACATGTTCGGGAATGTCCGGGGTAGAGCTTACTTACTTAAGAAAATAGTACCGAATGCTAAAATTATTATCACGATCAGACGTCAGCCTGAGTACCTTATTTCCTTGTTTAAGTATCTTTCTACATTGCCTCACTGGCATTTGCATAAGCAGATGAGTCGTATAGATAATATGGTTGATTTCGATGACGAAATTACGGCTTTAAATATACATAAATTTCTGAGCGTACCCTGTGGCTTTGACGTCACTAAAAGATTTAAACAGAAAGCTCCTGGAGAAGGTTATTTTTTACGAGATTGTCGTCATTTTGTTTCTGCAAATGTTAGCTGGTATAAACTTGTGGAAATATATAGAGAGCTGTTTGGCACTGATCATGTACTCGTATTGCCTCAGGAGTTGTTGAAATCAGACCCTGAAAAATGGTTATCAAATTTATCAACATTTATTGGTGCTCGTGTTTCGACTCCTAAGTCTTCTTTAAATGTGAAAGTCAATACAACGGATGCCGTCATTTCACCTTTTAAGAGCGAGATGCACGCCAAAAAATTTATTGAAACAGTTCTTGCAGTTAATTCTTCGGATAACCACTTGATTGCAGCTCGCATAGGTGAATTGGATTTCAAAAGCTACGGCTATCTAGATGCAGGTGAGCACAGGAAACTCACTACTCGATATGGGTTTTCTGGTAATAGAGAGCAACTGGCTTTTTCTTCTAGATTAAGTGATTTATCGAGTATTGTTACCAGAGCAAGGCGAGCTGGCACATCAAAATTGATAGTTTTTGTAGCTAGGAAGCTATTGAACTCGATTAAACCTAGGCTGAAGAGCCTGCTTTCGAAAGGCTATAGGAAAGCTGTAGGATTTACTGACCGAATGAATGGTTTGGATTTTGAAAACATAGTGCCACTAGATAAACTCAACTTACCCGAGGCTGATTGCTTCCAATACGAAGGTACGAAAAAGTTTGAACTGGCTAGGATATTAAAAATAATCGGTATAAGTGAGGGCACTGTCGCAATTGATTACGGTAGCGGAAAAGGGCGCGTTGTGGCTTATCTAGCTCAGCAGCCAAAAGTCATTAAAGTTTATGGTGTTGAGCTTTCATCCGAATTAGCCGATGTCTCATTAGATAATCTGAGAACACTTAAAATAGGAAATGCTGAAATATTGAAAATGGATGCGAGGGACCTTCCTTCGACTATTATTGATAAGTCAAACTTAATATATTTTTATAACCCTTTTCCTCGTGCTGTTATGGATACGGTTTTGAGTCATGTTGTAGATTCTCTTGTACGCTGCCCTAGAGAGCTTAGTGTTGTTTATTTTAACCCTATATATGACGAGGCCTTTAAAAGGATTGGTGCCTTCGATTTATGCCATGAAATAAAAAACCCCTTATCAAACACTGCATTTTATGTTTATAAATATAGGATCAAAACATCAATGGTGAGTCCTGCTGCGGATTTAACCAAGAGCTCGGAGGGGTAAGATGATATGTATTCAGTGCTCCTCACGATTATTCAGCGAGAAGAAGTATATTTTTGATACTATTTTCTCGGAGTGGTTTGACATTAGTTACCAAGTGAAAATAGCCCCCTCAGTTTCCGGATTTCTCATTCAGCTCCCAAATGACAGCTCTCTGCATTTAAGTTCGATATTTTGGGATGGTGTATCAGAAGGATATTTAGAGAAAAATTCGCTGCCAAAGGTTTGTTATATCGAAAATGAGTTTACGTTAGAGAAAAATATTCCGTTACTGTACGGAGATAAATTATTAGAGGTTGGTTCTAGCTCAATAAATTGCGGCATTGATGTATTTGCAGCCTGTTTCTTTATGTTGTCGAGGATGGAAGAGCCGATTATTGCTGAACGTGATAGTCATGGCCGATTTCCTGCTACTGCATCTACAGCCTTTAAATACGATTTTCTTGAGCGGCCAATTGTGGATGAATATGTTGAGATGCTCTGGAATATGCTGTCTAAGCTAGATGGCTCTTTACAAAGAAAAAAAAGAGCACCCTCTAATTTTATTACATGTGATGTAGATTGGCCTTTTGACCCTATAAGGCGCTCATTTTATAGGACGCTGAGATCAACTTTGTCTGATGTTGTACGTAAAAGGAGGTTGTTATCCGCCTTAACGACGCTATTAGTATATTTAAAGCATTCTATAGGGCTTGCTCATAAGGATGGTTATAGGGAAGCTGTTACTTGGATCATGAATGAAAATGAAAGAGTTGGTAATAAGGTAGCTTTTTATTTTATTACTGAAAATACAGATAAACTTGACTCTGATTCTGATTTCGATTCAGTTGAGATTCGAGAGTTATTTCGAGATATACACTCCAGGGGACATGAAATTGGCTTGCATCCTGGTTATAACTGCTTCAACAATCCTGAGTTATTTAAAAAGTCAGCAGTAACTTTAAAAAGAATATTAAAAGAAGAAGGAATTAATCAATCTTTACTGGGGGGAAGGATGCATTATCTCAGGTGGGATGCTGTAATTACCCCAAAATTATGGAATGACAATGGGTTTGATTATGATTCTACGTTAGCGTTTGCTGATAAAGCAGGCTTTAGATGCGGGACTTGCCACTCTTTTCCTATGTTTGATCTAGTTAATAGAAAGGCTTTGAATGTCATTCAGAAGCCTTTGATCAATATGGAGTGTACTATTATTGATCAACGTTATGAGGCGTTAGGGGTTCTTGGGGAGGGGGCCCTAAAAAGGTTTTTATTTTTTAAACATGAAGTTTATAAGCATAAAGGCGACTACGTTCTTCTTTGGCATAATACCCACCTTAATGTTGATGAAGAAGAAAACATATATAAAGAAGTCATAAGTCTTAACGACTACAACTAAATGTCACGCAAGTATTAGGGCATCTAAGTGGACCTCTGTATCTTAGATTATGAATAATTAGCTATTCTCATTACCGGAAGTTATTGAGTATATCTGATCACAGATTATGCTTAATATTGCATTGTAAGTTATTCCCTAACTCCATTTACATACAGGATGGCATCCAAGCACTCAGTCATACCGGATGATATTGTATGGACAAGTGGAGTCAGTTGATATAAAAATTAATGCTGAAATAGATGTAGGGAAATTATCTCTGGATTTTTATGTAGAAAGAATGAGAGAGAATAACAGGCTCATTTCCTACCAGCATTCACCTATTTATAGATCGATTTTATAACAATAGTATTTTGAATTCAAAAAGAATTTGGCTACCTCTATATTGTAAAAGATAGAAAAGTATTACTTTCTTGGTTGCCTCTGCTCAAGCAAAACTATATTTCTCAATTGAAACAGAAGAGATAATATTATACCTTTTAAGACGCAGTAGTAATGCTTTTAGTACCCGAAAAAATCAGCTGTACCGACGCCTAATTTCTGTCAATATTAATTCCGCTGCATTACCATTCCCATAAAGCATACCTGAAAAGGGTTGTTGGGGGAGGTTAGCTTTATTGGCAATACATTGGGCTAATGAGTCACTATTTTCAGGAACTGGTGGAAACAGAATATTGTGCCCTGCATCAACCAATTCTGTCCACTCTGTTTCAGACCGAATAGTAAAACATTGTTTTTTATGAAAAAAAGCTTCTTTTTGTACACCTCCTGAATCAGTTACTATCAATTTTGAATTTCTCTCTAGCTTTACCATATCTAGGTAGCCTACAGGCTCAATAAACAAAACACCCTTGGGAGTAATGCTGTATTCAGAAAGTAGTTTCAAAGTTCTAGGGTGAATAGGCATAACTACCGTAGTATTTTTTGCTAAGGTTTCCAGTTCATGCACTATCCTAGCAAGTCTTTCTTTGTCATCTGTATTTTCTGCTCGGTGAACGGTGGCCAATATATAATCATTATTTTGTAACTTCAGGGATTCTAAAATATGACTCTCGACCTCTGCTTTACCACTATAATATAAGGCAGCATCAAACATCACATCTCCTGAAAGTACAATATTGTCTGAGGGAATTCCTTCTTTCTTTAATTGAGAAACAGCATTCTGAGTTGGGGCAAATAATGTATCTGAAGTGTGGTCTGTTACTGTTCGATTAACCTCTTCTGGCATACTCCTATTAAATGAGCGCAAGCCTGCTTCAACATGACATACAGGGACATTCAGTTTAGATGCTGCAAGCGCTCCTGCTAGCGTAGAGTTCGTATCACCATAGACAAGTACACAAGAAGGCTTTTGTTTAATAATTTCTTGCTCAATTCCCACTAACATTTTTGCTGTTTGCTCCCCATGTAATCCAGAGCCTATTTCTAAATTTATATTTGGTTTAGGGATATCTAACTCTCGAAAAAATATATCAGACATATTCTGATCGTAATGCTGTCCAGTATGAATAATATATTCCGTAACATTGCTAGCATGAGCTATTAGTCTTGATACTGTTGCCGCTTTAATAAATTGTGGCCTAGCACCGATTATCGTTAAAATTTTCACAATTAAGAATCTTCTAAAAGTAGTTACTATTGGAATGTTGTATTCAGATTACAGGGTCGTAGTAAGTAAAAAAACCGTCTAATGAACATTAGGTCAACAGCCTTGTTTATAGATGGGGTTACTGTAGTAGAATACTGGTATAATATCGAGTTTTTGCATGAACTTAATCAAGCACTTATCTTATTTAGCCGCTTAAAATGGTGCGAAGACCTTAACGGGAACTTTAATATGCTTATGCATAGATTGATAAAAAGACAAACTCACTTTATATACTAAAGTATTATCTCAATAGTAGGCCATGTCACTTATGAAAAATGATCTCAAAATACTACACTTTGGTCTATTAAAAACAATTAATCCAGGCGTTAAACAACAGCTAATATGCGAACAGAAAGCCCCTAAAAACCTTAACTGGCATGTTATCTTTTTTAGTCATGACGCCATTAATGACGGGTTCATGCGCCAACCAGCCTATCCCTTTTCTTTTTTCAAAAAGATCAGAGTGCTTAAATATATCACCCTAAGAGTGAGTGCCTACTCCTGGCTACTTAAAAATGCTGATAAGTTTGACGTTGTTGTTTTACGATATCCACTAGGCGACCCATTACTTGCTTTTTATGCGCGAAAACTTAACAACCTGTTTACTATCCATCATACGAAGGAACTAGATGAAATAAAATCTCATAGTGGCTTTGTCTCAAAAATTCATCAAACGATAGAAAGCTTGGTTTCGAGAGTTGTTCTAAGACAAGTGAGTGGAATAATAGGGTTAACCAGAGAAATATTAGATTATGAACTTGACCGAATCAAACCAGTAATTAGACCCGGCTTTGTTAGCTCTAACGGAATTGACACAACCACACTTCATCAATTAAAAGACTCACGACAAGACAACATTAAACTGGTATGCATCTGTTCAAAGCCCTATGTATGGCAAGGGCTTGATTTAATCGTATCAGATTTAATCAACAGTAATATTCAAGGTGTAGAATTGCACTTCATTGGAGATATAAGCCCCGAAATGTTTGGCTCAGATCCTAGAATTTTTTATCACGGAATGCTGACAAAAAGTGAACTGGAAGAATCACTAAGCGTTTACGATTTAGGTTTGGGCTCATTCGCTTTGTATCGAAAAGCGATGAAAGAAGCATGTACACTAAAAACACGAGATTACTTGGCAGCAGGTATACCCGTATACGCTAATCACACAGATTCTGGGTTACCCGCTAGTTTTCCATTTTTTATTAACCAACCCTTCGATCTAACTACAGCAATTAAACTTGCGAACGATTTTCGAAAAACGACCAAAGAATCTATAAGACAAGCATCACTACCCTATATAGACAAACAAGAGTTAGTAGAAGATTTAGCAGATTGGATTATTCAGTGTACTGAAAGCAGCTCAAATAGACGGTGAAACAAAATTTAATACAGTTGCCCATCTATTTTTCTGCCCTTCCTCTCCCCACAATTTTAAATATTCGTTTTTGAAGTCTAATGCGCTACTAGACATAGCCATTTCAATATCAGAAGAAGATAGAATATTATCGATAGTTTCTGCGTAGTTTTCGGGCGTGCAGGAGCCTACAATTTTACAGCAATTATAATTTCGAAACGCTTCCGATATTTCTCCTACATCACTACTTATAGAAGGTGTGCCACAAAATGCTGACTCAAGTAATATGGCGGGTAGCCCTTCACTTTTGGAGGATAAAGTAATCAATCGAATGCGTTTAATTAACTCACCAATATCTTTTCTAACGCCTACAAACTGAACAAGTTCCTCGATACCAAGCTCATTCGAAAGACATTTAAGATTTTTGCTTAACGGCCCTCCCCCTACAATAATAGTTTTGTATTTCTTGCCTCTATACTTATTAATAGCAATAGCCTGTAGAAGATTCTCTATGTTCTTTACATCCACCAAGTTACCAATAAACCCTAAGTCCCACTCTTTCGTTACAGAGTTACTTGGGTAATAAACTTCAGGGTCAATATAACTCTGCATTTCATAGACTTTGGATTGAGGAATACCGCTTAAATATGAGCTCATTTTGCTTCCCATCACCAATATCACGTCACACATAATGAGTGTTCGAGTGAAAACCCATTTTATAGTTTTCTTTTGCCCATGGAGCATTACGTCACTACCTATAAGCCATACAATTGCTTTTTTTCTAAACAACTTTGCCGCAATAACGACGACTAAACCATGTAAAAAAAACTGTATCCCAATAGCAACTTTATTTTCTTTTTTAGACATTAAATAAAGTAACTGGAATAACCTCCAGACTTCAAATAAAAGTCTGGATTGCGCAACATATGGAGAAGGGGTGACATTTATTACATTAGTAACCTTTAATGGGGTCTGACGAACCAAGTATATTTTTTGAATTGCTCGATTATTTTGCAAACCAATTAACTTCGTCTTTAATTTTTCGTCAGCTAATTTCGCAGTCACGACGATGTTCATTGTCAATGACCCTCTAATACTTGAAGCATCTGTTCAGAAAACCAAGGTACGGGGTCAACCTTCTCAGCCAAGAATCTTTTATGGTTATCGCTATACGCCTGAATAGAGCCCCCTAACAACATACCTTCCACAGCGGCTAGGAAGTTTTCGGAGTTATCGGGTGAAAAGCCAAAAGCAAGCTCATAACGCTCCAGTTCATCGATTACAGATAACCGCCCCTGAAAATCACTCAACCTAAAAGCAGGAGTACCTAAGACCGCAGCTTCTGACGTCATTGTCTGGCTATCACCAATAAACAAACTAGCAAATGCAAGCGCATGATGTACTCGGTGAACAGGGATATTTAACCGGTACTCACTTAGGTATGATGGTAAAGGCCTTTCAGAAGAAATATAGCACTGGACATTTTGTCTAGCACACAATTCGATTATGCTTTTTACTATTGCTGTAGATATCCCTCTAATGTTCTTATCATGATGCGCAGTTAGCGCAGAAAGTCGCAACAAAATAAACTTTCGTGTTTTATCAATACCAAGCTCCTGGTACACCCGCTCATCAGAAGTGAAGCGATTTGGATGGAGATAAAACAACTCATGACAGCCAGCATAACGATGAGACTTTTGAGCATATTTCCCCATTCTCAGAACATCAGGACAAAGGATGCGTTCGGCAAATGGATAACTGGTATGAGCGATTAAAGGCACTTGATCAACATCATCATCATTAAACGATAAGGACTTTTGCCCCAACAAATAGCCTGCAATATTTCCCGCGCCATATTTAGTGACCCAAAGGTCGATCTTTCTCTTTTTCCCAGTTTTGAGACATTTAAGAATATTTCCAGCTAATTCAATAGCATTACCGATAAGTCCCGTTGAGGCAGTTGAAATACACTGATATTTAATACCCAGTCGATCAGCCAACTCACATGAAATATCCTTATCTCTTAAGATCCAAATAAACTCATAATTTGCCTGTGCATTTAAATGTGACTGTATTGAGTGGAATAACCATACTTGAGACGGGTGTGCAGGTAAAAAAGCAATTTTTTTCATTTTATAAATCTATATTATTAATATTGTATATATTTTAAGATTAGAAACAAGCTGTGGCAAATGAAAATCGTTTGGTTTTCGCCTATTTGAACCCTTCAAACTGCTACCACGATTCATCACTAAAATAGTTTAATCGACTATAAGGTTTTTTCTTTTCCTTTGACCTTAGTTGCCACAAAATCAAGGCAGAATCTGGTTCAATCAATGTAGATACTGAAGGGACCACAATTACATATTTTTTTGATACACGATCGATTTCCCGAATAACCTTAGCTAATTTTTCTATCAGCTGAATATGTTCCAAGACGCCAAAGGATACCGTTAAGTCGAAATGGCATTCAGGGAAGTCTTTCGCATCCGCATCACCGCCAACCATCGAAAAGTTAGATTGGAGTAATCCATAATCTTCTATATCAATGCCGGTAATATAAATATTATGATTGTCTGCGTAAAGTTGAACAAAACCCTTACCATTATTTGCACAGCCAATCCCCAATATCTTTTGATCTCTGCCTCCTTTCGTTAAATCTTAGAGAACCAACTGATTAGTAATCCTAAGTCGCCTCTGAGAGACGCTTATTAGAATTAATACGTAGTAGTAGCTTTTTAATGAATGGTAACAACATGCTAATACTACTATTAGTCTTTGGGTTTAGCCGCAAGATGAACCAATGAGGTAATTTGCTCTGATACTAACCCGATTAAGAACACTAAAACAGATGTAATAAAGAGTAGCGCAGACATATTGGTAAAGCGGCCCATTTCAAACAAAGTATAACCATAGTAACCCGCCCCTAAGCCAAAAAAGAGAAGGCTTAATGGGAAAAAAAGTTTCAAAGGTGAGTATAATGTCGCTATCTTGAAGATTATCAAAAGAAATCTAATGCCATCTTTAAGTGGACTAATGTGGCTTTTACCAATGCGTTTATCGGCAATAATTGGAAGGTATCCAACACTATATCCGGCCCTAAAAAACGACATCGTTATTGTTGTAGGGTATGAAAAGCCATTTGGAAGAATAGAAATAAACTCTCTGAACAATTCAATTTTGACGACTCTAAAGCCTGATGTCAGATCCCCAACTTGCTGACCTACCATAAAGCTTGAGATACGGTTATAAACAGAGTTAGCAACAAAACGACCTGTACTCGCTTGAGATGTCGATGAGCGCGCTCCGACGACCATATCAAATCCACTCTCAAGCTTTTCAAGAAGCTTAGGGATATCTTCTGGTGAGTGTTGGCCATCAGCATCCATAAACACGACCGTATCAGTCGTGACTGACCTTGCGCCTGCTTTTATCGCTGCCCCATTGCCTTTTGAATAGGGGTGAGTGATGACCGTCACACCAGCCTCCAAACAAACTGACTCTGTATCGTCTGTTGAGCCATCATTTACGACAATAATTTCTTCAATACAGTCCAGCTTCAGCAATCGAGGCAGAACACCTCTCAAGGCTAAACTTTCATTCTTTGCAGGAATGACGACAGAAACTTTATTATTCAACATTTTCTCCCCTATTCAATAACTTAGAAAGTTGCTGAATTTCGTTTTGATAAGATTTTAGATGAACTGAACGATGAGCATCGAGCTTTTCAAGTTTAATTAGATAGTACCTAGCTTTAAGAGGGTACCCAAGTGCTATACTTACTTTAACCTGCCTTATATAGAGGTCGATGCTTGGCTTTAAGGCATGAACTCTATCATAGGATGCCATTGATGGCTCAAATTGACCTTGAAAGAGCTGTATTTCACCCAGTTGAAAATAAAGGGTTTGTCTACTTTTGTAATCTTTCATCGCTTCATTTGTTAAAGCTGCTTCAATCAGCATACTAAGACTTTGTGGAGAAATACCTTCACACAAGTCATCAGCCAGCATTTTAACCAATACCGTCAGACTTTCTGATAGACCATGACTGTAAGTACCAAGGTGTATAATATTTGCCGAAGAAACAAGTGACTGGTGTTCAATTCTCTTCATCATAAGACATTCATTGACAATAAGTTGAAATTGAAGCGGAATATCGGTCGGGTTAATTAGCTCCGCACGCTTTAAAACCTCTTTTGCTAAGTCATAACGCTGAACATCCCCATAATAGCGCGCTAGTAACAATTGAGCTCTTTTCGACTGTGGTTTTTCAGCTGCCCAAACGCTTGAAATACTACTTAGACTACCCCAAACTGTACTATTAAGGTAGCTTATCCCAATTAACAACATTACATACGGAACAATTAAAATTACTAAAACCCTAACTTTTGGGATATAACGCAACGTAAAATACACCCCACCAAAAATCAAGCCGATAGATGGCAAATAATTTCGATGTTCAAAATATAATTCAAGCGGAATAATCGTTGACTCTAATAAATGCCCTGCTAAGAAAAACATAACAGCCATCGCAAAAACTGGCTGTTTTTTCCTACAATAGAATCCAGCGACCAATACTGCCAAAATTATAATGACACAAAAAAAAGTACTTACTGGCACTAGTAAACTATGTGATATTGGGTAGGTATCATGAAATATTCCCCCTCCACCTAACTTAGGTAAAAGAAGGTTTAGACTATAATCAATAATTACTCTTGCTTGCGTGAATAGTCGCTCAACTAAACTAAACTCTCGACTATCATAACCGAGTAAAAAGACGGGCAGTTTATAAATAAGGTAGAAACAAATCACTAAAACTGGAACTTTTACAAGAATCCATAGCTTTTGTTTAGCCCCTCTGTTTTCCAAGGAAGTTTTACTAAGTAAAGTAAGCTCTAAAACCAAGAGATAAAGCGGTATGAGTGCCCCGTTTTCTTTACTGAATACACTAAAAGCACCAAAAACAATATACAAACCAATAAACATAGAGCTTCTAGAACAGCGACTTTCCTCTCTTGCTCTCAGATAGGCGAGCATTGAGGCTAACGCAAAAAATGTCATCAGCAATGTCATTCGCTGGACAACAAGCAATACTGAAGACATCAAAAAAGGGTGCAAAAGCCAAATACTTGTACAGATTATTGCGAGCCAGGATTTTCGCTCTGCAGATAATGTTGTGAAATTGGCTAACTGACGTGAAAAGAAAAAAACCAAAACACCATTCATTAGGTGTATAACTAAATTTATGACTTTAAATAACCAAGGATCTGTTGGGAAAAAATCACTACCTAACAGAAAAGATGCCATTGCAACTGGTCGGCCCAATACGCTGGCAGAGCCACCGAATATAATTTCTACTGCAGAAGAGAGTCCTTCATTGTAACTAATTAAAGGACTCAGGTTTGGAAAGTCGTCAAATAAAAAAGGGCCTGATAAAGCAGAGTAGTACACACTGCTACATACGATAATTGACAATAACAGCCAGAAGTATTCAAAATTTTGTTTTTCTTGCATTTCTCGCTCTCATAAAAAAGCCCCGCATAGCGGGGCTAATTTTCAATCTAAATAACACTTAGTACTCAGATTTACAACCTGAAGGACGTAAGTTAAGCGGAATATCAGACTGAGTCGCACAAGTCCAAACACCGGCGTTAGTACGTTCAAAACGAACATCTTCTCCAGATAAATCGGCATTCAAACCTGTCGTTGAAAGAGTAAATGTAAAGGTTCCAGATGTAGTCGCACCGGCCGCAGAAGCAAGTGAAGCAATCGATTGCGCTCTACCAATATCTATCATTTGACTCAAAGATGTACCCGATGGGAATGATCCGTTAGTAGCGATAAACTCCTCAATAGGCGTCTTGGCTGCACCACCAAACGAGACTGGCTCTGCAAGCTGCGCTCGACCGATGTAATCTTGGTATGCAGGAATCGCTACCGCTGCCAAAATACCGATGATCGCAACTACGATCATCAATTCAATTAAGGTAAAACCTGATTGCTTAGTTTGCATATTCTTCATTATTAAATCTCCAGTTTAAAAAAAGTATGACCGCTTCGTCTATCACTAGTAAGCGTGCCTGACTTAAACAATAGCATAACTTGTGCCAAGCGCAATATTTTTAAAATATTCTTTATTAATCATTCAGATAGCCTTAGTTAAGATTTATTTAATACTTACTCACTGCAACCAACAACAGATAAATAAAAGTCATAAACTGACAATTAGTGTCAGTATTTGATAAACATCAGCTAATCTCAAACCCAATAATTAGATATAAAAAAAGCGCTATATCAGCGCTCTTAGTTTATTGGATGATAAGGACCAACTAGAAATCTATTTGGCACCCTTTTGGTCTCATATTAATTGGTACATTTGAGCTTGTGGCACACTCCCACAAACCAGCGGTAGTACGTGAGAAGCGCACCCCTTCCCCTACCAAAGCCAAACTTAACCCAGTAGAAGCTAAGGTAAATGTAAATGAACCTGACGTCGTTGTACCTGTAGATGTTAACGCTACAATAGATGGCACTCTATTTATATCAACAATTTGGCTCAAAGATACACCTGAAGGAAACACGCCATTAGAAGAAATAAATTCCTCTATGTTTCTTTTTGCCGCCCCACCAATAGATATGGGCTCAGCTAGTTGTGCACGACCAATATAGTCTTGGTAAGCAGGAATCGCCACAACTGCTAAAATCCCAACAATAGCAACAGCAATCATCAATTCGATTAAAGTAAAGCCCCGTTGATTTAATACCATTTTAATACACTCACACAAAATAAAATAAAGATACGTTTACTAAAACTCAACCTTAACTGAATAAAGCATATCCTATACCAATTGATACCAGACCTTTAGTATTGAACAATTGTAATAAAAAATGGGCGACATATACAAATACTTTAATAACAACTACATTTTCTAAAATGCACTAAACTTATAAAGTGTTACATAATAAACACAGCAAACACAGTCCACGTTTCCAAAGTCGTGAATCACACTCTCATTATCGTTCCTATTCTATTGTATAAAAATGGCTATTTCTTTTAAAACCCTAAAATTACACTACACTTATTTGAATAAGAAAATATTTAAATACTAAAGAATGCTTAATCCTTTTTTTAAAGACAATTAATGTGAAATTTTTTATGATTCGATACTCAATAATTCTCCAAATTTTATTCCATAGCATGAAAATAGCCTCATGACACCTCAAGACAATATTACATTAACAGGATTAGCTCGAAAATTTGTGCAAGATCAGCTGTTAGATGAAGATAGCGCAAAAAAAGCACAAGCGCACGCGCAAGACAATCGCATTTCGCTCATTACTCATCTTGTATCAAGCAGCATTGCAAAAGCTCAGGATTTAGCCTTTTCAGCCGCCCAAGAGTTTGGTATGCCAGTGATGGACCTCGGCGCTTTCATGATAGAGTCACTCCCTGAAAAGCTAGTTGACGAGAAATTAATCCGTAAACATCATGCGCTGCCTTTGTTCGTGCGTGGCAACCGTCTTTTTATAGCGGTATCTGATCCAACCAATATTTTAGCTCAGGATGAAATCAAATTTCACACAGGTTTAAGTGTCGACGCTATATTAGTCGAGGACGACAAACTCAGCGCATCAATAGATAAATACCTTGAAGCGCAAGACACTACCATGGGTGACTTGGACGATTCAGACCTCGATGATTTGGATATTGAAAACCCAGATGAAAAAGACAATGAAGCAGCTTCAAATGAAGTCGACGACGCTCCAATTGTTAAATATGTAAATAAAATGCTGCTGGATGGCATAAAAGGAGGGGCTTCGGATTTACATTTCGAGCCTTATGAGAAAACTTACCGTGTTCGATACCGCACCGATGGCATTTTACATGAAGTGTCAAAACCTTCAGTCAAACTTGCCCCTAAAATTTCAGCACGTCTGAAAGTTATGTCTCAATTAGATATCTCTGAACGGAGAGTTCCGCAAGATGGCCGAATAAAATTAAAATTGTCTAAAACCAAGTCAATTGATTTTCGGGTCAACACCCTTCCTACCCTTTGGGGTGAAAAAATAGTTTTACGTATTCTCGATCCAAGCAGTGCTAAAATGGGGATTGATGCACTCGGTTATGAAGAAGTACAAAAAGAAATGTATCTTGATGCGCTCCATCAACCTCAAGGTATGATTCTGGTCACAGGACCAACAGGTAGTGGTAAAACGGTATCACTGTATACCGGTTTAAATATCTTAAACACACCCGAAACCAATATCTCAACCGCTGAAGACCCTGTCGAAATAAACCTAGAAGGCATTAACCAAGTTAACGTAAATACGAAGGTTGGCTTAGGTTTTCCGGAAGCACTACGTTCTTTCTTGCGTCAAGACCCTGATGTCATCATGGTTGGGGAAATACGAGATTTAGAAACGGCATCGATCGCTATAAAAGCAGCACAAACAGGTCACATGGTACTTTCAACACTTCACACCAATAGTGCACCTGAAACGTTAACCCGTATGATGAATATGGGCGTACCTGCTTTCAACATAGCCACATCAGTTAGTTTGATTATTGCACAGCGACTTGCTAGACGTCTATGTAGCAACTGCAAAGAACCAGCAGATATTCCGAGCGAAACATTATTAAAGGAAGGTTTTACCCAAGCACAAGTGGATGCAGGCATGACCCTTTACAAACCTAAAGGGTGTGAAAAATGCACTAAAGGTTATAAAGGTAGGGTAGGTATTTACGAAGTAGTTAAAGTTACCCCTGCCATTTCACAATTAATCATGTCTGAAGCAACATCATTAGATATTGCAAAAAAAGCAGATGAAGAAGGCTTTAATAATTTAAGAAAGTCAGCACTATTAAAAGCTATTCAAGGTGTCACCAGCCTTGAAGAAGTCGAACGAGTTACCAAGGATTAGTCATGGCAGCAAAAGAAGAGAAAATATCCACTTTCGTCTGGGAAGGTACCGATAGAAAAGGAAAAAAATCAAAGGGTTCAATGAGTGGCAAAAATGCGGCGCTCGTTAAAGCTCAGCTTCGGAAACAAGGCTTTACACCAAGCAAAGTAAAAAAACAAGCCGCTGCTATAGGGGGGGCTAAGAAAAAGAAAATCACGCCTTTTGATATCGCATTATTCACTCGCCAAATGGCCACGATGATGAAAGCAGGCGTGCCATTAGTACAGTCATTCGAAATAGTAGCCGATGGCCTTGAGAATCCAAGTTTACGAGACTTAGTACTCGATATAAAAACCGACGTAGCAGCAGGTAATAACTTTGCAGGCGCGTTGCGTAACCATCCAAAACATTTTGATGAACTCTTTTGTAATTTGGTAGATTCAGGTGAACAATCAGGGGCGTTAGAAACAATGCTTGATCGTGTTGCGACCTACCTTGAAAAGTCTGAAACATTGAAGAAAAAAGTCAAAAAAGCAATGACTTACCCTATTTCAGTACTAGTTGTCGCCATGGTGGTAACTGGTATTTTACTTGTAAAAGTAGTGCCAGAATTCGAAAGTCTTTTTTCTGGATTTGGCGCGGAACTACCTGCTTTTACCCAAATGGTTATTGGACTATCGGAATGGATGCAAGAGTGGTGGTTTATCTGTATCGCAGTGATTGCTGGAGCAATTTATATATTTAAAGAAGCAAAACGTAAGTCACCCAACTTTTCTGATAAAGTCGATGCTTACATGCTAAAAATGCCGATTGTCGGCAATATTTTAGAAAAATCTGCGATTGCTAGATTTGGCAGAGTCCTCTCTACGACCTTTGCCGCAGGTGTTCCTCTTGTTGATGCTTTAAACTCAGTCGCTGGCGCAACAGGAAATGCTGTTTTTAGAGATGCCGTACATAAAATTCGCGATGACGTAGCATCAGGTACTCAACTCCAGTTCTCAATGAAACAAACAAATGTATTTCCCTCTATGGCTGTTCAAATGGTCGCTATTGGTGAAGAGTCAGGCGCTTTAGATACCATGCTAGATAAAGTCGCTACCTATTTTGAAGAAGAAGTTGATAACCTTGTAGATAATTTAACAGCTCTAATGGAACCCATGATCATGTCCGTTCTAGGTATTTTGGTTGGTGGTTTAATTATTGCCATGTATTTACCTATTTTCCAAATGGGCCAAGCTGTAGGCTAGCTTACAATACCATTTTACAAACAGCCTGCTATTGCAGGCTTTTCTATTTCCCCTCTTAGACACTGATAGAGACTTCGATATACATGGCTAACTTTGATATCCTTTTAAACTCTCCCGCTTACCTTTACACCAGCACAATTATATTAGGCTTACTGATTGGTAGTTTTTTAAATGTTGTTATTTACCGCCTTCCCAAAATGCTTGAGCAAGATTGGAAACAGCAATGTGCAGTATTGTTAGAGCAGGACCAGCTTGAAAAAGAGTTTGCGAAAGAACAAAAAATCACCTTATCAAAACCTAACTCAACTTGCCCTCAATGCCAGCATAAAATTAAACCTTGGGAAAATATTCCCGTATTGAGTTTTTTGTTTCTGGGTGGAAAATGTAGCCAATGTAAAAATAAAATTTCGATACGATACCCCTTAGTTGAAATTTCCACGTCTATATTATCTCTAATGGTAATTTTTACCTTTGGCGCTACCTACGCAGGCCTAGCAGCATTATTTCTAACCTGGACGCTTGTTGCATTGACTATGATTGATGCGGATACACAACTATTGCCCGATAACATCACATTCCCCCTTCTATGGGCTGGTCTTATTCTGAACTCATTCAACCTATTTACGACACTTGAAGCCGCATTATGGGGAGCTGTTTTTGGTTACCTTTCTTTATGGTTTGTTTATCAACTGTTTAAACAGTTAACGGGCAAAGAAGGTATGGGTTATGGTGATTTCAAACTATTAGGTGCGCTTGGTGCATGGCTAGGCTGGCAACAATTGCCGATCATAATTTTATTATCATCTATTGTAGGTGCCATCATTGGCATTGCCCTGATATTAGTAAAAGGTAAAGATAAAAACATCCCAATACCCTTCGGGCCTTATTTAGCTATAGCAGGGTGGATTTCGTTAATCTGGGGAGAAGATTTATTTCGCTTTTGGATGCGTACGGTTTAATGTAAACGCTAGGAAAATAATATGTGGACAGTTGGCCTAACGGGCGGAATTGGCAGCGGTAAATCTGCTGCCTCAGCATTATTTGAACAATTTGGTATTTGTGTTGTGGATGCAGACGTCGTTGCACGTGAAGTGGTTGAACCTGGAACACTCGCCTTAGCTAGAATCGCTGAACATTTTGGCCTAGATATTTTAGATGCCCATGCAAAACTAGATCGAAGCAAATTAAGATCAATTATCTTTTCAAATCCCAGTGAAAAAGAATGGCTTGAGAGCTTATTACACCCACTTATTCGAAATGAAATAACGAATCAGTTAAAACACGCCCACTCACCCTATGCCATCCTTGTTTCTCCTTTATTATTTGAAACAGACCAACATCAATTAGTGAATCGTACCCTCCTCATTGATCTACCTGAAGCACTCCAGAGAAGCCGAGCGACAGAAAGAGACAACTCAAGTTCTGAGCAAATACAGAAAATCATTGATAACCAGCTTTCTAGAGAATGTAAAATTGATAAGGCAGATGATATTATCTCTAACATGCATGATTTTGCTTATTTAAGAGAAGAAGTCGAACGGCAACATTTACACTATTTGGAATTAGCATATGAACAATGAGAATCAAGTTAAGTCACCTACAAAAGTTAACTGCCCCACTTGTAAAAGTGAGGTTGAATGGAAAAGCTCATCTGAATACCGACCGTTCTGCAGTGACCGGTGCCAGAAAATAGACCTCGGCGCTTGGGCCAGTGAAGAATATAGCGTTGCGGCTGAACCTACTGAAGAATGGAGTGGTGATAACACTTTTTCATCAGAGTCTAGTGGACATACCTTACAGTGAGTATTCAGAAAAAATATTCAGCAGAGTGCGCCTAAAATGACCAATTGCATTTTTTGTAAAATCGTCGCCGGTAATGCACCTGGGAGTATAGTCTATGAAGATGAGGACTTTATCGCCCTGATGGATGCTTATCCACTTACAAAAGGACACTGCCTAGTTATCCCTAAATCCCATGTCATTCGTTTGGATGACCTTAAAGCTACCCAGCGTGCCGAGCTATTTAATATTGGGCACAAAATTGTAGAAGCACAAAAGAAAGTTGGCTTGGGAATTCAAGGGACAAATATCCTAGTAAATGATGGCAAAGCGGCTAACCAAACAGTTCCA
>Ga0105353_1000435_pt1 | contig 24984 bp, 24 predicted proteins | sample EN1Hudsemesocosm_2_FD_83657 | JGI IMG/M metagenome (GOLD analysis project Ga0105353, IMG submission 83657) | Methane-oxidizing microbial communities from mesocosms in the Hudson Canyon - EN10B Hudson Canyon | ecosystem: Environmental > Aquatic > Marine > Cold seeps | place: Hudson Canyon...
ATAAGAGAACCATCAGACAAATCTTTTTCAATGATATGCCTAAATGAAAATGATGCACTAAATCCAGCTTTTGCAGCAGTATACAATGCACTAATATCACTAATGCGATGCATTTTTTCGATATCTACCCATTTTAGCTCAGGAAAGAAGGAGCGCGACGTCTTTGGTAAATTAATAAAACTCGGGATCGCGAATGGTAACTCCATTAGATCCAATATGTTTTCAAATATATTTGGGGTCAGACCCAATGGGTTAGAATTATATACAAACCATTATAGTTCACTAGTTTATACTTAAGCCAGTTAGCGATTTAATAGATCGGCGATTGACCTGACTGATTGATTAGCCACTATGCCTCTAGATATTTCTTCTCGTTCGGCAAGTGTCAGTACATTACCTGAACGTGTTCGACCTGGAGGACGAATGCCACCGGTCTTAGATAATATACGAAAAATGGGAGACGTAGGCTTATCAAATAGGCGCGCTATTGAACGTATCGAGTCTCCTTTTTTCCAACGATCCCACATTACTACTTTTTGTTCTTCTGTATATACGATTCGAGTTCCGTATTTCATTATCAACACTTCTACTTTCACTTAAGAATAAAGTGTTGCATCGACCAGTTGAACCCACCACTCAAAGCTGGGGGTTTTTAGCGAATTCAATATGTAGTGATTTAACTCCATAGCCTTCGCTTTGAAACTTTTCAAAACCTAGATAATCAGGCCATTTTAGTGATGGTCTTCAACGACAGTCTTTTAACAAATCCGTCTATAGGAACAAATTCAGTTTAAGTTCAAAAACGAGAAAGTAGCCAATAACCACTCAAGGTATCAACCACTTCCCGTTAAGGGCTAGAGCATTAAATTTCAATATGTTCAGATATCTCTAGGGCATCATCGACTTCAACACCAAGGTAGCGGACGGTACTTTCAAGTTTTGTATGTCCCAAGAGGATTTGAACCGCCTTCAGATTTTTTGTTTTCTTATAAATAATTGAAGCCTTAGTGCGCCTCATTGAATGCGTACCATAAGCACTCTTCTCCAAGCCAATACTGGTTACTCAATCATCAAAGATTCGAGTGTATTGACGCGTCGATAGGTGCTCTGTTCTGAGCGACTGACTTTTGAATAAATAATCATGGCAGGTTAATTTTTCATGATCGATCAAAGACTGTAGCGACAGTTTTGTCTTCTTCGTTATTTCAAATTGAACAGGCCGTTTTGTTTTCTGCTGAATTACTTGAGCCCTAGATAGTATTCCTTGTCCGCGAGAAATATCCCTGACCGTCAATTTAAGCAAATCGCATGTTCTCAGCTTGGCATCCAATGCTAAGTTAAAAAGAGCTAGGTCACGGATGTTATTCTGCATTTCTAAGCGAACTCGAATCGACCAGATCTGCTCCGGTTTTAATGGCAGTTTTTGGCCAATGAGTTTGTTTTTGTTCCATACTGTTTTTGGGGGATTTTGAACTTTCATAATAGTGCTCCTTCAGACGTAAAGGACCATTAAGTTTGCGCCATTCAAAGGTATTAGTAAAATTAGCATGACGACTACGTGTAACTAAGGTAACCACTTACTTAGTTAGCAGTTTCTGGATACCTAATGTTTTCTTTCAAACGCTAAGCAGCTGCATCTAATCCCCATGTAACAGCCCTCTTATAACTCAAACAAGCAATATTTCAAAAATATACATGATGTCGGCAATGGGTCGAAACAAGACTAATACTATTTTATATATTGAAAGTAGATCAGAAGGATAATCAAATGTTATAAACAATATTTTTTGTAAAATATAAAATCGAGTATTATTTAATGATCCAAATCGCCTTAACTACTATAAATTTAGCCTCTGAATAATTTACATAAGAATCTATTAGCACGCCATTTTAGGATTATCGTATCTATTATTACGACAAGTCAAAAAAATCTAACCTAGATAGTCTTTGAGACATTGAAGCAATACTGATCGCGTGCTCACAAGCATATCTTTGGCAACCATCTTCTAGGAACCCATCTGAAAATTGAGTATTATCTCGCCTCTTAACTCAATACATAAGGACATGATATGAGTGGACGACTCGTACTTACCCGCAAAACTGGCGAAGCTCTATGCTTCCATATTCAAAACCCTGACGGCAGCTCAACTGAATTTAAACTATCAATCGCTAAAACGATTGGAAAACAAGTAAGGCTATCTGTAGATGCGCCAGATAATGTAAAAGTTTTTAGAGAAGAGCTTTTAGAGGGATAATTCTGATGGGACATATACAAGGCGGACTTACCTAGTTGTAAAAATCGTTCGTTCTGCCCTACATTTCTATATGAACAAAACTATCAAATAAATAAGTAGCCACGAGCAACACGAGTTCAGCAGTGTCTGAAGACCCACTATATTTACAAACTATATAAATTTGATTTGGGCTAAAGATAACGAATTCGAGCCTCCCTTATTACAAGCATACAAATAAGATGAAGGTTGACTAGATAGTTTCAATACAGAATTAGATAAAAAGTAGGAATTATCTTACTTAATTAGTTGATTTTATTAGAGAAAATAAATAATTATTAGTGATTATTTTTTTGATAGGTAGGATGATACTTTAAATAGAACTTGTCACTTAACTTAATAATTTCAAAGGGTTAATGGCGGTGGAGGAGAGAATCTAACTTTATTCACCTAATGCCACTCACCAGCCCACACCCCGCTTGACGTCTAACTCTCAGCCACTTAGTATGGACACAAAGACGGACACATCCATCGGAATCCATCACTATGGCAGACATGAAGTACCTCACAGAGCGCAAGGGTCTATGGCTCTATCGACGCAGAATACCAGCAGATTGTAGCACGATATTCAATGGTCAAACCTTCCTTATGAAGAGCCTAGGCACACACAATTTACGTGAGGCCACAGCCAGACGCAACCAGATGAATGCCGAGTTTGAACGCATGGTACATGACCACAGAAAGGTTGAGTCGGATGTTAGCGATTCACAGCAATACCGTTCTCTCATATCGATGTACGTTGGTGCTAGTGATGACAGCTTGGAGGCAGCGTATAACAAGTTGACTGATCGTTTACAGGAAGTCATTGGTGATAAAGATATCCCTATCAACCTAGATCACTTAGCTGACAAATTGCCTCTGATGTCCCAATCTGAAAGACAACTGGCAGTGAATGAACAGCAGCAGAAAGCTTACATCGAACAGTTACCCAATGCTGAGGAGCGTGTGAAGGCTAAGGCTTTGCAAAATGTTTACCTTGGTGTCAGACATGACCTTGCCCATCACACAATTAATGAGGCATTGAAGCAGCATGTGGATGACAATGGTCACAAGTATAAGGTCAACACGCTGACACAAGTCAAAAAGAGTGTGTCCCGATTCCTTGAGCATCTTGGCAAGGCTGATGTTCCACTTAAGGATATCGGACGGAGAACAGTAAAGACATTTATCACAGCTCGACTTTCTGACCAAGCAGGTTCCACGGTCAGCGCATATGTCGGCTATATGTCCAGCATTTGGCAGCATGCAGATGACCTTGAGTTAACTGATGGATCAAACCCATTTGCGGGCCATAAGATCGATACATCTACCACAGACTCCTTCCAACTGTTTACCGATGAGGAACTGACAGCAATCTTCAAGTCTACTGAGAAGTTCAAGGGTACGAAGAGTGACTTCAAGTACATCTTGCCGAGACTAGCGTATGTGACTGGAGCACGAATTGAGGAGCTATGCCAGATCAAGTGTGAGCACATTGGCACTGATGAGACTACAGGTATCGACTACTTTGATATCGTTGATGGTAAGAACAAGAATGCACAGCGTAGGATTCCTCTCCACGATTGGATGGTTGATATCGTACTTGAACAGAAGGCTAAGGTTGGCAGTGGTTACCTATTCCCTACTCTAAGTAACCAAAGGAACGATGGGAAACGGAGTGATGCTGTCAGTAAATGGTTTGGTCGACTAAAGAAGCAGATTGTGAAGACTGAGGGTAAGAAAGGTCTTCACTCGTTTAGGGTTCATATGGCGACTAATCTGGAACGCGGACTTGTACTTGAGTCAACGACTGTGTGGGTACTTGGTCATAAACGCTCCCAATCATCATCTTATGGCTTGTATTCCAAGGGGCCAGCCTTAAGACAACTCAAAGAAGCCGTCGATGTGGTGCCGATTGATGACGCTTGGTAGACTTAATACTAAACAATGAGACTTAGTTAATTAAATTCCATATTAGCGCTTAGGTGGTGGTGGTGGTGCTGTAGGTTTTGAAGGCACAGTATTAGCACCGTCCCTACCTCCTTTACCACCAGGTGGGCGTGGCGGCACTGGGATATTCTTTGGCATAGCTTACTCCTTAGAAATTATTCTCAATAAATTTATTAGTTTGTTCATCAGCCTTTAAAATCAACGACTTGTATTCAGGGCAAATAACATGTTTAAACCTAGTACTTAAATTATGCTCTTGCTTCCTTAAATTAAAAAACGTCTCCTCTAACTTCTTATCATCAACCACCCCCTTGGAAAAATCATACCAAAGCCTCTCGTATGCTAAATAAAGCGACTCATACAACAAAGACATATCTCTATATTCCTTCTCGTGTTTAATGAAAGGAACATAAGGCTTTGCGATGTGTAAGAATTGCGAAACACCAACTACACTCGCCCACATTAACGAAAACTCATTCCATATAGCCCACGTAGCAACACTGGAGGTTGAAGCAAAGGCGAGAAAGAAGGAGTAGGTATTACCGATATTATAAGTGCGCCTCGACACTTTAGATGTATAAATCGACTGAAACTTCACGTTCGCAAGGTTTTTCCAGATACGATCTTGCATTGTAATGCCTATGACTGGTGCAATATATTGGGTTTAGAGTGCGGTGATTGAGCATTATAAGGGCAAGACTGATCATTACGAATAACAATACAGACCACCCTTAAGCTGAGTAACTTAACCTTTTAGGTGTAAATTACTTCTTCTTTTTTGGGGTTTGAGCCAAAGTGCTAGCGGCTGCCGATTTAGACTTTGCACTAGTACGACCATCACGCAACACCTTAGAGGCGGCTGTTGCTGCCTTGGATGACGTTTGCTTCTTAGGCGCTGAAGTTTGTGACAAAGCGCTACCTGACGCGGCTTTTGAAGCCTTGCCAGTGCTTTTTGACGTTAAATTAGAAGATGCTTTTGATGCTACTTTTTTACTCGTTACTTTCTTGTTCATAATGCTAATTACCATAAAGTGGTACTTAATTAGAAAGTAAGACTTACCACATACAGGAACCGCCAAGCAAACTGTTTAAAAGTACAGTTTAATAACTCAAGTTATTCCTGTAATATATCTGTCCCACTTTTAACCAAGTGCTGAAATAATGTTAAGAATAAAGTTTGACGCAGCATTCTTAACGGCTTATCGAAAGACCCTGATCGCCAAAAGCTTTTAGGGTTTTTTTATGCACGAAACATAATAACTTCCAATACAGCAGATACTACAACATCACTTTTACAATAGATAGCCTAACTTTACATCAATTACAGAATATACACACAAAGGCGCTTTTTAGCCCCGCTGCTAGACTTTTAATCACACCCACATCAAACCATTAGTATCAGTTAAGTGATATCTTTTAGCGCAATTTAAAGCCTTCTGAGCACTATTTAAATACCATTGCGGCGACTGCTACTCCCAATGACTATTTGCGACTTTTCGCATACACCTATATATAGACATTATTTAACTATAACCACTACATATAGATTATATTCATATACTTCCTGCAATCCACCCGCTAACGAGCACGCACCCACATAAAACTATTTATCCTTAGTTTACAACAGGTTACACACGCTATACGATACTTAAAACCATCAACTTAAGGATCATAATGTCTACCCCACGCATCACCCTACCCCAAGCAGAAGACCAAGCGAACAACTTACGCGCCTACCTTAATGGTGTCGGATTAGATCTAGCAACAAGCAACGACACTCGATAAGTATGGACAATATTCACATCTCACTTCAGAACGCTGAGTCACAAGCTAAACGGCTCCACACGTATATAAACGGCAATGACACCAAGCTAAGCAAGAAGAATGCACGTAAAGCCGTAGCCTACATGAACGGGTTTAATAGCTGGGATGATCTAACCGAAGCTATAGAAGAGGAAGACCAATCGTTCCTTTATGTCGTCGAAGGTTACGCTGATAAACAAGGGAAAGACAATTGGGACACTTTAGATATTCGCGCAATTGTTAAGGCGTCCACCCCTGAATTAGCTCAGTACCGCACTAAAAACCTCATCAAGAACAACAATGAGCTCTTAGGGTGGGGAGCTGAGATCAATCTTGATCTTGCCCATCAGCTTTCAGAAATTCCCTCTAAAGGCATCATTTTAAGCATTTATACATCCGACAGCGTCCAAGGGACTTCGATAGATACCCTCCCTAACGAACGCGGGAAATATTACAATATGATTGAGCTTGAAGTCGAACACATAGCCCCTCATGAATTGAAAGGAGTTAATAACATACCGCAACCGGTGCACATCACCCACCCTCAACCAAAGCCCGCATTCAAGCACCAAACCAACCTTAAGCCCGAGCCCAAACAAGAAACCGAACAACTGACTAAACCCGAGCACAAACCCGTCAGCGAAATGACTAAGGAAGAGTTTGATATCCATCTAGCAGGCATAAAGTTCCCCATACCTCGTAAAAAGCGACCACCTCAAGAAGCTATCGACAAAGCTATGAAGAAGTTTAAGGGAAATAGACAAGCTGTCGCTGAGCATCTAGGTTCATCAGTACACGTGATCCAGAGAGCAACACGTGACCATACACCGCCACCTTGGGTAACTAACTGCCCAGCCATACTTCAAGCGCTTGATGATCATAATGGGAACAAAGCGGCAGCTGCGCGAAGAATGGGAATAACTGTCAGGCACGTCAATCTTGCCTTAAGATTTGATAAAACAGGACAATAAACAACCAAACAGCTGATCATTTGATACCCCACGCCTAGATATAAGAGTTGAGACCAAAAGTTAAGACTAAGTGTCAGCACTCTCCTACGTAGGGTTGCCATGGTAAGGTCACGGTAGTCCTACGCTCCTCTAAGTGTAATGATGATGAATGATAATACACAACACACCAAGTAGAGCTAAGGTATAGGTGGTCAGACTAAACGGTACGATTGGGTCAGACACCTCGGCAGACACTGAGCAACACGTACACATTTACGCTTTGTTAGCTATGGGTTACTGTAGGATCGAAAATGGTGAGCTATCTGCAACCCCTTTTGAACCAAGTCAGACCCGCATTTACCCCCCGTACCCGTCTTCGTCTGACCATGCACCCACCTATCATGATGTGACACCTCAGCATACAGCAAGCTAACCGCTCTCGAAGATGTCTTTGAACTTCTAGAATAACTACGAGACAGTAGCAAGTGATGATGTGGCTATTAAGCTTCACCACTCTGAGTAAAACTCCTTGTACAGACCCGCAACACACTGCATGCGGGTCTGAAGGCTAGAGGCCCGCCCCCGATTATGTGATCAACCCTAAATGGTATCAAAACACTTACTAACGAAACGTATTGAAATATTGAATTATTTTCTTATGTTAAGTAAAAATACTACATTTACGGACGCTGTAAATTCAAGGTACAGGGCAAATAAATAATATTCATTAAGCAGCAACGTTTTTATACAAACCGTTATAGACTTAGCGGCACTCAAAAGTTGCTTTTGCACTTGCAGTCCAATTACCGCTATCGTATTGACGAGCTTTACAGCTATACAATGCACCCGATACACTCCCACCCTTATTCTCGCAATAATTTATAATTTTCCTTTCGAGCGCTTCTTCTGCATCCTGACATGCCTCAGCTTTAGTACCCCCATTACCTGCATTGTATGTTTTTGTTACGGCATGCGCTGCACTAATGACAGTTAACATTGAAAAAAGGAATATGAATGATCGTTTTTTTAACATGAGCTTACTCCGTATATGGTTATATTTTAATTATTTTATATCTCTTACCAATACTACATAACAGCTAACGCAGTGGACTTTCGTCGCACATCTTCTGTTGTAGAGCATCATATCCCAAGCACTTTCCAATACGCAATTTATGACAAAAATTAGCCCAACCCAGAAGTACTCCTTCGTTTAAGTTTTACAGGATGACGTAAACGGAGCGCATGAAATTCGCCGTTGAATATTGATTAAAGATCTTAAACAGAGTGCTATACGAATACCTATAGCCTAAACGGAGGCATGGAAATGACGCCATACATCTACGAATGCAAGGAGGCTTCAATACCTCTTCTAACTCACACAATTATAATATGTGACATAGAGATCATATGTAAATGTTGACTTCTCTAATAATTCACGTATTGTTCGCTAAGCGAAACCATTCTGTGACATAGAGAATCCTTATGAATACTGTAGAAGCGGTAAAGACTAAAGAAGATATTGAGCGTGTCGAAAAGTTACTGAGAAAGCACGGTGGTGACATCTACGGCGACTTATGGCGAGTAGGCGTTAACCTAGCTTTACGCATCTCTGACCTGTTAACAGTAAAGTATGATGACATCAAAAATGGTCACCTTAAAGTCACTGAAGGTAAGACTGGCAAAGGTCGTGATCTACGCATTAACAAGACCGCTCAGAGACTCATAGATGCCCGTAGTCAGCGCTATCCAGAGCATGAGTATTTGTTCCAAGTGGACAGTAATCGGGCCAAGGATAAGCCTGTAAGCCGTGAAACCGTTGCTAGGAAGTTCAAGGAGATAGGCGAGATTGTCGGCGTTCAATTAGGAACTCACTCGATGCGTAAGAGTCGAGGCTGGGCTATGTGGTCTGATGGTGTTCCTGTGGAGAAAATAGCTATGGTTTTGAATCACGCGACACCAGCAGTGACCATGCGTTACTTGGGCATTACTCAAGAAGAGATCTTACAGACGTACGATGATTATGAGCTGTGATGCTGATATGTAGACAATCGGACCCTAGGTTGACTATGAGTAAATAAAGCATACTGCCTTGATTGTGACGACCTTTATAACAACTATCTGGTACGCTAAAGTCTGGCATTGGGCTTACTTAGATGCGATATACCATCAATATCCAACACCTATGAATTGACTATAAGCTTAACCTTTAGCTAGTAATTACTACCTACACCATAATCACCTAACACTAAGTGGAGCCTATAGCCTACCTCTTGCCCTTAGCTGTACCTTTAGCTTACTATCTGCCACCCTATCCTCACATACCAATCCTATAGAGAATTTGATGCAATCGATCATTCCTACACCCATCGTACATCACAACTTAAAGTGGTCTTCAGCATCTAATAATAGTGACTTCGAGCAACGCAATAACAAACTAGAAGTTTGGACATTTAAACCTGACTTCTCAATTGGATTGGTCGGTACAGCTATCGACACTCTGTACAGCGAGATTTTCCCTCATGTCGCAAATAAGTCAAAAAAAGGTAAAGCTCAAGCATTTAAGGCTGCTATATGCACCCTGAGTCAAGCAAGCAGCTTTAAAAGGACTGACCAAAGATGCGGCTTTATCCACTCTAGATCAACCTCTAACACTGGAACCTATGAACGATATAAGGTATGTGACTTCGGAAACCGAGTGTTTACTAACGTACTAGATGCCATGGCTGAAATAGGTTTTGTGACTTATGAAACTGGCTTCAAGAGAAAAGGCTATCCACAAGGACTTGCTTCCATATGGTGGCCTACAGATGCCTTCTCATCTTGGCTTGAGCAAAGTATTGACACCATTGAAATTGTTAGCTTCCGTGATTCCAAAGAAGCAATTCAGCTCAAGCATTCCAAGGAAGATGATAATCAAGGATTTAAAGAATACACCGACACATCTAGAACTATCGATATGCGGGAACGAGTAGAAAACGGAAACCTGTTACGACAGCAATTTAAATGGAACTACTTGCCTCTTGCAGACGAACGTCAGTTTGTAGAGGGCGACAAACGCCTACATCTCGCACCTGATAGTTTAAGCTGCTACCGAGTATTTAACGGTGACTTTGAGTCTGGCGGAAGATTCTACTGCGGCGCACAAAGCCTCAAGAAGGCGGAACGCGGCACCATTGAAGTCGATAACCTTCCGACAATAGAGCTTGACTTCAAAAGCCTTCACCCTCGTTTTCTGTACAACATGGATGGTCTGACCGCACCAGCAGACTGTTACGCATCAGACAAGCGTGAAAGAAGCCTGACCAAGCAAATTAGCCTGTACAGCATCAACTGCAAGTCTGAAGCACAAGCAATCAAAACCTTGGTATCACACACCGAACTTAACAGAGAAGATGCCAAACGACACCTTGAGGAATATAAAGAAGAACACAGCCTAATCGCACACAGCTTCTTCAAGTCAGCATGGCGTAAACTACAGAACCTAGACAGCCAGCTGGTAGATGGAGTCCTGACCAAGGCATCGAGTGCAGGCATCCCGATACTCCCAGTACACGACAGCTTTATAGTAGTAACACGAGATGTAATCTGGTTAAAAGAAGCAACAGAAGAAATCTACCGGAAGATGATGAAATTCGACCCTGTCATAGACTTTGAACCAATGCCTGAACTCCCAGAAGACCTACAGCACTTAGTTAAATTCTGATGGACTGAAGCCAGACATTAAGATCACCCAGTGTGCTACTGTAGCGTGTGACTCTGTGCCTGCCCTGCCTCCTACCAACAATAGACCAATATACAGCCAGAACCAAGGTAAACACCAAGTATGACCAAGAAAGATGACGGTAACTATCCGCCCCGCATAGGTGGAACAGAGAGCACACGCCCCGCCCTCAAGTATGCCAATCCAAGAGGCGAATGTAGTAATGCTATGTGTGACAACCTGATACGCAAAGCACCTGCTGGTTGGTATGGTAAATACTGCAATCAGTGCTCAAGAAGACTTCAAGATCAAGGTGATCTCAACACCAGCGTCCCAAAGCTTAAAGATAAATCCATTGCTCTCTTATATTCGACTATAAACGATGTTATACGACAGTTAGTGAAGGAGAGGCATAAAGATACATTAGGCTCAGCGTTAGGCTTACAGCGATGTATAGAGTGGTCTGATCGATCGGGCATGGGTGACCCAGTGTTGGCGCTGCGTAATGATAATTGGATGTATCATCACTATCTTCACCACAAGTTGAGAACGCTTGAGCAAGAGCCTGTGGAGGTCTTAGCCCACCTAATGTCAGTCGTAGGGATTACGCAACTTGCACCTCAATACTTTGCTACTAAGGATCAAGAAGACCTGTTTCTAGTCAAGCGTGGGCTCGGTCATGGCCTGCCAAGCATCAAGGTGAGTAAGGATGGTAAGCACCAGCGTCACGGCAGGTGGAGCCTTAGAAGAGCTAGGATACTTGCCGGTAAACTTAGGGCTGACTGGAAGCTTGGCGGCAGTATTCAAGGACTTGTTGCTGAGGAAGTGTTGCTTAGGTTGCGATGAGTGACGCTGCGTCACACTTGGTGCGCCAATGACGCACAGGTAAACAACACTATACCCATTCGATAGACAGAACGAGCTAATTAGAGACGTCTGTTTAATCAAGCGTATAAGAAATAATACTAGCATCTGCCGTGATCACAATACTATTAACGAGCTAGCTGATGAGTTGATTATATTTATCGTTTTTGCCGTCCTAGTGTCTTCGACAGCAGATTCTTTAAACGACACTAGTTTCATAGGGTATGAACCCTCTTTATTTCTTAACATTAGACTGCCAATAAGTTTCGCTACACCATCATTATCACTAAAGCCATTTCGAAGTAATCGTCTTGAAATAGAAGCAAGTAAGTCAGAAACTTGCACCCCACTAGATGCCTTAGAATCTTTAAAATGCAGTGATGTATTCAATATCTTCCCGATGTTGAACCCCCCTTTTGTTTTAGCTTCAACCCCATAATGCTCTTTAAGGTATATAGGCGCATCAGATTCTGAATATATATATTTATCCATAAAGCTATAATCACAATCTGTAAGGAGAGGCATTGGGTCCGAAATAGATATCGACTGAAGTAATGGAGGCGCAAGATTTTCAAAAGCTTCTTCATAGGCAATCTTGGTAGTGTTTTTCTGATCGATACTCCACATAAAGTCACTTAAGACATATGGTTTTTTCTGAACAAAGTAAGTAATACCTCTGTAAATTACATCATGAATAAGCTCAGTTTGAACTACTAATTGGAGATATAACTGAGGAGATAATCCGAGAATTTTGCCACGTAAATCATTTAGGTCATCTTTCATTTTCTGATACTGCATCCGATCAATGAACTCGATAACTTTATTTGCTTGGTGACTCTTATGCTCGTTAATTAAATCATCATTTAGTAATCCAGTATCTGTCGCAGCAAAAAAGAGCTTACCGTCCAGCTTATTTAGTTCCACAAGAAACCACTTAAGATCATTCTCAGACACATCTTTAAGCTTTATTTCATCACTAAAACACCTTCCAGACCTTACTTTAAGCTTTGTTAATAACTTGTCTGAAGCTTTAAGCGAACTAGAGTAACTAACATAAGCAGCCACAGTACTCCATGACCCAAGCTCATTGGAGCTAACGAAGCTACCAGATTCATCAATAAAAATATCCATAATACCCCTCAGTATCCACAACCATACTGAATACAATAGCAACTACCATGAGCTTAATAAAACGAAATAGACCTTCGCCCTGTAAGCCTTTGATGAAAAAGTTCAGATACGGAAAGTACGCATCATTGAACACGACAACCTGAGTTAACCTTCAGCACTTTAGCGCCCCCCTTCTTTGGCATTATGAGCCCATACTTAGCCTTAACCTCAGCCCAAAGACGCATACAAGTGGCTTGACTCAATGGGCAAGACGAATGCTTAGGTAGGTGAACCAAGTGCGACTGTAAGCCTTGTGGGCAGAGAGTATTGCTTAGCGCTTACGCTTAGTTAGGCCCTACATTTTGACACTAACCCAATCTTCAATAACGTACCCCTCAAGCCCATTATGGCGAATATACAACCAAACACCCCATTGAGTTGTTACCTTTTTGATAACTTCAATCTTTTGGCCTATTACTAGACTGCCAACTTTATCTCCAGATAAGGAAGGCTTGGCTAATACATTTATCTGCCCAAACTTCACCTCTGCTGAAACATACTCGGCATCAGCTTCTTCCCATTCCTCGAAACTCTCTACATCTTTGAACGGACGGGATGAATTATCCCAACTAGAGGCGCTATTCTTCTGGTACTCCTCTTCTGGCACCCAGCCTTGACCCCTCATACAATCATTAAACAAATTCTGTCGCTTAATAGACTTCCCTAGATTTGCAAGCGCTTGACCAGTATTGTTGTTATATGTTGTTGATGTCCCTGAATACGTACCGTAAGTCCCGCTAGAACCATAAACTGATCCAGAATGGTAAGTTGTAGAGCTACCTTGATTCGAATAATCCATTGGAGTCGCCCCAGAAGATAGCGCCTGACAATATGATTTAGATTTATAAAATTCACTATTACTTGAACCTAGCTTCACCCACGTATAGGAACGAGTACAGGCACTTACAAGAATAAAGACAATCAAATACAGATACACTTTATTAAATTTCATTGTTCCTCCCTCAGCGTAGGTAGCTAATAGATGAACGAAACATACTACCAAGGTGGCGCTGTGCTACAAGATTATTTAGGACTGAATTCGGGACTAATTGGACACAAGGTGACGCTTAGCCGCCCATGATTTACAATGCTGAACCATATTTAACCAAGAGGAGTAACCATGTGCGGACGCTTAGACATAATGTCACTCCCCCTATCCAAGAACGTCTCAAACAATCTTAACATCCAGTTTCTAGCAGCTGACAACAGAGACCTAAGACCCACTCAAACAGTATCAACTATTACATCCATTAATAACCACTTGCAGCAACTTGATACAAGCTGGGGCATAAAGCCAAATTGGGCTAAGAAACTACTTATCAATGCGCAAGCTGAGTCTGTCGCTGAGAAACCTACATTCAGAAAAGCATTCACTGATCATCGCTGTGTCATCCCTTGTTCAGGCTGGTATGAGTGGAGTTCAACGCAAGGTAATGGCAAACAGAAGTATCTCTTTAACTATGAGGATCACGAGCCAATTTACATGGCAGGCATTTGGTATACGCCTGTTGATGAGAAGCCTCCACAGCTCGTCACACTGACAACAACGCCTATTGAAACATGTAGACCATATCATCATAGAATGCCGTTATTGATCCCTGAGTCAGCTGTAGAGGACTGGGTGAGACTGAGTGCTGACAAGGTGATTGGACTGCTTGCGGGAAACGTAATGTCTGAGAAAATCAGCGTGAGAGCTCAGTAGAGATAACCATCAACTATAGGCAGTGTTAATCAAACACTGTGCGGGCTGAACTCCGCAAGAGCTGACTAGATTCTGCAACCTAATAAGTTACAACGTCGCTATCGAGGGTATCAAGATATCCCCTAGCTGCTAAGCTTAGTGGATTACCTTCCAGACTCAAACGTGTCAAAGCGGGACTATTAGTCACATCGATAGTTGTCAGGTCATTATCAAATAAATACAACTCGAGCAACTTAGCGTTGTTACTTAGAGCTATACTCGACAGTTGATTATCATCCAAATACACATGAGTCAAGTCGGGGTTACCACTCAAGTCGACACTAGTGAGAGCATTCCTTGAAAGATTCAAATCTATTAGTGATGGGTTGTTATTAAGATTAATATTAGTGAGCCCTGTTCCTGGCATTGCTAAGTATTTCAAGGCTACATTATTACTTACATTGATGCTATTAAGATGGCTATCCGATACCTGAAAACCCTCCAACTTTAAGAGATTGCTCAAATCAATACTTAAAAGGCTATTATTCTCCAATAGCAGATAAGCTAATTCGTTATTTGTACTTAAGTCAATATTATGTAAGTCGCAACGAATCAAAGCCAAAGCGTTTAATGCAGTGTTACTACTCAGATCAACACTTAATAGCTTATTGTCTGACACAAGCAGATAGGTCAACCCAGCCGAATTACTGATATCAAAACTGGTGAGCCCACTACTTTCCAAAGTTAATTCAATCAATGCTTCATTATTACTTAAGTCGATACTAGTAAGATCTAGGCTATTCAATGTCAATCTAGTCAACCCAACATTGTTACTTAAGTCAATACTGGTAAAGCCTGCACCAAACACTTCTAGCAGAGCTAATTCTACATTTTTACTTAAATCAATGCTTTTAAGATTCCATACCCCCCTTAAGGCTAACTCTGTCAATTTCCTATTATTACTTAAGTCGAGGCTAGCAAGTGCGCTATACCCTAAATCTAAAACTCTCAACTCCACAAATAACTCAATCCCCTCAATACTATTTATTTCATTTCCACACTGAAGCTCAACCACTTCAGAATAACTTGCCCACTCATTGGTCTTAGCATGCATCTCCACACACTCTTGAAACATTGCATCTGGAAAGCTTAGACTACTAATAAACTCACTCACTTCACTATCAAGGGAGTCATCATCCCCACCACCACTTCCACACGCACTCAGTAGTAACACGCACACAAATGTAATAAACCCAGCAGTAAAGGCTTGACGAACAGACACGATAAGATTCATTAGTAAACTCAAATTGGATAGTTAATATAAATATAGATGGTGCATCAATCCTTATTGCTCGATCTCAACCCACAAAATCTAGCGGTTTATCGACAAGCTCATCACGCATAATGGTGACTGATTTATCAGCCTCAATACCAAGTTTAACCTGCCGCCCACAAAGTTCAGTAATTGACACCTTGATTAGCTGGCCGTCACCCGTAGTAATATGAACTGATTGTCCAACTGTACGCTTAAGACTTAGCTTTGACATGATAGATTCCTTTCTATTTATGAATAAGTGGGCGCGGAGTTTACCAAATGTAGGCTTGTGTGTCAGCGCTGAATTGACTCCCTACCCTAATCCACCCAAGTAGACATGAAACCCCCAGTCTCAATGCCTGAGCTTAGCAAAGTGTTTCAGGTGCATAGACGAGAGATGTCAATTGGTTGTCAGGAAGCTGCTAAGAACCTTAAGAGCTGGGATGACATTCAGGAACGTAAGGTCAGCATGGCATCGTAAAGTAGGCCGGAGGAAGCTGAGAGCACGACTTATCTATACAAATCAGATGGTTAGGTGGATTTCAGTGGTCACACGCGCCTATATAAGGGACTTGAGGTCTTACTAAGCGTATACAGAGCCTACTGTGATGATTATTAATTAAAGTCATCAGACACTAGGTGGAGCATAGCGCTCTAACAATACGAAACCTAGTAGCAGAGTCAACGTATTGAGACGCTATGTAGACATGAGTATCTAAATTGTCAGTGATTGAGAGGTAGTATCAGAATCTTGATGACGGGATAGTGAAGAAACTATCAACCAAACCTAAGATGACAAGTATTTAATAGGGACACAATGACGGACACAACTTACTTTTAAAAAGCTTGCAACCTATTGATTTTAAAGGGAAACTAAACAATGGCGGTGGAGGAGAGATTCGAACTCTCGAAACGTTGCCGTTTACACGCTTTCCAGGCGAGCTCCTTCAGCCACTCGGACACTCCACCGCTACTTCAGCGACCTGTAGACAGATTGCTAATGGCGGCCACTCTAAACTAGCATAAAGCTTATTGCAAGCTCCTTTTAGGTACATAGAAGAGTGGCTTATATTTGTGAAAGAATCATTTTGCGCGGTAAATAATTCCAGGCCGACATTGAACCATCTCATACTTATCAGACAAGCCATTTAAAGACTCTGACGCCCCTAGAATGAGGTAGCTTCCGGGATTCAGATACTGATGAAATTTAAGCAAAATCTCTCGTTTCAAATCAGGTGAAAAATAGATCAAAACATTTCGACAAAAAATAACGTCAAACTTGGTTCCTATCCTCGAAAAACTTTCCATCAAGTTTAAAATTTTGAAATCAATAGCGGATCTGTATTGCGACCTTATTTCCCAGCTTTTATCACAATTTGTTTGAAAGCAACGCTTTAATCTAGCTTCAGACATTCCACGCCCTAGCGCTAACATTTCATAGACACCTGATTTAGCAGTATCTAGAACTGAAGAAGATATATCTGTCGCTACTATCCTAACCCCGCCCTTTAATTTACCAGGATTAATTTCTTTATATTCTTCTGCAGTAATGGCAATCGAATAAGGTTCTTGCCCCGTAGAGCACGCTGCTGACCATATCTTTAAGGGAGATACACCAAGTTTTTTACTAAATTCGGGAAACAGTATATCGTTAAGTATTCTAAAGGGATGACTATCTCTAAACCAGAGCGTTTCGTTTGTTGTCATCGCATCAACAACCTCCTCTCGAAGCGCCGATGATGAAGTCAATTTCAATTTGGTTAGAAGCTCACCCAGTCCAGATACACTATGCTTTGCAATAACAGGCTTAAGCCGACTGTTTACTAGATATGCTTTATTATCACCCAGCAAAATCCCACAAGCCTCTTCAAGAAACTTACGAAATGCATCATACTCATTTTTATTACTTGTAGTTTGCATTCAATTATAGAGCCTTAAATTCGGTTTTAAGCATTATCTGACAATTTATCAATAATCTCCATTACCTTTTCTGAGAGTTCATCAGGGCTAAATTTAGCCATAAAATCATCAGCACCGACCTTTTCAACCATTGCCTGGTTAAATACACCACTTAAGGATGTATGCAGCATAATATATAAGCCTGCAAGACGCGGATCATCCTTACAACTTGTTGTTAGTGTATAACCATCCATTTCTGGCATCTCTACATCTGAGATCATTAGGGCAAGTTCATCATTTATATTTTTCCCTTCATCCGCCATTGTTCTCAGGTAATCATACGCCTGCTTACCATCATTTTTAGTAATAACTGTAATACCTATCGTTTCAAGACACCTTTGAATTTGCTTTCGTGCAACTACCGAGTCGTCAACAACAAGCACTACATGATTTGAAATTGCATTACGTTCACTCACTTCTTCTACAAACTTTTCATTGACTGTTTCAGAAACAGGCGCAACTTCAGAGAGTATTTTTTCTACATCAATTATTTCTACAAGCCTATTTTCTAAACGAGTGACCGCTGTTAAGTAGTTATCATTACCAGCACCTTTTGGTGGCGGATGTATCTCTTCCCAGTTTAAATTAACAATTCGTTCAACCTGCTTTACCAAAAAGCCCTGCGTTTTACGGTTATACTCTGTAATAATGACAAAACAAGCATCCAGATCTTCTTCCGGCATTCCGGGCTGCCCAATTGACATCCCCATATCCATAATTGGAATAGTTTCACCACGTATATGCGCAACACCACGAACAACTGGGTGACGCTTCGGCATTAATGTTAATTTAGGACACTGCAACACTTCCTTTACCTTAAAAACATTGATGCCATATATCTGCGGCCCTCTTAGCCTAAACAGCAAAAGCTCCAGTCTATTCTGACCAACAAGCTGCGTTCGCATGTTGACACTATCCAGAATACCGGCCATAAAAACTTCCTCTAAGATATATAATATCGGTACAAACTTTGCTTAACCCTTAGCAGACACACCTAAAAGTTTAAAAATACCGATAAATAATGATTTGATGCTAATTTTTTGACACTTAATTGAAAAAGTGCCAAATAAAACAACACTGAATATCAAAAGCATAGGACAAAAAATGAAAAATAGTAGGCAAATATTAAGCGTTCTCATTCTTTTTTTTGCTAGCCACAGTTTTTCTTCCCCTACAAATAATGACCTACAAACGGAAGTAATAAAATTCTTAGATGTTTATACCGCCGAAATAGCGGATAAAGGTTACCGTTCAGAATATCAAATAGGCAAAATTGATCCTCGCTTAGCACTTCGAACATGCTCAAGCGCACTTAAACTATCTTTTAACCGTAAACCCATTGAGCAAAGCAAACTTACAATCCTAGCGCAATGCACCGATACCAGACCGTGGAAACTATATATCAGCATTCAATACGATATTTTCGGCCGTGTTGTCACTGCGGCAGAAACCATTCCTAGAGGCACAATAATCACCGGCTCAATGCTAGATGAAAAAGAGCAAATTATTAATGAGGGTCGACATAATAGCTTTTCGAGCACAAAAAAAGTTATTGGAATGATTGCTAAGCGCACAATTAGAAACAGTATGGTAATATCAGTAAACCAGCTAAAAGTGCCAAGCTTGGTCAAGCGCGGTGACAATGTAATCATCACAGCAGCAAACAGCGCCATATCAGTTAGCATGAATGGTACCGCGCTAATGGACGGAATGCTCGGGCAGCAAATTTCTATTCGGAACGCTCAATCCAAGCGAACGATAAAAGGCCGAGTAACAGATAGAGGCCATGTTTTAGTAGCACTTTAAATTACCGAATATTTTTTTAATAAATAAACTAAAGTTTTCTTACAAGCCGCCGTTAACAAAGCATAAGCTATTTAAAGGATGATGCAGATGAGCATTGATATTAACCAAATTAACTCAAATCGACCCGAAGGGCCAATAAGGCACGATACCGGCAAGATTACGACACCCTCTGCGCAGAGCGCTGAAAGCCAGTCAACCAATACACCCTCACAGGGCACTAGGGATAGCGTAAGCTTAAGTAGCACTGCACAAAACCTTGCTAAAATCGAAACCGAACTTAAGTCTCTACCAGACGTCGATCAAAGTAAAGTTGATGCAATCAAAGCACAAATTGAAAGTGGCGACTATCAAATTAACTCGCAGAATCTGGCACAAAAAATGCTTAATATAGAAGTATAATGCTCACACCTGAGCACTCTACTTTTGTACGAGGCAAGCCATGTCACAATTTATCGAACAACTCAAACAATTACTCAAGCAAGATATAGTAGAACTAAGCAATCTATACAAACTCCTCGATACTGAAAAAGAAACACTCAAAACCCGCAACAGCCAAAAAATCCAAGCGATAGCAAACTCAAAGCAACAAATCATCCAAAGCCTTGAAACCCGCGCAAAACTAAAAGCAAAACTTATAGCCAAGTCGGGCTTAGGCATTCGACCTGGCGAGGTCGAAACGACACTAAAAACCCTAAACGATGAAGAGCTGATTAATTTATGGCAGTCTTCTCGTGAAAAGCTTAGCGCATGCAAAGACAAAAACCACATTAATGGTAGCATTATCACTCGGACACTGAGCCGCACAAACAAACTCATGAGCATTGTCAGAGGACAAAACAACTCTCAAAAACTGTATGGACAACAAGGGAAAGAAAGGAGCTACTCCGGCAGTCAAATTATCGGCCAAGCATAGTTTTGCCTAGCTACAGATGAAATATATTAAAGACTCATAAGTAATAAGTTTGTGAGTTTTTAATCCTCTTTGATATTTTTTACACCACTTAAACCGCAAAACAACGTATTACCCCCACCTCTGATAGCACTTACTTCGATTGTAATCCCCACGACACAGGCCTTAAAAAATAATGTTAATATTTAACAATTCCAACTTGACTTTGAACACCAAAACCCGTTCTTTCACATATGTAAATATATAGAAAAGAAACTTCACAAAACACCATATAGTGTTATACTTTTCGAAAATGCACCAACATGTAGTATCAAGCAAGCTTTAGTTAACGTATTAAAGCTTGCCTAATGTAGGCAAAAGTAGATAAGGACCTGCCTTCTTCACCAAAGAAAGGCGTACACCGCAAAGAAGGCTTTATAGCACATAAGCAAATGCTAAAGCCTCCTAAAGCGCTAGGTATATGAAATACCACCACAGCATTTAGAGTTTGAAAAAATTATAGGTAATCTTTAACATTCTGCATATTCATTTTATGCACAATTACCTATCGACACTATTCGTCTTCTATCCATAAGAAAGATAGAACTAAATAAAACGGACCAAAGGCTGCTCCCATGAATGCTAAAGTTGAACAATTAATTTCACCACCACCAATGCAAGACGCCTCTTTCGATATTTGGCAAACAAAGTATCAACTTAAAACCAAAACGGGTGCAGCAGTAGATAAAGACATAGACAGCACTTATGATCGCGCAGCTAAAGCGCTTTCATCGGTTGAAGAAGACGGCAAACGAGAGCAGTATTATAAAGAGTTTAAGTGGGCGCTAGAGAATGGCGCCATTCCTGCTGGACGTATTTTATCTAATGCCGGTGCGTCTGAACACAAACCTGCAACATCCACTATTAATTGTACTGTATCGGGTACCGTCTACGACTCAATGGACGATATTCTTCTTAAAAACCATGAAGCGGGTTTAACACTGAAAGCTGGTTGCGGCATAGGCTATGAATTCTCTACATTAAGACCTAAAGGCGCTTATGTAGCAGGAGCGGGTGCGACCACATCAGGCCCCTTATCCTTTATGGATATCTTTGACAAAATGTGTTTTACCGTTTCATCAGCTGGTGGTCGTCGTGGCGCTCAAATGGCCACCTTTGATGTACACCACCCGGATGTTCTAGATTTTGTTCGCGCAAAACGAGAAGATGCACGTTTAAGGCAATTTAACTTATCATTACTGATTACCGAAGACTTTATTAATGCAGTTAAGAACGATGATGACTGGAAACTTTCATTTCCAGTTGGCGCTGAAGAAATAGCCGAAGACAAACTGGATATAAGTGACGCGTCTAAGTTTCTTTTCAGAAGCTTTCCAGTTAAAAGCGGCTACATCACAAATTCTGAAGGTCAAGTTGCTTGTCGTATATATAGCACAGTAAAAGCAAAATTCATCTGGGATAGCATCATGACATCCACATATGATTTTGCAGAACCGGGCTTCATTCTAATTGATAAAGTAAATGAGATGAATAACAACTGGTTTTGTGAAAACATTCGCGCAACCAACCCATGCGGCGAGCAACCACTCCCCCCCTATGGCAGCTGCTTACTAGGATCGATTAATCTAACTAAATTTGTTGACCGTCCATTTACAGACAAAGCATCATTCAATTTTAAAAAATACCAAAAGGTAGTCGGTATCTTTACGCGAATGCTAGATAATGTAGTTGAGATCAACGGCTTACCACTAATCGGACAGCGTAATGAAATTAACCATAAGCGTCGACATGGCATGGGCATTCTTGGCTTAGGCTCAACCCTTACGATGATGAAAATGGCTTACGGTTCACCTAAATCGATCGAATTCACAGAAACAGTAAACCGTGAAATGGCTATTGAAGGCTGGAAACAAGCCCTCGCACTATCCGAAGAAAAAGGCCCTGCGCCAATCATGGAAGAAACCTTTACGATTGATGAAGAAATGCTTTTAAAGCGCCCTGAAATGAGAGCTGAAGGCTACGAAATAGGTGATGAGATTAAAGGCCGAGTATTGCACGCAAAATACAGTAAATACATGCAGAAGATTGGTGAAATCGAGCCAGAATTAATTGAGGCTTTAGCTGAAAAAGGCGCACGTTTCACCCACCACACATCTATTGCTCCTACAGGCACAATCTCTTTATCGCTTGCAAATAATGCAAGTAATGGCATTGAGCCTAGCTTTGCTCACCATTATGCTCGCAATATTATTAAAGAAGGTAAGAAGTCTAAGGAGAAAGTTGACGTTTTCTCTTATGAGTTACTTGCATATCGTCACTTTATCAACGCTGATGCGATGCCTTTTAGTACTGACGAATCGACTAAACTACCTAGCTACTTCATTTCTGCTGACGAAGTATCACCGAAGCAACATGTTGATATTCAAGCTGCCGCTCAGAAATGGATTGACTCTTCAATTTCTAAAACAGCAAATATTCCAACTGAGTTCCCGTACGAAGAATTCAAAGATATTTACATGTATGCTTATGACAACGGATTAAAAGGCTGCACGACCTTTAGATTCAACCCTGAAGCATTTCAAGGCGTACTGGTTAAAGAATCCGATTTAGAAAAAACAAATTATGAATTTACTTTAGATGATGGCTCAAAAGTCACAGTTAAAGGCAATGAAGAAATTGACTATGATGGCGAGATCCACACTGCAGCGAATTTATTTGATGCGTTAAAAGAAGGAACTTACGGTAAATACTAAAAGCATTTACATTTTTTACTTTCATTAGATACGCAAAGAACAAAGTATTACAGGTATACACGTTATGGCTATAAAAATAGAAAAGAAAATTGTTGGTTATCAGGTACAAACTCAACAAGATACGGCTCCAGTCACTGAGGTGCCAAAAAAGCTTATTCCGATCCAAATGAATGAATCGATTAAGCGCCCAGAATTTTTACTGGGTTCAACTTATAAGATTAAACCGCCTGTTTCAGAACATGCGATGTACATAACGATCAATGACATCATTTTGAATGAAGACACTGATCACGAGCAACGGCGCCCTTACGAAGTATTCATTAATTCTAAATCAATGGAACACTACCAATGGGTTATCGCTTTAACACGCGTTATTTCGGCAGTATTCAGAAAAGGTGGGGATATCATCTTTTTAATTGAAGAGCTATCTTCAGTTTATGACCCAAATGGCGGCTACTACAAAAAGGGCGGTGTTTTTATGCCATCACTCGTAGCTGAAATTGCCGCAGTGATCGAAAAGCACATGCGTTCAATTGGTTTAATTAAAACCGAAGAAATGAGCGAAACGACAAAGAAAATTCTTGCTCAGAAAAAAGCTGAATTTGAAAATGCTCAAGCAACAAAGGCTGAGGAGTCAGACAAGTCTGATAGCCCTTTCCCTGCTAATGCCAGCTTATGCAAAAAATGTAATAACACATCCGTTATCATAATGGATGGTTGCAAAACTTGTTTAAATTGTGGCGATAGTAAATGTGGGTAGTTGGAAAGAACTGTAAAGTTATTTATTAATTAATAACTTCCAACCATAAAGCCAGCTAGCTAATTTGCTGGCTTTATGAAAAGCCCTTCCTAAATCTAGAGTTATAATTGATTATTTAAGCCTTAGTGCTACCCTCATTCATTTCCTTAAAAGCATTCCCCCTAAAGGGCGTGGAACAATTATATCGTCTTGCTCTGTACTAGCTTATACCGCATAACGACATGAAGACGAGTTGATAAATCCCTTCCCTTTATACACATACGCACAATGATTTCTTTGTTTTCTAATCGGCAAGTTGAATTTCCCTTCATGCGAACGGTAGAAGGCTTCTTTCTTAGTCAGTATAGTATGGACGCCTTTCATAATAGATGATTCACAACCAGCTCAAAGTGGCAGACTGGCTATCAGGATTTAACTGGCTTGAAAGCAAAAGAAAGAAAGTAGAAAAACACAATCTCGAATAACAAATAGAAAGTTTGAACAGAACCATAAATGCCCTATAGCTTATTAATTTATTCAAAATTAATTAAAAACAAAGAGGGGGTTATCAAACAATTAATACGAGAAAGCATTATATTGGCATTCTCATTTTACATCAGTTATTGACGTTAGAATATGGCTCATAAATTAGCCATATTATTCATAGCACACTTATCATTATGTTTTACTTGTCGCTAATTGAACAAATAAAATTCTTCCAAACACTACGATTAGTATGCCACCAAGAACCATTACAGATGACAACACTAAGCGTAGAGAAATTATTTCGTTTGCGAAGATGACGCCGCCGATAGCCGCAATCACAGGGACAAACAGTTGAATAACTGCCGCTTGTGTAATCGAAAGACCCCGAAGTGCAATATACCAAACAGCGTACCCAGCTCCTGAGGCTATGGCACCAGATAGTACTGCCAGCAAGATACCCTTTTGAGACAAATTAGCATCTTGGAATGTAACGGCAATTAAGATGATAACAAATGGAAAAGTACGTAAAAAATTGTAAGCTGTATCATCGATGGGATTGGTTGATGCCCGGCCTCGAAGTGTATATAGGGCCCATGCTATACCCGAAACAGTCATTAGTATAAATCCC
>Ga0105353_1000457_pt1 | contig 23968 bp, 31 predicted proteins | sample EN1Hudsemesocosm_2_FD_83657 | JGI IMG/M metagenome (GOLD analysis project Ga0105353, IMG submission 83657) | Methane-oxidizing microbial communities from mesocosms in the Hudson Canyon - EN10B Hudson Canyon | ecosystem: Environmental > Aquatic > Marine > Cold seeps | place: Hudson Canyon...
AAATGTTGGTTTAAGTAACTTAGGTACGTACTGCTGTTTAAATCCAGAGTCTCGCTTTTTTCTGGATAATGACGGTAATGAGTTTCCACTAACACCGAGAGCTAAAGGCAACAAGGAAATTGCCAGAATGCAGCCAACGAAACTAAGAAGGCACTTTGATAAGTTTGTACTCCCTATTGGTGTTACGCCACAAGGACTGAATAGATCATTTCTTTTGAATTTTTACAGCGAATCTATAAAAGACGGAAAACAATCCCAGACAATACAAAGCTTAGTCAAGCTTACCGGGCTGGGTGTAGGCACGATTCGCCGCCAAATTTACCGAGAGCCTAGGTCCATAAAAGACGTTCTCTCAGATATGTATCAATAAAGGCTACACAATAATTGGCGGCTTAAATAATCTTAGTAGTGAGATAAATTCAAGTGGAAGGAGAGCCTTTTTTAGGCTAATGGATTTGTTTACTCACTACCTACGGAACTCCTTTATTAATCTAACCATCTTTCCATTTACGGTTAAATCAGAAAGGTCTGTTCCTTGCGTAGATTTAGCATAGGGGTTTGCACCTTGTTCGAATAATGACCGTACTAATCCATAATCAATATTTTTTATTGCTTCAACTAATTTAGTTTCAAGTTCAATTTCTGTAAAACCTTGCTTCTCTTCTAGCTCTTCTCGGGCTATTTCAGGTAAATCTTTGCCGCAGTGCTTACATATAATAGCCTTAACTTTGATTTCCTCTGCACAATAAGGGCACAGTTTGACTGCCCGAAGAGGCGGCGCCGATCTAGGAGCCGTCTTAGATTGCTTTTCTTGTAATATGTTTGCGGAGAAAGCCCAGATAATTGCAGCTACCCATCCTAGAAAGGTCCAACCTAGCAGTAAATTTAGGAGAAAGACTGGTACCATATTCTTGTGGTTTCTATTCCATGCAACGATGGTCGGTAAAAGATAAATGGCTGCTAATACAATTATTATTATTATCGAAATTAGTACCGGACTCCCTTGCCCCATTTTTAACACCTTCTCTCACGTTTTATTATACATTTAACAATTTACTAGACAGGATCCGTATTTTGCAATGCCATATTGGGTTCAGTATAAATCGATTTTAATAGGAAAAAATACCACGCTACTGAAATACGAAAATATATTAGAGAGATATTGTAAAAATAACCAGTGATAAAGGCTAACTATTTTAGGGGTGGAATCAGAACTAATTATTAGTACTAAAAAAATTTTTCTTAAAATAGAATTTCTTCTTTCAGATAGTAAGTAGCCGCGTGAGAGGCACTGACCACATTTTTTTTAACGCAGGCAGTAAGAAACCTTAATACAGGCCGAAGCCCGCTTGGGTCGAAAGCAGAATTGGGCCCCTTTGACTACTCGGCGTCGTTAAAGGGCGAAGAGTTGCCATCGCTTTCAGTCTGTAATTAACGATAAACCTAATATTAAAAAGGAATGCTTTTACTCTGAACCTAGCGGTCTTTGGAAGTCTAGAAAGTAAACGCTTTTGTAGTTTCACCATCAGCTTCCCACGAACTCAAAAGGTATTATTTTGGTTATGAACTCTGAGTTTGTTGAAATCAGCCTTAAAGCGATACCTATCTTTGTCCAAAAATAACCAGCCTAGATAGCTATATCGATTCACGCTTTCGCTGGCACAAAGCGAACCTTTTGCAATTGTAGGTTTTAACTATTTTTGGTGTATAGCAAAACCTGGGAAATCCATACCTAGGACAATGCAGTTCTTCACTGGCTTATTAGTTCTGATTCTAGTCCTTTCTTGTAAGTTATTCTCGTAGGTACTCTGTTATAGTTTTTCAACTACTTAACAAGAAATCTAACGGAAAGCAGGCCATATGGCGAAAGAATATATATCCATCGATGTTGAAACTACAGGTCTTAACCCTAAGAAAAACAAGATTGTTGAATTTGGGGCTGTCAAATTTGATGAAGAAGGTAATATCGTTAGTGAGTTTCAAGCCTTGGCTAACCCTGGTGGTTTCGGTATCCCAAATGAAGTCATTGATATTCATGGAATAGACGATGATATGGTGGAAGGAAAACCATCGCCTGTTGCTGTTTGGAATTCACTTTTAGACTGGGCGGATAACTGCAATAGTTTTGTTGCTCATAACGCATCTTTTGAATGTGGTTTTATACAGGAACTTTACTCAGATCCAAGTGATATCCCTGGTCTATTCTTTATCGATACACTCAAAATAAGTAGGCGACAATTAAATGATAGGAGTAGTTATAAGCTTTCATCCTTAGTTCCTTCACTGAAGTCATCTGAGGCTCACCGCGCACTACCTGATGCAAAAGCGTGCATGGAATTATTTTTAGAACTCGCAGGTACTTATAAAAATGGGAAAGTGCCAAAATCTCAAGAAAAGCCGATAGCAGAGTATGATTTCTTTGAAGAGAATAAACCTTCACATAAACAATTAAGCTATATTGAAGGCCTTGGTGGTGATCCTGATTTAGTCAATCTCAAATCTGAAGCTAGTGAATATATCGATGAGCTGAAAGGTAAAACCAGTTCAGTGGCTAAGTTTAATAAGACAGCCAATCTCGCAGGTAGAGCAGGCCATGCTATAGCCACCGTAATAGGTTTTATATTTGTCTTGTCTGGAGGTGTAAGTATATTAGCAAACCCATTATCTGGTTTGTCTATTTTAATTGCTGGATTACTTATTCTTCCTGTGGCACGGAAGAAAGTTTACGTTTTAACGAAGACCTCCATTTCAGGTAAAGTTCGGTTCTTACTTGTTTTTATTTGCTTCATAGCAAATGCAATTTTTATGACTTCATCGGTTTAGCAACATAGCCCACATATTGCAGAATAGTCAAAGCTTAGTTAATTTTGTATCGGAAATGGAGGCATTGGAAGATGGATTTAGCAGACTGGTTTTACGGACATTTTAATATTGATAATGTTGTTCTGTTTCTTTTATTTTCTCTTGGGATCGTTTGCTGGAATATGGATTGAATTTCAAGGCGTAGTGCTTCAACTTTCGATGATCTTCAAAGCAGAGTTAGAGAATTAGAAAGTCGCTTGGGCATAAAAGATAAAGAATAAATTAATATTGGATTATGCCCATTTTGGGGTTAAAAAATGAAGAGAACGATCAAGGGAATAAAGGATTGAGCGATAGATTTATGATACCGGAAATTTCCAAGACCTTAAGAGATTCTCTTAAGAATCTTCAAACTACAATGATATTCTGGCCTAATAAGAATTGATTACAATACTCATATATTAGGACAAAAAAATATTATGAAGAATCGCGAAGAGCTATTCCAATTGCTGCAATCAAAGGATTGGGAAAACCTTTCTAGTTTACTATACGACAACTACTCAATCCTTAAATCTGATCCGATTGTTCAGTTTGCTATCAATCTGTACGAAAAGGAGTTTTTTTCAGAAACTTATAATTTAGAACCTTCTGAACGCTTAATTTCTTTTAAATCTCCAGGTGTGTTGATTGAGTCTGGTAGAATTCCTTTTTCCGGTGAGTTTGTAGCTACATTTATTGATGAAAAGCTTAAGTTACTTAAACAAACTAAGTGCAAGACACTGTTTAACTTTGCCTCATCTCATCAACACAGACCTATAGCTAAAGATATTTTGGCTGAATTAAAGGAAAGTAAGCCTGAAATAATTGCTGATGGGATTCGAGAAAAAGTTTCAATATCAGCGAACAGTATTGGAACTGGAAAACCCAAAATAACAAGTTTGTTTAAATCTCCCCAAGAACAAAATTTCTTTGAAGGTGTAAGGCTTGCCTTCCCAACTTTTCATCCTTATCCAAATGTTGCATTAAATTCAGTGATTGATTTTGACTCAATTAAGGGGGGCTTGAACAGCCACGAAAGAGAGTATTTCTTCAAAGCTTTAATTGATTGTGTTGTCTTTGACGCCAATCAAAAATATCAGCCAATATGCTTTATAGAACTAGATAGCTCTTTTCATAATAGTGAAAAAGCAATTAAGAATGACAAAATGAAGAATGCTATCTTTAATGCTGCAAATGCTAAGTTGATTCGGATCAGGGCTCACGATAGGAAAGAAACAACTACCGACAAGTTCCGGCAATTAGTAACAGAGATTATTCGAAATCCCGTTTAGGGCAACATTAGTGTGAATCGACGAAAAGATAGCTAAACGGAAAAGATCAGGGAAAAAAATGAAAGTATTATTATTGATCACAATATTGTTTTCTTCATTTCCGGTTCTCGGAAATGAAGAGGAGATTAAATTCTGTGAACTCAAGGGTTTCGCTGAAGGTGTCGATGATCAGTTAGCTTTAAGATTGATAGTTTCTCAAATGAAGAGAAATCTATGGTTAAACTGGGGGCAGGATTGCTCCATGGCCTATCTGAATGGCAAACATTTTGGTGAACAAGAGAAGGAAAGAAAGAAAATTACTTCCTACGGCAGCGATGGTTGGTTGCCTTTACAAAACTATCGTCTGTTTAGAGAACGAATGGAACACTCTCTTCTCGATTTAATGGGCTATGGGACATATAAAGAAAGATAAAATTACTTTGAAAGAGTGCTATTTGTAGGGGGAAAAGAACATTTTAGAGTCGGCACGGGAATTATTGAGACGTCAAACTGATGCTTAAATTCAGGCGATAGCGTGCGGTAAATTGTGAGAAGCTCTTGCTCATCACTCGATAGTGTTATTGAGTGTTCTTTTTTTTCACTATTCATAACGGAAAACCATGCAGCTTAAATGCGCTGTTTATTTATACAGTTAAATTGAGTTGTGTCAATCATATTTCTGATAACTTTTTGGGCTGAAATCCGAACTATGCCTTGTAATTATAGTTAGTACCTAATCATAATTCACGGGCCTTAAATAAGGCGTTTTTTCACATAAAAGGGTACTCATGAATATTCAAAGCAGTATTAAACTCATCACACTTTCTTCAATTCTTGCTCTTAGTGCTTGTGGCAGCAGTGGCGGTAGTGATGCGCCTGTCAATAATGATCTAGGTGGTATCTGGATGGGCTCTGCTTTAGAAACCGATGAAACAACGGCACAAGATTCATTTGGTTTAATCTCAGAATCAGGGAAAGCATTCTTCCTAACTGAAGGTGATCTTGTCATAGGAAGTGTTTCAACTGCCGATAACAATTTTAGTGGTCCATTTACTGAATATTATTCTGATGGTGGGTTTGGTAGTGGCACAATCTCAGGCACATTTATTTCGCGCAATAGCTTTTCAGGTGCTGCATTTTCTGATGGCTCTCAAACGTCAGTGTTTTCTTATTCTTATAATCCAGCGCATTCACGCAACTCAAGTCTAACGGATATTTCAGGCACATTTAGCGAAACAGAAGGCGCATATACCGAAACCTACACCATAGGCATGGACGGCACTATAACTGGTAGCGATACGGATGGCTGTATTTTTGGCGGCGCTATTACCTTGCCTGATACTGACTATAACATGTACAACGTTAGACTAACGGCAAGCAATTGCGGCGATGCAAACGGCACCTACAACGGTTTAGCTGCGCTAATTGATAATACTGAAGATAATGTCACCTTAGCCATTGCCGCAGAAGGCAGCGTTTATATGTTTGCTGGTCTTATTCCGAGAACTTAATGACCATAAAAAAAGTTGGTGATAAATGGAAGGTCGATGTTTGGCCTAATGGTCGTGAAGGGAAACGCAAAATCGCATTTGTTTCCCTAGCTCCAGAATCTTTACGTAATTACGTTGAGGAAGAACTTATAAATCGCAATCCGATTTCTACATGGAATAGAGAAAACGCTTAGCATCAACTATGAAGTTATTGACTTGTTTTGAACTTACGCCTGACTGAAGTTTGTCATTCTAGTAGACATGAAAATGGATGTGTGAAAAAACTCTGAATAAAGTAAATATGATTGTCGCTAAAGTACTAGCCGAAAAACTCAGGGGAATAAAGTAATTACGGATATAGGCCTTTGTAAATATTTTTAAAATAGTTGTACAGACTCGTTCATTTTCAAGATGTGATATATTGGTATCAACCGGCCACAGATCCGGCCAGTTATTTTCTTAAATTGAATTTTAATCGATTTAAATATACTATAATTCAATGACTTATTAGTCAGATTAAGTGGCCATTAATCCGGCCAGTGTTCGGTAAATTCTATGACAACTACTATATTAGACGCTGCTCCTTTCATTCCAAGTGAGAAATCATTAGATGCCTGTGATCTTCCAGATAAAACAATAGAACTTGCTACTAGTTCTGCAAAGGTTGCTGGGGGGATTGATGTCATTACTCAAGACACTATTAGGCGTCATATGATAGTGATTAACTCCTATTACTCTAATCTCATTGAAGGAAACAGCACTAAACCTCATGAGATTAGGGCCGCTCAGAAAGGCAATTACAATACTGATCCACTAAAACGGGACCTTCAACTTGAATCACTTGCTCATATTCACGTAAATGAATGGATTCAAGGTCAGAATCTTGATCTTGATCGGTTGTATTCGGTTGAGTTTGCAAAAGAAATCCATAAAAATTTTTATGAGCAAATCCCAGAGAGTTTGCGAGAAATTAAAAGTAAGGACGGATTAAAACTAGATGTAGTCATTCCAGGAGAATTACGCAATCGGGATGTTGACGTTGGGAATCATATAGCTCCAGAAGCAGAATGCATAGAAGCAATACTTGGACGTTTTTTTGAAACTTACCATCCAAAGCGATTTTCTAGCCACAAAAAGATAATTTCTGTTATGGCCGCGCACCACCGGTTTTTATGGATACACCCATTTTTAGATGGTAACGGACGTGTATCACGCTTATTCACCGATACAGCCTTAAAACTTATTGGTTTAGATAGTTATGGAATGTGGTGTGTTAGTAGAGGTTTAGCTAGAAGCAGTTCGAACTATAAGTTTCATCTGGCAAATGCGGATGCAGCTCAACAGGGAATGCTTGATGGTAGAGGTCCATTATCAGAGAAGGGGTTGATGGGTTTTTGCGGTAATATGATAGAAACAGCTTTAGACCAGGTATCCTATATTTCTGACACTCTTGAATTAACTAATATGAGAAAGCGTATTAATAGCTATGTACAGGCAAGAATTGATGGAAGAGTGCAAGGGGCGAGTTCAGACATCAAAAAATCAGCAGGTTTAGTGCTTTATAGTGCCTTTCTACAAGGAGAGTTGAGTAGGTCGGATGCAATGGCCTTAACTGGGTTAAAAGAACGCTCCGGACGACGCCTGCTAAGTAGTTTGAAATCTGATGGGTTGATAAGTGAGACATCTTCAAAATCACCATTTCGATGGGAAATTCCTGAACATGCGGAACCGTGGTATTTCCCGAATTTAACACCTGGAATATAAACTAGTTTATTGAAAAGTCGATCGGGGAATAATATGTTTGAAGGGATGAAATTAAACCGGCAATTCCGTAAAGGAGTGTATCGTCTTGTCGAGGTCACCGACTATGTGGATGGCAAGTTTGAACTAGATAATGGCCAATCACAGAAAGTTAGAAACCTTGAAGTTGAAATCCCGCTGGCATTCGGCAAGCGAATAGATGGCAGTGGTTATAATAAAATACATGACCGGAAACTTTGGATTCTTTTTAAGTATGGTATGGATTCAGGGTATCGATTTTCTTTCATGCCAGGAGGAGGTGTTGAAGGACTTTGTCTAACACTCAAGCTTAGGTTTACCCACGGTATTAATCCGGCATATGGGAAAAGCTATGAATCGGTCATCATAGAAATGCTCGCCAGAAAGAGAGACTGGGTATAGGATATGCGGAATAAGGATAAATGAAAATTCATGCGAAATTGTTATCTTCGATAATAAATAACCTGGAAACCATTAGAGACAATACATTTGATGAAAACAATATCAAGCTTTTATTGTCAGAAATCCGCGATTGCGGCTTAAATAAAAACGGTTTTTTGAAAGAGACTTGTCACTTTCTTGCCCATCCAGTGGCAAGAGATCAAGGGATATGCCATTCGTCAGTGGATGTATGCTACTTGAAACTTAAATACGCCAACATTCAACCTCATACGCCGATTACTTTTAATCTAGAGAAAATACCAAGGAATGAATTTCAAACGCTCTTAGATGCTATTTCAAAGTCGAACAAAAAATTGTTTTGCGACTATAAGATAGAAAATAAACGGGCTAGCAGAGACAGCGTAACTAAATTCTTCAAGGAAAGTTATAAGAAAAAAGAATCGGTATATGAAATTTCTAAGCCCGATAACTTGGAACTCATTGAAGTTTTATTGAATCTTATTTTTAGAGTAATCGAGGTGAATGTTGTATTCAATCAACATGATTTACTCAATGAGCTTAAGAAAGTTCTGAAAGCGATATTAAAAAGTAATCGTATCAAAGACGATTACACTGAATCTATCAATTGTAATAAAAACAAGATAATGCTCTGTATTTTGTCCTTGCTTCAGGAAGCAAAATTTAGCCTATATGACAATTCAGAAGCCCAATCGGTTATTACCTGTATCAATATAAATTCCGCAGTCAACGATAATGAGACACCGAAAGAATTAACTTACTACTGTGATTTCAACGTCCCATATATGGATAAATCTTTTCGCGTGCCAATTATTCAAACGGATATAGGGTATGCAGAGTATTTTTGTTTAGATGATCTTACCAATTTAAAGACGATTCCTCTTTTTCAAGTAACAAGAAATAGTGCAGGTGAATTAGGTGTTGAATTGATAGAGTTATCTACAACAGAAGATAGTTAAACTAACTTAAGTATTCTAAATAATGGTTATTTCAACTTGAAGGAATAGACCAGGGAAAAAAAATAATGAAGGCACTTTACTCAAATATATTGAGTGTAATGAGCAGTCTAAACAATGGCGGTGATATTCCAGAAACTTCTGTCAGCTATCTGGGAAATGCAACTATTTCTGCACTTAAAGACCGTATAGAAGCGACAAAAACAGGGAGTCGCTTAAACTATCCTGGTATGGATCTAGATATTGTAACCGAGAGCACCTTGCCTTGGATCAATCCCTTAGACTTTAAACAAAATCTTAATACTGCCATCAGTTGTTTAGATCAGTTGGATGAACTTAATCGTGCGATAATTGGTCTTCAACAGATGGAAATATCCAATAACTATATGAGCGCAAGCTTACAAGATGAGGCTCTAACAAAGCACAGCTACCTCTACAACCAGTTGGATATGAAATCCGAAAAGCTAGACTTAACAGAAAGAATCGCTAGAAAAACTTCAGACCTTATTCACTATACCAATGCGTCTATTTTCGGCGCTACGCACATGCTAAAAAAATCCATTCCGGAGCATCTAAAACTGGACAAGAGTGCAATAATCAAAACAACGCGAGAGGTTTTAAGGTATCTGTTGGAACAACTGCGAATACAATCATTAAAAAGACAATCATCCACTTTTAGTGTTTCAATAAAGTTCACCAAGTCAAATGGCGCACGGCTAACAACTAACAAATGGAAAGCTCCTGGTCAGGAAGAACGGGTATCACAGTTAAATGACGATGAATTCGTAATTGACTTAAGAGAGTTCGCGCCGTTTTCAGTTCATGGACGTAGCTTTATTGATGATATAGGGGTTGAACTCATCACTCATAATGGAACGTTTAGAGGCATTCCTCTTCGTACAAATGACAATAATCCAGGGCAAATATTTGAATTGTCACTTTTCGATGAATCCCCTGGAGTACCTCTCGGTGAGGGTGTAGATCTATATAAGGTTCCAAAACTTCACTTTGGAGGCATTGGTGATGGAAAAATAGGTCAAAAGTTAGTTTGGTCAGGCTCAGATAGTATTAGAGGTGTGCCTCCAAATAGAGCCTGGAAAATCAAAATCGATACCGCTGCCGCTTTTCATGCAGACATATCCCAAATTTGGGATATTATCCTACATTTCCGAGTCAGCTTATTGGAGAAGTAAACTATGGATGACATAAGCATATATCACGAAAAACGCTATCGACATTATCTTAGATCAAAAGTTGTTCCAAGCGTTGTTGACGATATATTAACGATTGCAAATGGAACCTTTACTTTTCTCCTGACTTTTTACCCGCCTACTCGATGGTTGGGTATAGCCCTGTGGGGGAATCAAGTTTTCAATCCAGGTTGGAAGAATACTATGGCCCCCTATACAGGCGAGGATTATAGAAAAGAATACGAAAGAAGATATAAAGACGGTTTAAGCACTTTAAAAATGGGTAGAGAGCTAGGAGTGTCAGAAAATCAAGAATTCAAAGCGACACGAAATAGGTTTCTATCCGAATTTCAAAGTATGATAATCGACGAAGCTGTAAATAAAATCTATGACTTAGACATTGACCCAAAGACAAATCCAATAGATAAGATATATGACGAAGTAGAACACCCAAAAACAGAAGTTACCGCTATCACCTAATCGTCAAGATACTAAAGCTAAATTGAATTCGTTCAAAGAATTCAAACAAAGGGGGAAATAGATGACAGAGCTTAAGGGGATCGCTACAAAGTACAGAAGGGAGTTGGCTAAGCTGTTGCAAGATTCAGACGTAAACGATCCAGAAATGAAAAACTTTCCTGGTGGAGCTTGCGATATTTCAAATCGCCTGCTGGCTTTTATTTAAGTTCTGAGTTGGGCTACGACAATGTACGCCTGAAAAGAGGTGAACGTAGTCACCATATAGGCTCTACTCGAATTCCTAGTCACACATGGCTTGTAGTCAATGGTAGTCATATTGTGGATATTACAGGCGATCAGTTTCATGACTGTGACCATGAAGTTATCGTTACAACTAATTCTACATTTCATGAAACGTTTGGAAACCTCAACGAATATACATTAGAAGATGAAGCAATAAATAATGAACAATCAAAGATTTATTTAACAATGAACGAGCGCATGAATACAGGGGAATAGGAGCATAACTAGAATGAATGAAAATGAGTTGCTAATAAATCGCCTAGCTTTTCGCTGTAATCAAAGATCTAAAAACAACAAGGGTGCTGTTTCACATATACACAGAATATTAAAAAATGAGATGAATATTACTTCTGATGAATTAGATGTATTTGATGCAAGATTTTTCCTATTAGATACAGGTATTTCTTATAAAGAAATTATTCGTACTTGTTTAGAAGCTTTGCTTCTCGATCGCAAAGATTTAAATTAAGGGAAAAAATACCCCTCAAAAACCTAAAGGGAAAAACCATTAATCAGGAATTATTATGTTTAAACCAACTGAAGAAATGGAAAAAAGTATATTCTTCTTGATTGATCCACGTATCTCGGTTCCTATGTATATGGGGTTAATATTCATTACACCTCAGCCTTATCGAGGATGTTGGTATGTTGTTTGGTTTGGGGGCTGTGTTATTTCGGCACTACTTGGCCCATCGCCAACAAAACTTGGGGGCGAAGGTAGCCCTCAGAATCTACTTCAATATATTTCACGACAAGTAGGGTTTTCGTTTGTTTATTGGTTGACGATAGCTGGTTTGATAGCGGCGGCTATAGATAATTTATTTTTATCGTAGCGCTAAACAACGGAAAAGTATCAGGGGAAAAAGATACGATGTTTATTAACGCGGCGAAAAATGTAGACAAAACTCTGGATAATTATAAGAAAGGTTTAAAGGGAGTACACTTTATATGAATAACTACATTGCTTTAATGTTTCTAACTTTAATGAGTGTTAATAGCTATGGCGCAATCATTGAGCTTAATTTTATGGATAATAGAGGGGATGGAGATCCCCAGCAATTGATATTTGATTCAGAGATATATCGATACGGCCCGTTTGGCGAACCTGAATTCAGCGATGTTAGCATCTACGATCGGGGTAGATTATTCGAGTTGGAGGATCAAACTTCGCGGAATGCGTTTGCTGAATATAGCGGCTCATTCTATTTTAATGTTCAAACACGTTACGATTCACCAATAGATCCGTCCGTTAGCGAACACACCAGGGCAACAATTCGATCCGAATATGTATCACGGCTTGGCTATGCAGTAGACTTAAATTTAACACCTTCGATCTTAGAAGATTTGCTCGATAGCATGGTGGGCCAAAATGATTTCTTCTCGTATGACTTTACAATATCTAAGCCTGGTCTACAGGGGTTATACACAACAAACTATCGTACCACGCTAACGTCTTGGAATTATCAAGTAGCAGTCTCAGAACCTAGCTCCTTATGGTTAGCTGTGCTAGGTGTTCTCGTAATCTTTAGAAAGCGCATGTCATAGAAGTGTATGTGGTAGATCGCGTGCGCTATGTGGATCTGGAATGCACGAGATTAGTTAGCTGAGATTTGAAGGAATAACCAGTCAAAATAATTCGATGAATTAATTCAGGAGAAAAAATCTCTTTAATTTTCTAATAAGGAAATTACTAAATGGAAACTGAATCTAATCCTAAACTGAGTTGTTTCAAACAATGAAATAATATTGCTTACTGCTTCAGTAACAATGCTTTCAGTGGCTATTTTGTGTAGCCAGTTTGGTTATCAAAATACTCTTATGGGTTTACTTGGTGTCATAGCACCAATTCCTGCTTTCTATGTTTTGTATAAAAAGATATATAAATCTAATGAAAATGATTAATCGAACTTAGCAGGGGGATAATTATGAGGAAAGACTTCTACGTCTATCTGCACAGGGATGTGAAAGGATCAATATTTTATGTCGGAAAAGGAACTGGGGAGCGTGCTTGGTCAAAAGATAGGCATGCTGCATGGTTAAAATACGTAGAGACCAGGTTGAATGGTGAGTACGATGTAGAAATTCATTTAAAGAATCTGGATGAAATTGAAGCTTTAGAGCTTGAGGATAAGTTGATTTATGAATTGGGCGATCAATTAATTAATTGGGTAAACCCAGGACGAAAAATTAACTATGAGGAAAACGCAAGGTTTCACAAACTTAGAGATAAAAACCGCAAATATGTTGAGGCAACAAAGGCTATTGAAAAAGAAGATATTGATAAGGCTGTTGAGCGATACCTGAAAGCTCTTAGTAAAATGAGAGAGTATGAGGAAATAAGCTGGGAAACGGGATTGGTAGCGGAAATGAATGTAGGTCCAGGTTGGGGAGATCCGAATATACTTGATCGTTTAACAATGTGTCTTATGAAGGCCAAAAGATATGAAGAAGCGACCATTGAAACAAGTAAATATTTTGAAGACTTTCCTTCTGCAATAGGTATGAGCGTAGGCAAGAGAATTATAAAGCGAATAAACAAAATTCCGAATCAAGAACCCATCGAAAAAGCGGCAGAGGAATAAAAAGATATTAAGAACAAAATTGACAGCTAAAACACTGTTTCTGCATTTGCCGGATCTACATTTGTGTGGGCAGTTTCTGTCTGTATGAAACGAAAACAGAGAGATAGGAAATATTTGTAAATGACTTACCAAAGTAATCCTTTTGCAGAATCATTAGAGCTAACCCTGCAACCTAATTTGTACAAAGACCTACCTATATCAAGCTATAAGTTTCTAGCCGAATACAAAAATGAAAAAGGTGTTTGGGTTTATAAGCGTAGACAAACTAGCCCTGAAGGTTATGTGCAAGAATTGATGGAAGATCATGGATATACGGTTCTTGCTGACGAAGGAAAGCTAATCAAAGAGCTCTTTGGTCTTTTTTATCGAGTCTCTGCTGAAGAAATATCTGGAAGTTCTTTTTTTACTTCCCCTTACGATAATGAAACAACTGAATTCTTTGAAAAGGTAACCGCAGAGAAAACAGTGACAGAGTTTATTTGGTCATTAAACAGCATGTCTTTCGATCCACTCTGCCCCTTTTATTGTTTAGACGAGGAATCATTATGCATACTGACGGAAATACTAGAATCGACTGGGCTGGACTTGCTTTGTCAATTACAGAGGATAGTTGCCAAAGACCAACTTAAGTTATCAGGCTGGCCTGATCTTACGTTAGTAAAAGATGGGCAACTAACATTTGTTGAGGTTAAAACTACGGATCGATTAACACGACAACAGAAAGTCTGGATCAGTCGATTTGTTGAACCTTTAAATTTTAATTACATAGTAATTAAAATTGAGCCTGAGAGTGGCAAGGCTATAAGTTAATCAAACTAAAAAGTATCAGGGGAATAAATACAGCGATGAAACCAGGGCAGAAAAACGAAGAATCAAATGAGGCAAAGGTTGAAAACAAAAAAGTAAATGACATTGAAGAATATTGGGGCGACGACCGAAAACTTAAGGATCTTGATCCTAGTATATTTTTTTCTGACGAGTTTTTTAGGAAAGCACAAGAAGGAGCAACTGATTGGATTCAGATACCAATAGATAGGTCTCTATATAAGGAAAACCTATGGTTTACATTTATTAGAGTAGCAGGGTTGCTTCTTATTGCTGCGTTGCTTTCATGGATATTTGGTGCTGATCAGGGGATTGTATACGGAGTAGTTATTTTGCCTTTGGTTGCTGTGTTGAAAACAGCTTACTTAGATTTCGAACCGCTATTCATTCAGGCTGCTTATAGTCAAAACTCTATAATCGTTCGTCGAGGAACTGCGGCAGAATCAATAGAGAGGTTTGACCTGAGAACTATCGAAAATATAGAGCTTAAACTGACCCCAATCGGCAAGTTACGTAATTCAGGTTCGCTTAATATTTTTGGTTATGGTGGTCAGATACAGATTCCGTATGTTAGAGATCCATTAGATGTTCAGGCGAAGTTGATGGAGTTTATTAGAGCCCATAAACAGGACGCAGGATAGAAGGTTTAGAAAATACCTTCGATTAATAAGGGGAAAAAAGAATGAATCAGTACACTGATAGTTGACAAAAAATAATGTTAGTTTAATAATCAATTTAGCAAGCCGTGAGGCTAGCTTTTTAGATATGGAAATCGAATCCTGTTTTATCCTTCCGAATTTATCTCTCGCTTAATCAACTTTTATTTACAGTGAAAAAACTGTTTATAAATTGGTTGAGAACCAAGCGATACTATTTCTCAATAGAAACTAAGTAAGAGCCAGCTCTTTTTATTCGTGATTTTTTGTGAACTTATGAGATAGCTAACCAAATCAAAGAGGGACTTTAAATGATTTATGTATTTTCCAATAGAAATATAATTAGGAACGAAAGCTGGCTTGGGGATAGTTTTAATTCTGAAGGTAATGAAAGTATGAGGGTTGCCAAATATATACCTTCATCAAAGCCAAAACTAAAATTTTATTCAGAAGAAGAAGGAGGGCCCCTTCCATCAATTCAAGTTATAGATGAAGTCGAAGCAAGTGATAAGCCTTGCTGCATATTTATTCATGGATTTAATCAATCTTTGACTAAGAATATGAAAAAATGTGAAGAAATAGAGTCATACGGTGTAAATGTTATAGCCTTTTCATGGCCGTCAAATCCTGGCCCACAAAAGTGGTACTGGAAACTTAAAGAATATAAAGCGGCTACTCAGAATGCAAGAAGATCGACAGTGGCTTTAGAGCGTTTCTTTGACAAGTTTAACGATTATATCATTTCTTCAGGAAGTGTTAATAACGTTAAAGCAATGGTAGTGCATAGCCTAGGGAACTATTTGTTTCAATCTTTTGTAACTGGCTTAGGTTATGGAGGCCAAACATCATTTTTGAAAAACATTCTATTACATCAAGCTGACGTTAATAGCTTAGGTCATGAAAAATGGGCAGATAACCTAGCTGAAAACTCTAGGGTCATGGCCACAATAAATGAAACTGATGACATCCTTGATTTTTCAGACATCATTAATCCAGATAGACTTGGAAATACAGTTGGAAACCTAAACTCCAATGTTATTAACTACTTCAACTTTGGTCGCTTAGCCAAAGCAGAAGATTGTCACCGGCTCTGGATTCCCCCCACTACGGACAATGTGTCGGCTAAAAAATTCTTTAAATCGGTATTTTTAGGAAAGAAGGTGACTACGGGGCATTTAAATTATGATGACCGTCGAAACTGTTTTCATATTGAATAGAGAGCATATGCTAACAAGCCATTACATGGATTCCGTATACATGGGGAATAATACCCCGCAAAATCTCAACTGAAAAATAGACAAGGAAAAATAAATAAAAATGGAAACATTGCTTAAGAATACTTTGCTTATAGCAACTCTCGCTAGCTTATCGTACGTGGCTTCAGCCCAGGATAAACTGTCAATACAATCAGGTATAGAAATCCCTGTAAAAATATGGAATATAAATTCTGGGTTTGCTGGAGTTGTTCAGCCTCTAGATATAAAAGACCACTCAAGATTTGAGATATCTAACGCAAAAATAGTAGATGCATTAATAGAGGATGAATGTCAGATATTAGTGGAATCAGAGTTTCATAATAATATATCTCGACACCTTTCAAAAAGCACGAAACTGTCATGCAAGTCAGGCGATATAACTGATTTTCATGGTTTTATTGTTGATTCAGATAATAAAAATGGAATACGCATTCTGGAGGTCGGCAAAACCGTCAAAGTATTTGTTAGGTCAGGTTTTGAACAGGATTTCAGTAAATCGACTGGCGTAGGTAACGGCTAAAAATAACGGAAAAGGCAGGGGGAAAATAAACAAAAAACTGCCCAAGAGTTGTTTCGTATTCTTAAACTGGGGGCAGAGTTACATATTGCTGATTGGGCTAAGCCAACAAATCTATTTATGCGTGGGTTATTCCTATCAATCCAGATTCTAGATGGGTTTAAAACTACAAAAAATAATGTTGATGGTAAGTTAATTAATTTGTTTTCTGAGGTTGGTTTCTCTGAAGTTAAACAAAGAAAAACATACAGTACAATCTTTGGCACAATGACTTTGTATAGTGCAATTAAATGCAGCTAACCAGACGTTCAAATCGGACAAAAGGTGCTGTCACCTTTTAGCTTGGCATTAGCAATTAAATGAAAAAGGAGACGAAATGAAAAATAAAATTAAATATATTTGTAAAATACTCATAACATTAACACTATTCCATGTCAGTCTTGCTTATGCATATTGTCCATATGGAACATTCATTTCGGGATATGTACATCAATTTGACTGGTTTCCTCAGCAGGTTTGTAATGTTTTTGGCTGTCAAAATGTTCCAACACGAATTCCATGCCAACATCCAATATGGAATTGTAGATAATGAAAAAACTAATGAAGCTATTAAATCAAACTACAGAAATATTGTCTAAGTTAAGCCCGTGGGTATATATATTTACAATTATTGCTGTGTTAGTTTTTCCAAATATAATTACCACGATACCTTTAAAGGAAATTGTTGTAAAAGTACATACTATTAACGAAAGTGAAATGCCAAATTATACGGCAGTACCCGGGGTAACTCCTGAAGATTATCAGGTGGTTACATATACATATACTTGCTCTTCAAATTCAAAAAATGAAATATGTAAATCAAACGATCAAGAGTTTCATTTTCCTGCAACACCCGGAGGCGGTGGTATTGAAAAAATTGTTGTGCAATTGGGTAATGCTGTATATCAAAACAACTCTATTACAGATACACATGTTTACGATACTAAAGGTAGAAAAAAATATAAAATATTATTAATTTCAATTGATGGATCACAAAGATTAACGATAATATCTCGAATATCACAAGGACACATTATAGAACATGATTTAGATATAAAAGGAATTCTTGATAAGAATTTAATTGGTGATAGTGTCAAATGTGTTGCCGTTGAATCAAAGCCAAGTGTTTTGAAATGTAGGGAACAAGCAAGTGTTTATCAAATATTGGCATCAATTTCACCATTCTAAAAATGCTAACAAATAGCTACAGCAGACCACAAAAGATGCGTAACTTTTTAGGTCTGCTGAGTAAGGCGTATCAATTTACAAATTCAATGAATTATCCTGAATTAATCTATCCCGTTGAGCGTGTGCTTAGTGCGAGACTGAGTCGCTGAATCAATTGCCTATTCAACAATAATAAGAATGGGTACAGAGTGTAATTGTCTTAATATATTGGCATCGAAATACTAAATATTTAGTTCAGGGAATAAAGCCAATGTATCAAAGCGTTAAGCATCTCTCTAGGTTCGAGGTCATATGTTAGATTTGTTCACCCCAATTGCAGATGAAAATAAGCAGCACCCAATATTTAAAATGATGCTTCAAGAGCAATATCAACCAGAGCGGGATGTTCTGACTTCTTGGGCAAATGGGTTTGAAGATAGGGATGGTAAATTTATCTATGAATTTCAAACTACGTTTGAATCATCTATGTGGGAACTATATATTCATGAATTTTTGAAGCATTTGGGAGCAGAAATTGACTTTAGCCATCATGCTCCAGATTTTGTTGCGGAGTTAGCTCAACAAATAACCATAGAGGCAACCATAGCAGCACCTCCGCATGGAGGTGAACCAGCAGCAGGACATGGGCAAAAGTACCCGCCTCAAGATTTTTCAGAATTTAACCGGCAATCAGCTATACGAATCTCAAATAGTTTATCAGCAAAAATAAAAAAGTTAAGAAGTAGTTATTCCAAACTTAAGCATGTAGAAGAAAGGCCTCACGTTATAGCTCTAGCATCTTTTGATCAACCTTTCGCTCACTATGCAGCTAATAGAAGCATTGTTGCAGTGCTTTATGGGATCTATTTTGATGAAGAGAATACAATTGCAACCAGGTCTAATAAGTTCATAAAGTACCCCGTTGAAGCAGTTGTAAAAAATGAAAATGTAAATGTTCCTGTTGGTCTTTTTACTACAGATGAATATCGAGATGTAAGCGCTGTAATTTATAGCTCACTTGCAACGTGGGGGAAAATTAGGGCTGTAGCGGATAATCCTGATGCAATGACAGTATACAATACTCTTCATCCTCCATTAGGTGACAGCATGATCCCAGAAATACGTTTTTCTAAGAAAAGTGAATATTTTGAGAATATAGCAGACGGTTTACATATACTGCATAACCCTTATGCAGAAAGACCTTTAGATATAAGTGTCTTTAATCATGAGCGTGTAGCACAGTACTTTTTAGACCCTGAAAAAGGGTTTGACATTGTAGCCCCAGACGACTTTCTGCTGCTTAGACAGCTACAAAGTTTTATTACAAAGTAAGTAACGCTTAACAATTTTCTCAAACGTATGCCAAACAGTTGGCTAGTGCTCGTTTCTCGCAAATTTTAGCCAATAATTTCGCTCCGCTTAGTAAGGCTGTAAGAGCTTAGGGGAAAAACTGGACGATAGGTTTATGAAACTGAGGTGTTATTTTGCAAACTGTAGTTAAGAAATGGTTAAAAGATAAAAAATTTGGCTTTCTAGACAATGGAAGTGGGCCAGACATCATGGTTAGAAAATCTGACCTTTGTAATTGCCAATTTCTTAAACCAGGAGTAATGGTTGAATTTGAATGTCACATAAATAAGCAAACCTTAACCGCAAAAAACGTGAGACTTGCAAAGCAAAGTCTTAACAATAATTCGAAAGGAAAAAAGCCATTTCATTTTGGTGTCATGACTTAAGGGAATAATTATACAAATGTTAAAGCTTTTTAAGCTCAATTGAGTGGTTTAGTTTTTACCGTAAGTCTCGCTAAAGGGCTCAATCGTTTATTCGGGTTTTACTTGGTTTTGAAAATTAGCTTTCAAAGGTTGGGCCAAAGTATTTTGGTTCGGATTTCAGTCTAAAAACTCATCTTATTCCGCTCAGTTTGTGTCTCAAGTTTGTTAAGCTATCTCGAAGTTTGGCAGAATAGACATCAACAAGGTCTGTCCTTCAATATTTTTTAAAGACTGACTGATTTATTATTAAGGACAGTGGTTAAGCCTCAGAGTTAGGCTGTCCACTTTAGGTGGGTAAGACCACTAGCAAAGGAAGTGTCTTGACAATACTCATATCATTTATAAGTTCGATTGTTGCGGCTTTCTTGGCACACTTTTTAGCAACTACAAGAAGCAAGAAAAGTGAGCTTTTGAAGTTCCAAATCCAATCATATTCTGACTTCTTAGCTGCAGCATCAAGGCTAGCAGTTTCGAGACGGCTTGGTAGCTCTACCAATGAAAACGTAGATCTGGTTGCGCTGAATGATGCCAAGATCCGGATAATTACTTGCGGGAACGTAGAGGTAGTTGAAGCCTTGATACACTTTTGGGACAAGGGTGGAGCTTTAGAAAGAGAGCAAGAAATTCTGGCATATAAAAATCTTACGCAGCTAATGCGCTCAAGCCTAGGGCACAAAAAGCATAATATGTTTGACCTAAAAGTATCGGATGCACTGTTTAAACTTGAGCCGTCGAGCTTTTCATTCAGAGCTAAGCAAGCAGCTAACAAATCAAGCCAGCAGGACACCAGCGAAGCTGGCGCCTCTGCTTGAGACGTTGGTATGACTATACAAATAAAGGAATTTAGTGTGGACGAAGAGAAAAGCTCAAAATTCGGAATTGATGGTATCGTTAAGGTTTTATTAACTAGCGTTCTTGCTGCAGTACTGGGTTACTTGGCTGCTACAGCTCAGATAAGGAAAGATGTAGCTTTCGAAAAGGTAAAGTACTCAGTTGCTGAAGAAAAAATAATAAGGGAAAAATCTGAAGTATATTTCCGTAAATATTCTCAACTCATAAATTTCCTAGATCAGAATAATCACTTTGAAGTTAAAAAAGCTAAAGTGTTAGTTGGTGAGGTTAGAACTGCTGCATTTGAATTGGCCGCATACGCACCACCGGAACTTGCTAAAGCTGCACTAGAATTGTCAGAGTCAATGAACCGCGCGATTACTCCTGCTGCGGTTCCATCTGTCAACGATGCAATATCTTTGCATAATAATGCTAGCCAGTTATACAAAACCTTTTACGACCAACTTCAAGCTTTTAAAGCTCAAACTAATGCGGCCTTAGATGAGATTTAGTCATAACAAGTTTAACCAGCCTCAGCGACAAAGGGCTGTGGGCTGGACTCGTTTCACCCTCTGCTAAAGGCGTCATGCTTATTTAATTGACAGCTCGAAGCTATATACGAATAAATAATTATGAAAACATTCATCGCAAATTTTGGTAGGGCCAACTACCTCTGGCCCAATTGCAAGGATAAAGAAACTGTCGCAACCTTTGACGATGAAGATCTTTACCCATTCTGGGAAAGAGGTGATCGTGAAGGTTACATAGCTCACGCGGTAGCCAACAAAAAGTCTGCTGCAGGGATTACGCCTACAAAACCAGTTGCTTCACGCTGGTTCAATCTTGCAACAATTATTTCAGAAACAAGCGATGACCTTTGGGTTCATCGAGAAAAGGAAGAATTATGGTGGACGATTTCCAAGACAGGCCCTGCTCAAATTACACTTGAGCCAAGTAGTGAACCGGAGCGCACAGGAACGAGTGTCTATGTCATCCAAAAGCCTACGAATCAATGGTCAAACAAAGATAAGAAGGGCCGCCGTCTAGAATGGCGCGCATTACATCCACGGGCTCGTGACTTTCTCTTTACAGAAGGTACTTTACAGAAATTATCAGAAGATAATGCACTATACGCCCAAGCTTTAGTGGATGGAGATGACTTATCTGGGTGGCACTCGCTACCTATTTGGCAGGCAAAGCAAGAAAAATCTGGTAAGGCGCCAGTAACTGTCTACCCAGCCACTAGAAAAGCTGCTTATCGTATGGCTAAGACTGCATTGTCAACAACGTCATCTGCTAATGGACAGGAGGATGTTCGTACCATCAAGAACAAAGAGTTTCGCTTTAACAGTCAAATAGAACTTGAGGAGTACCTAGAGGCACTTCTACTCGCTCAAGAAAACGTTTGTGCTATCACTTCGTTACCCCTGCAATTTGATGGAGAGGAAACTGATGCTGAAATGCTATGCTCACTTGATCGAATTGATAGCAATGGTCACTATGAAATTGGGAACCTTCAGATAGTTTGTCGCTTTGTAAACAGATGGAAAAGCGATTCAGACAACAATGAGTTTCTACGCTTGATACACGTGATTCAAGACTCTGAAATACTGACTGAAATGAGTTCAGCTGCTGTGGTTACGCCTAACAAGGTGCTGCTGACGGACAAGTCTTCCGTCGCTTCGCTCCTACAAAATTGCCGCAGAGCACGGCGTTAGTTGCAAATCATCATTCTCCGAGGTATCTAATAATTTATGTTTAAAGTCAAAGGGTTCAACACACAATTAATTAGCGATGTTTACCCTATTTTTAGTTTATCAACTGATAATTGGAATGATTTTGGTACCGTGTGTACTTTTAATCTTCGGTACCATAAGAGTAAAGCCGTAGTAGTACAAATAGGTGAAATAAAAATATTACAGAAGGATAAGGGGCATACTGTACTTCCTCCTGAATTTTCGCATCTTGAAGATGAATATATCAGTTTAGGGCAAAGCCTGGATTTTTATAAAAATCTCTTTAAAGCTATTGGCTCCAGTGAGTCTGCAGTAATATTAGAGTCATTAAATGATATTTCGTGGCAATCGAATAAAGCAGATGTATTCGAGAGCAAGTCAGCATATAGAAATGCATTGTTTAGAGAAAATAGTGCGAGAAGTTCATTCAGGTTTGGTCGGTCTATTATTCTTGATGAAGAATACGATGAAGATTTTTCCTTTGAATATATTGTACATATTGAAGGTGCTGATAGCCCATTCAGTATTTCAGTTGATTTTGATGAGTATGATTATTTACCTGGCAGAATAGTAGGCATAATTGGCCGTAACGCAGTAGGAAAAACTCAGTTAATGGGGGCATTAGCTAAGGACTTAGTGCAGGTTGGTAGAGTATCTCAAAAAACAATTGATGATAAAAATGAAAGATTCAAAGGGAGTCGTCCAATATTCAATCGTGTAATAACAGTTTCATACAGTGCATTTGATAAGTTTATTAGGCCTAAAAATCCTCAGGCAAGCTATGTCTACTGTGGAATTAGAAATGACAATGGAAATTTGTCGAAAACATCGCTTATTGAAAATTACAAAAGTAACCTGTTAAAAATTAATGAGTTAGGCCGTTCTAGCACATGGATTTCGTTTATGTCGCAAATTCTTGATAATTCAAGTGATGAGTTTAATTCTAAACTTGAAAATGAAATAGACACTGATAATGAGTCTGATGATGGAGCATTATCATTATTAAGTTCTGGTCAATCTATTCTAGCCCATTTCGTTACAGCGCTTGTTGCTAAAATCCAAGATAATACCTTGGTTCTATTTGATGAGCCTGAAACTCATTTACATCCAAATGCTGTTGCACATCTATTTAATGTGATGAATAAGATGCTAAAACAATTTAATTCTTTTGCAATTATTGCAACGCATTCTCCGATTGTTATTCAAGAAATCCCTAGTAAAAGAGTAATTTTATTGACGAGAGAAGGTAACAGTACATTGTCGTCGATTATGAATTTTGAAACATTTGGTGAAAATGTTTCAGAATTAACACGGCATGTATTTGATACCGTTAATATACCGAATTACTATAAAGCAGTGTTAAAGAGGTTATCTAAAACAATGTCTTTTGAAGAGGTAAATAACTTATTTGAAAATGGATTAGGGTTTAATGCTAAATCATACTTGCTTGCACAGTATGGTGATGATGAATGAAAACAATGGTAGCTCCTTCGGCAGTTGTAACTTACTCACAAAGACATAAAAATGTGGTGAGTTCAAAAGCAAATACCGTTAAAGGTAACCCAAATACAACAAAAAATAATTTACTACTATTAGAGCCTCAAATACTTGCACGGTACAACCTATTTGAACAAGCTATTGCACAGAATACGTTATTTAGCTTCCCTGAAGATCCTGCTCTTATCGCGCATAAAGATGATTTATTAAGTTGTTATACTGGCCGTACAGAAAAAGTAAAAGAGATCTTTAAATTAATAGAGGATGCACAGCCACAAAGATTTTTAAAACGATGTCCGTATTGTGGAATAACGCTTCCTAAAACGTATGACCATTACCTTCCTGAGGCAAGGTTTCCAGAACTATCTGTCCATGCGT
>Ga0105353_1000463_pt1 | contig 23853 bp, 22 predicted proteins | sample EN1Hudsemesocosm_2_FD_83657 | JGI IMG/M metagenome (GOLD analysis project Ga0105353, IMG submission 83657) | Methane-oxidizing microbial communities from mesocosms in the Hudson Canyon - EN10B Hudson Canyon | ecosystem: Environmental > Aquatic > Marine > Cold seeps | place: Hudson Canyon...
CTAGAAATAGAGGAGGGTATATGAAACTTATAAAAGACAAGGTAGCTAAATTATCCTTTGTCGCACTGCTGGTAACAATGACAGCAGCGATTTTTTACACACCTACAGCTTCTGCACACGGTGAAAAGTCACAAGCAGCGTTCATGCGTATGCGTACTATTCACTGGTTCGATATGAACTGGTCAAAAGAAGAAGTAGCAATCAATGATACGATGTCAATTTCAGGTAAATTCCACGTTTTCGCGGGTTGGCCAGAAACTGTTGACAAACCAGAAGTATCATTTTTAAACATCGGTATTCCAGGACCAGTATTTATTCGTGCAGGTTCTTGGATTGGCGGTCAATTAGTTCCACGTTCAGTATCTTTAGAGCTTGGCGAAACTTATGACTTCAAAGTTCTTTTAAGAGCTCGTCGTCCTGGTGAGTGGCATGTTCATTCTATGATGAACGTTGAAGGTGGTGGTCCAATCATTGGTCCAGGTAAATGGGTAACTATTACTGGTTCAATGGGCGAATTCACAAACCCTTTAACTACATTAACTGGTAAAACAATTGATTTAGAAACATACGCACTAGATAATATCTATTTCTGGCATGCTGTATGGTACGCAATTGGTTTAGCATGGATGATCTTTTGGGCAAAACGTCCAATGTTCGTTCCACGTCACATCGCAGTAAGTACTGGTAAAGCAGCTTCATTGGTTTCTGCATCTGATAAGAAAGTCGCTACTGGCTTTGCTTTAGGTACAGTGATCTTGTTAGGTGTAACTATGGGTACAACTAACGATGCATATCCAGTAACTACACCGCTTCAAGCTGGTTTGATGCGTGGTATCAAATGGATTGAAACTCCTGCTGCTACAATCGACGTTAAAGTTGAAGATGCAACATACCGTGTTCCTGGTCGTGCAATGCAAATGACATTGACTATCACTAACAATGGTGATTCACCAGTACGTTTAGGTGAATTCAACACTGCATCAGTACGTTTCTTAGACGCTGAAGTATTAGAAGACGAATCTGGTTACCCAGATGACCTTCTTGCTGAAGAAGGTTTAACTGTAAGTGATAACAGTCCTTGGGCTCCAGGTGAGACAAGAACAGTTAGTGTTACAGCTTCTGACGCTGCATGGGAAGTTTACCGTCTAGCTGATTTAATCTACGATCCAGATAGTCGTTTTGCTGGCTTACTATTCTTCTTCGACGAAGATGGTAACCGTCAAATGACTATGGTAGATGCTCCATTAATTCCATCTTTCATCTAAATGAAAAATAATTTATAACTTAGGTTATAGATTAGGGATTAAAAGAAACCCCCGCTACTTTTAAAGTAGCGGGGGTTTTTTATGTCAAAAATAAATACAAAATTTAAGGAGTAATGTGATAAAAAGAGAAAATCCTTGAAATAAAAAATATAATATAGAAAAGCTATCTGTTCCATTTCCTGGTTAAGTCAGTTTATTATTCATTCGCAGGGTTAAAGCCTTCGCCTATTAGAAGAGTGGATTCATCTCAAATATTAGTCTTATAAGTGTCAGAAATAGAATGCTTTATAAGCATAATGAATTATGAAATTGAGTTTGTTATTGAAGCGTTATGCTTCCCGCCTCCACGGCTTTCTTATTAAAAACTGTAGTACAATCTGAGCCCTTAAAATTTGGCACGACTCAGTGACAGATGAACAGCGAAGCCCCCGTTAGTAACAAACAAACAAATAGCTAGTTTTGTAGATTTTTTGAAAAATACCCTGCCATATCATTGAGATAATGGTAGTAAGCGCCACACGCTAGTGTGGGTGATCGTTGGTTTTGTTTTAGCCACTTTGATAGGTCGCCAAAAGCTTTCTAGTGTTCACCGTTACATTAGCAATCTAGCCAATTGGTTATACGAAATAATTCAAACCAAAAAAATTAAACCGATTTCTCGCGCACACCTGCCTCGTTTTCTTAATGGCTTGAGCTGGTTTGCATTGAACGCTGCTTTGGTGTCGAAATTCATTGCAATCAATCTAAAAAATCGATAATAAAGCGTTGCGCGGCACACTGGGTGCTGGCGACAAACAAAATATAGTCCTAGAAGTCGATTATCATTCGCGAGAAGTCGTGGCGCAAGCCCGATAATCTGGTGATAAATTCAGTGCGATTCCAGTCGTACGTGAACTATTTTTTAAGGCGACTGTCATATGCATTCACATTTTGAATATGATAGACCCCTGCCAGTACACGCACTCCCGCAGATAGGTTCAAGGCACGGTGTGCAAGACTAACCAGACGAGCTGCACATTTGAGGTTCGCACTATCATCAGTGTATAGCACGGCATCCGATGCAACGGCATGAGCTAAAATAGGAGCTTCTTCAATTTGAGAGGCCGATGACAATTTAAAGTCGGTGGTAGCGCCATGGCGATCAGGCAACAACAAAACGGGTGCTTGCTCTCGGCCCGTTTCCTGTTGATGAATAGCATGACCTCCGCGGTGTGGCGGCCTTGGCATAAGCCGAGACCCTTTGAATGACAAGGGGGAATGGGTCTCGTCAGCCTCGACAATGTCAGTTATGTTAACAACAATGCAAAAATGAGCCACATCACCAGTTGAAATCTGAGCCAGTTGACTCACACTAGGTACTTTTCTTTTATAAAGGCACCATGATTTCAAAAGAAGAACTCATGAACATACAAGTATTACATCAATAAGGATATTCACAGCGAGCTATTGCTAAAGAATTTGGCATTTCTAGGAATACTGTTAAAAAATATTTAACAAATGATCCAACGGAACCTGGATACTCAAGTCGTGCTAAAACAGACTCCAAGTTAGATGTTTATAAACCTTTTTTGCATTCACGTATTGCCCAGGCATCGCCGATTCATTTATCAGCGGTTGTACTTTTTCGTGAAATTAAAGAACAAGGCTATACAGGAAGCTTGTCATTACTTCGCCAGTATTTATATGGCTACCGTGGAAAACCTGTTTCCCCGCCCGACATACGCTTTGAAACACCTGCGGGGAAACAAATGCAAGTGGATTGGGGACAAATGCGAGGAGGTAAAACCCCCATTCATGCTTTTGTTGCCGTATTAGGATTTAGTCGTGCCTTGTTTGTCGTGACGACAGACAATATGCGCTATGAAACACTAGAGCCGTGCCATCGTCTAGCTTTTGATTATTTCCAGGGTATTCCTCAGCAAGTGTAATAAGCTGTGTAAATTTAGAAGTTGAAGGCACGAAGGAAAAAATAGAGGAAGTGTCTACTTATAAAGGGAGGAGCTAAATTAAGTTGTAAATTGGTGGAGAGCTATATAGAAAATAGTGTCTTGAATAAAAGGAAGAAGAAGTATAAGTGGTTGGTTGAATAGAATAAGGTTATAAAAAGAGACCCTAGATTGTAGGGTCTCTAATACAAGTAAAACTTACAACTGAATAGAAGAAGTAGAGCTTGAAACATTTTGTTTAGAGCCGTCAGGGTTATCCATGCAGCCAGTTAAACCAATAATCATTAATGTCATAGCCAATACTGATAATACTTTTTTCATTTTATTCTCCTAGGAATTATTATTATTATTATTTTAAAATAAATAGACTAAATAGTTTTAAGTCTTAGTTGTTTTGTGTAACGTGTTGAGCTGAACCGTCTGGATCATCCATACAGCCAGTTACACCAATAAGCATTAATGTAATTGCTAACATTGATAATACTTTTTTCATTATTTTCTCCAAAGTTTTTTATAGTTATAAATGTACTCTTGTAAAGCACAAGTAATTTATACCATGGGTGCTTTTTAGGTGCAATAGTAAAATTAGCTTAGAGGGTGTTAATATCTTTCGGAATTAAAATTGTAATATCGTTGTCCAGCCAATTTGCTGTGCCAATAGTGCTCCAAGAGCCAGATAAATTAGATTGTAATAAATTTGGAACCCAATAATTTGGGGCTAATATCTTTTTTAATTTAATTTGAAAAGTAGTTTCGTTGAGGTCTAGACCAGATTTAATTCCCCAAAAGGCTGTTGTTTTCATAATGAATTTTTTTAAACGATGGTTGTTAATATTTGGTGTAACGGCAATATTGGCCCACATGGAATGTACGCGCCCCCAATTAGGAGATTGAAGCATGCCTTGGGGTGTTACAAAGGGGAGCCACTTTTCATTACCTTGTTGGTCTGTAAAGGTAATTGCAAGAACATGGTTGTAACCTTCAAAATGATCGTGCAAATAAAGAGCATGAGGCGTTATGCCGATGAATACACCAGAATAATGAACAAAAGTGTTGCTGATGCCTGAAATAAGCTGGTTGATGGCAGTAGGCTCAATATTTAACTTTAGGCGGTAGAGAAGACCATATTGAATGCTACTGTTTAGTTGTAACAAAAATAGTAGAGTAAAAATCTTGGATATCTTGTGTATATTGTGTTTTTTAGATTTTAATGTACCTTGCATGAAGATTTTATCGTAAAAGGTAATGGAAGGTGCTGTGGCAGGTGACATTTCACAGGTACTGCTACAAGCAATACGTGTTCTTGAATCGGCAATTTGTCTATAAACGGTGCATGCAAGATGATAAATGCCAGGTGTTTTAAGAATATACCCAAAGATAAAAGAATATCGCATCTTGATAAGAATTTGTGCGTAGGTGTTAACACCAAAAAAAACAGTGTTGTTTTTATCTAATGCATAAAGGTCAGTTAATAATATAGATTCATTGATATGATTAAGTGAAGGGTATTGAGGGGCATGAGATTGGGCACCTTTAAAGTCAATACAATTAAAGATGTCGAAATGATTAATTATTAATACTGTTTTGCAGCAAAGAGGACATTGCTCATCGTAGAAAACAGTTAGTGATGTTGTTTTGGCTGATAAAAGTTGACCTATTTTTTTGTACCATGAAAAAGGAACAACAAGGGTATAAAAAATAAGCATTCCCATACCAAAAGGGTAAATATTAAGAGTTAGAGTAATGCCAAGGTGTAGTCCCGCTCCAACGATAAAATAAATAGGCCTTAGACTTTTAAAGTGAAATAAGAATACAAAACTAAACTGGAAAGCAATAATTAGGTAGCCAATAGTTTTTTGCAATATTTCATGATTAAGCAGCTTAGACATATCAATTGAAGATATATAGTAAGGCATTGATGCAGGTAGCCAAGCACCAAGGCCATTGCGCCAGTGTTGTGCAAACATCTTGTGAATAGCTGAATCAAAGTATAAAAAACCAAGGCAGACTATAACTGGAATAGCGTAAGCAAGACTGGATACTGTAGGTTTTGAATAAAGAGAATAATGTTTGAAAGGTGTTTGTAATTTATGTTTTAGATTATCAATAGAAAAGGCTTTATCAATGGGCATTAAAATCATAAAGAGGTTTGCTCCAATCATAAATAAGTCAAACCCTCCGTCAAAATCTCGTTGCATAGGCGTAAATGAAACAAAGACTAGCCAAAAAATATAGTTTGTGATGATTGCTTTTTGAGTGTGGAGGCCTATGGTGACAAATAGCGCTGTAATCCCCCAAAGGTATAGAAAAAAGGGAATCATTGGGAATTCAATGTCTAGGTAAGGAATTGGATCAAAGATTAGGTGGTTAAAGTAAATTAAGAAACAAATCTCTTGAAAAGTGACTAAACCAAATAGAATGCGAAATAGCCCAATTCCAGTTGCAGGTGCTTGGGTATAGAAAAGAGATGTTATTTTTGCGTGGAGTATTTTGTACATGGAGTAGTAAAAAAGATTGGCTATAATTACTACTGATTATAAGGGAAATGGAGGGGGTACTCCAATTAAGGAAGTGCTGGGTATATGTAATTAGCCTTTTTCTGTTCTCCTAAAACAATAAAAGCCGTATCAGCATGCTGATACGGCTTAAATGTAGAAAAAACTAGTTAAAGCTTATTCTTCGTCTTCTGGCTCTGCGAAAACCCATTTTACGAAAAAGTAGCCTACAGCAATAACTATTACTGCAACGACCATGCCTTCAGGTTCTTTTAACATTTCTACTACGTCTAAGATCGCTCCCATGAGTGTCCTACCTTTTTTTTATATGTGATAATAATTAAGTGCCAGTAATCTGACAACCGAATGTCTATGTTACTTCAGCAGGCTCTAATGTCAAGATAAAAGTGCGATAGAGTTGAGTTTAGGGGCATAATTAATCACGGTATAGTTTTGTTTTTGTTTTGCTATAATCACCGATACTAATAGTTTGAAGCAATTTATGAGCTACTGTTTTGGTATTTTTTTTAGTTATAAAAATATTGCAATGGAGTAAAATAGGTAGGCTGTAAAAATACCTTGTTATTTGCAAGGAAGTTCATGGGTGCTAGGGGTATTGTTTGATAAATATAGAGTCATTAGAATTAATGTATGGAATAGATGGATTTCATCTTTCAATTCCTCAATTAAAGTTTGAGGATGCAGAAAAGGTCGCCATCATAGGTCCCAGTGGATCTGGAAAAACAACATTACTAAAGTTGATATCTGGAATTATTCAACCACAGTATGGATCTATTTCGATTGAAGATACCGTTATTAGTCAATTGTCAGATGCAGAGAGGCGTGATTACAGAATCTCAAATATAGGGTTTATTTTTCAGGACTTTGAACTATTAGATTACCTTAATGTGCAAGATAATATTCTCCATCCCTTTAGAATTACTAAAGCCTTAAAAATTGATGTTCAAACTAAAGCAAGAGTGGAGGCTTTATCTCAAGAAATGGGGATAGCTAATAAACTCAATAGATTAGTTAATCATCTATCACAGGGCGAAAAACAACGTGCAGCAATATGTAGAGCGATGATTACAACACCTAAGTTAATTCTGGCTGATGAAGCAACAGGTAACTTAGACCCAAGGAATAAAACAAAAATCCTTGATGCTCTTTTTCGAAGTACTGATAAAAACAATGCAACTTTGATCGCTGTGACGCATGATCATGAATTATTAGACCGCTTTGACCGGATCATTGATTTTAAACAGTTTTGCGAAGGAGAGGGAATATGATTGATAGTTTTTACCTTGCTTGGCGCTATATTGTTTTTAACAGAGTTAAAACAATAACCCTTGTTTTATGTATTTCTTTGATCTCTTTTCTGCCATTTTCATTAAAGATATTGCTTAAAGAAAGTGAGCATCAATTAATGTCCAGAGCGATAACAACACCTTTATTGGTTGGTGCAAAAGGTAATTCTCTTGATCTGGTGATGAATTCTTTGTATTTTTCAAAGGAAAAACCAGATTTTATTAGTATGAAGGCCGTAGAAAAAGTGATGGATTCATATTTAGCATTACCTATACCTCTTTACACACGATTTCATGCTAGAAAGTATCCCATAGTCGGGACGACTCTCGACTATTTTGAGTTTAGACAGCATAACATTGCTGATGGACGTTCTTTTGCCATGCTGGGTGAAGCAGTAATTGGTGTTGATGTTGCAACTCAATTGAACTTGAAAGTTGGCGATAGTCTTTTGTCATCTCCAGAAAACTTGTTTGATTTAGCGGGAGTATACCCTCTGAAAATGACGGTGACTGGAGTTTTAAAAAAAACAAATTCGGTGGATGATAAGGCTGTGTTTGTCGACCTTAAAACAACCTGGGTTATTCAAGGCTTGGGACATGGGCATCAAGATGTAAAAACGATTCAAGATAGCAGTGATGTGCTCAGTCAATCAGATAAATTAGTCACCACTTCAACAAAAATAAAACAATATACTGAGATTAATTTAGATAACCTAGATTCCTTTCATTTTCATGGTGACCCTTCTATCTACCCTTTGACCGCAATTATTGCGATACCTCAAGATGATAAATCGGCAACTATTCTAAGAGGGCGATATTTATCGGAACAAAAGAATAAGCAGATAGTCAGACCTAAAAGAGTGATCGAAGATTTATTAGGTAATATATTTCAAATAAAAGAATTTATTGATGCTGTTGTTTTTATTGTTGCAATTGCCATGGTTTTGGCTATTTTCCTAGTTTTTAGTTTGTCATTTCGCTTACGCCAAAAAGAAATAAATACTATTTTACATTTAGGTTGTAGTCGGGGTACTGTTGTTCAGTTAATAGCCGCTGAAATATTAATTATTGCAATATTTAGTGGCTTGTTATGTTTTTCATCTCTTTTGGTTTTACAGAATTTTCAGGGCGAAATTGTCCATAAACTTTTTATTTCATAAAGACACAGTCATTAATATCACAATGAATAGATCAAATACTAATTTTGTATCAAAAATAATCTTATTTTCGGGCCTGTTTTTAGCGCTTAACCCTGCTGTAGCAGAAGATAAACCTTTAAATATTTATGCAGTAAATTACCCTGTTAAGTTCTTTGCGGAGAGTATTGCTGGTGATCATGCTAATGTAACTTTGCCAATGCCAACAGATATTGATCCTGCATTTTGGGAGCCTAAGGCTGAGGATGTCGCTGGTTTGCAAAAAGCAGATATGATTTTACTTAATGGCGCTAATTACGCTAAATGGTTGCCAAAAGTATCATTACCTCTATTTAAACTGGTCAATACATCATCTGAATTTAGAGACGCTTATATTTCATTAAATGAAGGTGTGACTCATAATCATGGAACAGGAGGGAAGCATTCTCATACTGGGACTGCGTTTACCACATGGCTAGATTTTTCATTGGCTGAAAAACAAGCAAAATCTGTTTTTAAAGCATTGTCTAGAAAGCAGCCTAAATTAAATGCTGGTTTTGTGCAAAACTTTATTCCTTTGCAAAAAGCACTGTTGGAATTAGATGTTCAGTTAACTGAAATTGGTAATGCATTAAATGGACAAGCCCTTTTAGGCTCTCATCCTGTTTATCAGTATTTGAGAAACAGATATAAATTAAATCTGGAAAGTGTTCATTGGGAGCCAGAAGAAGCGCCAACTGAAGAGCAATGGAATACGTTAAAAGCGCTAGTTGCAAAGCACCCTGCTAAATGGATGTTGTGGGAAGGTGTTCCAGTTGCTGAAACAGTGACAAAATTGGAAGAGCTTGGGATAAAGAGTATAGTCTTTAGTCCTGTGTCAAATTTACCTGAAACAGGTGATTTTTTGAGCATCATGAATGAAAATATAGCCAGATTAAAAACAATAAGAAAAAAGTAAAAGTTTACCTGGTCACGTTTTATTAATATTCTTGATTACCCATGAGTTTCAGCAAAACCAGTAGGGTACGTGGGTTTTGCTCTTAAGCCCTCTCCCCAACTGGGGAGAGGGTTTGGGTGAGGGGGGAGTTAAACAATTTTCTTCTTCAAATATTTCTTTTGTTTTTAAAGAGATTAAAGAATAAAGAACCTTATTCTTATTCCCCTCACCCAACCCTCTCCCCGCTAGGGGCGAGGACTTAAAGTACCTTGTTGTATGATTAAGGATTGGCTGAAACTAATGCGTAATCAGGTTATTATTTAAGTTGATAAATGAGGGGGGAATTATGAAACAACACAAGAAAATTACCTTAGGTATTGTTTTTTGTTTATTTTCAATGACAGCGCAGGCGAGTCACTTTCCTGTTGGAAGTAGTGTTCTTGCTAATTGTCATGGTTTTTTTACCAAAGGAAAAATTAAAAGACTGTATCAGGAAAAATATGTCGTCCATTTTGATAAGGATGCAAGGCCAGCGCACTGCACACCTTTTTCATGGGATGGTCGGTTTCTAGTGGCTTATCAGACGGTAAAAAAGATTGAGGGTAAGGTTAAGCCTAAATCCAGTTTTTTTTCAACGACTATCGAATTTGAGGTGGGGGATCAGCTAGATATTTATTATAGAGCCTCTGAAAGAGGTCAGTTTCTAGATCATAAGCTGACAGTGACCGTTGAAATTATAGAAATTAATGCCAATGGTGCAGCACAATTGAAAGTTGTTGGAGGGGAGCTAAAAGCACAACAGGTTTTTACTCGTTGGGTAGGGACTAATTATGTTTCCTTAGACTTTTCGGAACACTTAGTGGCTGATCGCTTAACGATTCTTAATGTTGATAAATTAAAATAGATTAAAAAGCAATGCGAAGAGAGTTCTACTCTACTTCGCATTGTGCCTCTATTTAAATTATGGTTCTATTTAGAATGAGACGCTTGCTTGCATTCTTATTGTTCTAGGTTCAACAGGGTGTGAAATAGTGTCATTAACGCCAGCAGACTCCCCAGCAAGACGAGATTCATAATAATAAGCTATATCTGTATCACCAGAATCAAACAAATTTAAAACATTCAGTTCAAGTCTGTAATCTTTATATCTAAACCCTGTTCCCAAATTAATAACTGTGGTTGAGTCGGCATAGACACTGCCATCTTCAGTTAAAGGCATGTCTCCAAAATGTCGGGCTCGAATACTGCCAAAAAGACCGTTAGGGAAATCAACTGTTGCACCACCAGATATAGTTCTTCCTACAGAGTTTGGAACTTCTTTTTCACTTGCAGGGGCATTAGTGAATTCTGATTGGCTGAGAGCAACATCAAAGTCCAGGGTTAACCAGTCAAACGGTTTGTAATAATTTGAAATTTCCAAACCATAACGCTGACTTTTTCCAGAGGCTTCAGTGCTTCCACCATCACCAACAAAAACTAGCTCAGAGTCTAGTTCTAACCACCAAAGGGATATCGTGGTAACTAAACCTGGAATATATTGATTTCTTAGGCCTACTTCAGCGCCACGAGTTGAGGCTATAGGGTCAACTTGACTTGCAGGAGCGCCTGTTTCAGGGTCTTGTTGAATGGTTGTCCCCCTGGCATCGTTGCTATGGAAGCCATACCCCATATTAAAATAATATTCTGTGTCGTACCAGGGGCCAGCGATAAAACTTAATTTAGGGCTAAATTGTGCATCATCTGTTTGGCCTGAATTAACGGCAATATTATGACTTTCTACATCGTATAGATAAAAATCACCTCGTAACCCTAAGATAGATTTAAATTTTTCAGCCCATTGGACTTCATTTTCTAAATAAATACCAATACTAGTTTGGCTTACTTCGTGTTCAGTCACCGTACTTAGAATTTCTCTCTCTCTACTTTTATAGAGAGCTACGTTGGGAATGTAATCGTGCCTAATCTGTAAGCCAACGGTATTTTTAACACCTAAGTTAAACCAGTCATCATATTTAGTATGTTTGGCTTCACCTCCAAAAATATAGCGCTGATCTCTTTGAGTGATTTGGTCACCATTAGTTTGGTCGTTGAGAAAGTAGGTGAAATTAGAATATAAATTAAAATTTGAATATACTGCATAAGCCGATAATTCAGTTTCTCCATATTCAGATTGCAGCCACCAGCTACTTGATAAACTGTAGCGCTCCATATCTCCACCCGAAGACGGGTCTATGGTGCCCAATCTAGAGAATCCCTGCTCAACAGCACGATTAGGGATTTGTTCAGTTGAATCCCAGTTGCTGTGATAAGCCGTTCCTACAATGGCATAGCCTTTGTAACCTTCATCAACGGTATAGCGTAACAGGCCGTTAAATTTATTAAGACTTTCTTCTTTGTCCCATGGGCCTTCGTAAAAATTAACTTCAGCGCCATATAATAAATCGCCTTTACCAAGTTGATGTGAATTAGCTAAAACGCCTCGGTAATAGTCATTTTCACCATAACCAAACTTAATTAAGCCTTTATCCATTTTATGTTTGGTATGAAACTTGACATAACCTGCAGATGAAAAGTCCCCCATTTCAGCATGATAAGGGCCTTTGCCGTATTCAACGATATCAACTAATTCAGGAATAATGCTATTGAGATCTAAATAGCCTTGGCCGTGACCATGGGAAGGTAAGTTTAAAGGTACACCATCAACCATACCTGAAAAATCTGTGCCGTGATCTAAATTAAAGCCGCGTAAAAAATATTGATTCGCTTTTCCACTCCCACTATGTTGCGTTGCCATCATGCCAGGCACAACTTCTACTAATTCACCTGGGCGAGACATTGGGCGAAACTCAAACTCTGGCTGACCAATGATGCCAGAAGAGGCTGAATCTGTTCTGCCCAATAGATCAGATGCTCGGCCTGTGACTTCCATAACACCTAATTCAGAAACAGCATTAGTATTAGACTCATCTTGAGGATGTGCAAAAACAGAACAAGAAGCAAATAGACTGACTAAAGAATAAGCCATTAAACTAATTTTTTGCTGACGGAGGGGGTAATGTAATTTCATGAACAAAAGCCTGAATCAAGTATTTTATCCATAGTGTAATAAATACTTGGAAACAGAAGGATGACATAAAGATTACATTTTTGTCATTTTAGCCTGGCCAGGGAAAATAAGTTCAACTTGAGTGCCATGGTTTAATTGACTGCTGATTAACACTTGCCCACCATGTAAATCCATAATTGATTTTACGATAGCGAGTCCAAGACCAGAACCTTGCTTATCATTTTGTCGTGCTTTGTCTGCACGAAAAAAACGGTCAAAAATATGAGGAAGAAATGTTTTATCAATACCCTCTCCTGAATCAGTCACAGTAATTTTTATTGACTGACCTTCTAAATGTGAAGCGAGTAGGTTGATTTTTCCATTTGCCTTGGTATAGCGTAGGGCATTAGAGATTAAATTGCTTAAGATGCGACGAAGTAGAGTAGAGTCTGCATACAACTCAAGCTGGTTAGATTGATAACTGATTGAAACTTGTTGGTCCGCAGCCAACATGTCATAAAATTCAGTAATCACTTTAAATTCTTTTTCTATAGAGAAAAGGGTGCAATTAATTTCTGTTTTAGGATTTTCTGCACGTGCTAAAAAAAGTAATTCATCAATCATTCTAGCAATTCGTTGGCACTCTTCAATATTAGATTCAAGAATTTCCCGGTATTCTTCGGGTGACCTTTCTCGTGATAAGGCTACTTCTGCGGTGCCCATTAAATTATTAACGGGAGTGCGTAATTCATGGGCTAAATCGGCTGAAAATTGAGATAAGCGAGCAAAAGATTGATCTAACCTGATTAACATTTGATCAAATGCATTGGCTAATAAGGCAATTTCTTTAGGCCACTGGCCTAAATTAACGGGTTCATTGAGTTGTTGAACATTAATATTATGAATCGTCTCAGTGATTTGCCTTAATGGACGTAATCCTCTGCGAGTAACCCAAAAACCAGTAAAAGCAGAAGCCAAAACACCAAAAATTAGTACGCTGGCAAGGGTTCGTTGATAGTCTGTGACTAAGCTTTCATCGGGAGAAAGTTGCAACAGCCCCTGTATTAATAATTTCCTAGGATGGTTATCACTTTGGGTTTCAGCCCATGCAGTACCTAATAAAAACTGTTCATCATGGTTTATATTAACCTTTATGATAGAAACACTGCTGGTATCTTTTTGATTAACAATAGGATAATCAAGTGACTTTGGTAAAGGTTGACTAGTATTTGATTCAATTAACAAATTTCCGTGTTCATCTAAAATACGTAAAAAAATATGATGAGGGATTCCTGGGTGAATGGCCGAAGAATGGCTTGCTTCAGAATGATGGTGCTCTGCATCAATAAGGTTGTGCAGATCTTTATCTAACAAAGAGGAGCTTTTGAAGTGCTGTCTCAGGTCAACAATTTTTGCGGCCAATAAGCTTTGATGCTCTTTTTGTAGATGATCAAGAATAGACCAATAGAGAAGTCCTGAGGCTATTAGTAATACGCTAAAAGTTGTTGTGGCATATAGAATAGCGAGTTTTCTTGCAAGAGATTGTAAGGATGAGGGTTTAAGATCTTTGTTCGAAGGCATATCCAACCCCACGAATGGTATGAATTAATTTATTGTCAAAAGGGTCATCAACTTTTGTTCGTAAGCGCCTAATAGCGACATCAACTACATTAGTATCACTGTTAAAGTTCATATCCCAAACTTGTTCTGCAATAACTGTGCGAGAAAAAACCTCACCTGGGTTACGCGCTAATAGCAATAGTAATTGAAATTCTTTGGGTGTTAAATCAATACGTTGGCCGTTTCGAGTGACTCGATGTTTGATGGCATCAATTTCCATATCTGCACATTTGATTTTTTGTATTTCTGTTGCCGTGCCGCGTCGTAGGATAGTGCGAATACGGGCGAGTAATTCAGAAAAGGCAAAAGGTTTGACTAAATAATCATCAGCGCCTAATTCTAGACCTTTAACACGATCTTCAACAGAATCCATGGCAGTCAGTAATAATATACGTGTTTGAATATCTTTATTTCTAATCACAGTTAATACTGACCAGCCATCCAACAAGGGCAACATAATATCCAAAATGGCTAAATCGTAATTGTTTTGTTCCAGAGCGCTTAAACCATCTATACCATTATCAACCTTATCTACAGAGAAGCCGTTTTCTTTTAACCCTTGGGATAAAAAGGTCGCGGTTTTCGCTTCATCTTCAATGATTAAAATACGCATAACAATTCGGCTTTAAAAATAATTAATCAACTCTTTGTTGGCCAATGGATTCTAGAGCAATAATTTTCCAGTTACCTTCAATAGGTGATATTTGCAAATTTGCATGATAAACATTATCACGGCGATGTTGATGCCCCCAGTGAATAACTTCGCCAGAGACTAGCCACTCACAATCAAACAGATATTTATCAGAGTCTGTAGAAACTAAAGTTATATTTTGAATCTCTATACTTGCCGTTTTGGCCCATCCGCCATCTTGAGCTAAAAAAGATTCACGGTTTTGTAAATATAATGTCTCAATTAAATTACCATCAATGCTATAAGCTAATTGATCGTATGTTGCCGCTTCATCAGTAGCTTCAAAGGCTTGGTAAACATTCCATAATAGTTGGTTCAGAATAGGTTGGGCTTGTTGTTCTGTTAATTGGACAGATTTTAAACTAAGTTTGTCGGTTTTTATTAAGCCATAAATAATGCCGAAGGCTAAAACTAATAAAGTTAAATGTGAATATTTACGAATATGAGTGGGCGTAAATTTATAACTGATGATAAAAAACAGAAGAAACCCAATGATGCTTAACCAAGCATAGTATTGAGCTGTTGATTGGGTGTTATCGACTTTAACAGCCATGACCTTAGGCTTATTATCTAAAGCAGGTAAATCGATATCAGCCAGCATGTTTTCCCATTCAAAAACGGGGTAAGTTGGTGTCACATAGCTATCAAATAATCCAGCAGGGTCATAAGCACGGATAGCAACACGCTGGATATTTTTATTAAAAAGTTCCCAGTGCCATTGTATTTTGTTAGGTATTGCCGCTGCTGGATGAATGATGCTGACACCAATTAATGTGGCGACTTGTTTTTGAGCTTGTTGAGGCTCATACGCTTGAATGTCCGAGGCGCCCATACGGATATAATCGACGCGATCCAGAATGGGAGTGGGTGTTGTATTTGAGTCGATTGAAACTTTATTTTTTGCTAATAAAAACTGGGCTACTTTTTGTTTTATAGCTGCAAATTCATCAGGGAAAATCATAGATTCATCGCGTAAACCTAAATCTGTCCAGTGAGCCATTTCTTTGATGCGTACAACCACTTCACTTTTTACTTGTTGTGCCTCAATATACAAAAAAGCCATTAATGGGTCGGTATGGCTGCGCTGTAATTTTGGATTAGTAAAATGGCTGTACCAAGGGTCTTGCCAATTAAGTTGTAATGATTCTGCAGAGGTTAATACACCATGGTCAATAACAGGTAAACCTTGGTGAGAAACGGTAATCATGTATTTATCACTTGCTGTACTAATCGCTTTAAAATCCGGCGTGATATTTACTTGCTGAGGTTGTGGTTTGTCAAAAGGGTAAAAAACAGTGACAGTTGCTGGTTTTTTTATTTGAGCAGGAGTGGCTATTTTTATAGCTGGCTTTAGAGCCTGACCCGCTTTTATACTAATAATTTTTAAAGCAAACTGATCTAAATTAATTGCTGAAAGGTTTGTTTTAGCTTGATTAGAATTAAGCTGAGTAAGGGCGTCTTCTTTCAAATCAATGGATACTTGGACGCCTTCGTCAACAATATCAATAGCGATGCGTGTTGATATATCTTCAATGGTGACGCCTGAATTCCAGTCAGCTATAGCAATAGAAGACATTAAAAAGCATAAAAAAACTGACAAGCAGGTTGAGATAAGGTTGTATCTGCTCAACCTGGCATATTTTGAGAACATATATTGATTAAATTCAGAGAGAGTCTTTTTTTATATCGTGTGCTTTTTTAAAGCGAGAGACAAAGAATTGAAAAATTCCGTAGGCAATAGCGGCAACAAAAAGGAAGAATGCATAAGGGTAGATAAAAGCAATACTAAACTCAGAACCAATACCTACACGTAATGGAATACGAATTTTATCAGCAAACATATCATCACCGACAGTTGCAATAAGGGCGTAATGGCCTGGTGAAGGAAAGTCGGCTTGAATTTGAGCAACGCCTGTTTTATAAGTCTGAGGTTTGATTAAAGCAATAGAGTCACCATCAACCATTTCTCCACCATCAGGATTATCAACTAATGTGATCACTTCCATGCCGATAGGCATTTTTCGTAAGTCTCTATCAATAAAATCAAGCGCTAAATGGCTAGGACCCTGTTCAGGTAAATCCTTACAAAAAGGTTTGAAGGTATGTCTCTTCTTGCCGTCAGGCTTGGGTTGCTGATAGGTTGTTAAATGAACAATATAAAAGTCAGTCGTTATCATGCACTCTAATGACTTAGTCGGGTCATATTGAGACTGACCTTGCTGAGCGATGGCGTGAGAGTGAAAGCCGCAAAGTAATAAGACAAATAATAAAGGTTTGAAAATAGATTGTTTCACAGCATCCTCAGTAAAATAAAAAGTGGGGGATCTAATAGATTGAAAATGTATTACTCTGTTATCTCAAAGAAAAACTTTCCTGTCACAATATGGCCATCAGCCGATTGAACACGATACCTTACACCGTAGCGGCCTGGAGTCATAGGTTTAACTGTTGCTTTAAGGTGTGATTTGTCAAACGTTTCTAAAGCACCATCACCATTGTCGATGCGTTCTCCTTTACTGTTTACTACAGCTAAAGAGGTGTATTTTGGACCGACACTATCATCGAACCAAACTTCAACCTGAGTGGGTATGACGTTGCTTGATGATTCTTTTTCTGGAGAAGATTTTACCATAATGGCATGAGCAGAAGCCCTCTGGCTCCATGAAAGGCCTAGCATTAAGGTCAGTAGTAATAAATTTTTCATAGTATTCAGCTTACTTTTTTTATAGTTATTCTAGTTTCGAGATGATTGCTAAAGCATCTCCATTTTCTTGCCATTCAGTCCAAAAAAACCGAAAGCCGTCGGCTGTGGCAATAATTCTAGGATGAGAGGGCTGAGCCCCTTCATGTGTTAATTGCAATTCATTTGACCAAGATTGTCCGCCGTCTGTTGATGAGCGAGTTATAATTGAGGTGGATTCGAAGTCCCCTGATGTATAAATAATTCTGATATGGTCATTATCTAACGCGGCAATGTCGCCAGATGCACTATTTTTATCGCCCATGGGTAAAAGAGTCGCTATTTTATCTTTGTTTAACTCAGACTGGCTATAGTAAATACCTTGCTGATTGTTTTTTCCGTTCCAGATAACGCTATGCAAAATAGTTTTATTGTCTATTTGCGTATTTGTCAGTCCTCCCCCTTGATGAGGGCAACCTATAAAATCCCAGCCAAAAGCCCCGGCGGTTTTTGATTGTTGCCATGATTTTCCATGGTCTAACGATGATATTAAATGCATATCTCGAGGGCTATCATCGCGATATAACACGTGAATATTATTATTTGAATCGATAGAAATACTTGCCCAACAACAAGTGCATGCAGTTAATTCTAAATTCTTGTGTCGATTCCAACCATTATTTTTTTCAGCGTTAAAATGGGCGTAACGAAGCCCTTGGGTATTTCCAGTTTCTTCACGATCATCTAGCCAAACAATATGAAAGTTACCTTGTTGATCTGCAGCTAAGTCAAAATATCCTTGGTCAATATTGGCATATTTATCACTGACTGGGCTTGCAATTTGTTGCCATGTTTTTCCAAAGTCTTTGGATAGAGCCGCGGTAATTTTCCCTGTCCAAGGTTCTGCGCCTGTAGTTTGCCAAACGGCCATGATTTTATTATCAGCGGCTGCAAGTTGAAAATCATTTCCTCTTTTTGATTTTTTAACAGGTGCTAAATTTTGACTGACAGTAACAGGCGGTTTCCAGATCTTCCCAGAATCTAAAGAGCTTACATATTTTAAAACACGTTCATTTGATTGGGTGTCTATACCTGAGAATAAAGCATGAAGTGTTTTGTTCTCAGAATATATATCTAAGGTGTAAACGGTTTTTAAACCCAGTTTTATATTTTGTTGTGCCGGTGTTTTTGGTTTAAATAAAGCACAAGAAGAGAGAAAAACAGGAAAAGCTATACAGATAAAAAAAGTAAGTGTGTATTTTTTTTGAGACAAAAATGATTCTATTTTAAGCATGCGCAATAGGATGTTTTTAGGGCGACAAAGTTCCCTTAAAATTAATCAGTCTATATTACTCTGTAATTAATCGTCAATGAGAGAGCGATCATATATCTATGAGGTTTCTTCGTTTTAGATTTGTCTCCCCTAATTGCTATATGCTTTGAATATGAGTAGTATGTCAGTACGATTTCAAATCGTATTTTATATAAAGGTGAATTGACAGCTTAAAATGCGGTTTTTGATAGTGTAAATGGGATGATTGGTTAGTTCTTAAGGTATACTAAGCTGAGTTTGATTATAATAAGCAAACGTTTAATCTATTTTGGTTAGGCAGTTTAAGTACCCAGCTTCGGCAGTATTGACGAAGGTTTAGGTTAAATTTGTAATTAGAATAAAAATAAAATAAAGGGGTAATTGAAATGACAATTGGTGGAATCATTGCTATTTTTATAGCGATTTGGGTTTATAGAACAGCACAAGAACATAAAACGGGTAATGGCTTGTACTGGGTAGTGGGAAGTTTTATCGTATTTTTAGTCGTGCAGTTTATTATGATTAAATTTAATATGGTTATTATTGAAACATTTGATACTGATATCAGCAGTGATTATGATACTGCGGGTGGTTTGAACAATAGAGATAATGCTGATTCTGCAGGGTTACAGTCAGGTGCTGGTGGTACAGCGATCGGAATTATTTTTGAATTTCTACCATGGGTTGTGCCTTTCTTTGTAATTGCTATCATTAGACAGTTGTTCATGCTGAAACAGTCGTTTAATTTTATGGGTCTGTTTAGTGGCCTTAAAGAAATGTTTTCTAGTATTAAGAACAGCTTTAAAACATCAGCATAGTTTTTAAAGACATGTTGGAACAAAAAAGCCTAGATTAATCTAGGCTTTTTTGTTTGTAGAAACTCTTAAATATTAGTTTGTTACCAGTGATACAACCGATACAATAGCAAGAATAAAAAGCACAGTAGCAATAAAACCAACAATGATGTAGCTAGAAAGAGAGCCGTGTTCAAAATCAATTTCTCTGTTTTTATTGCTTTGCACGCCAATGCCAGCGGCAAGAACGCTTTTGATAACATGAAGTAAGCTTGGTTTTGACATTCAGATCTCCTAAACCGTTTATTAGTGCTTTATAATATACTCCTGAGTGTTCTCAGGCAATTATTAAATATTACGATTAATTAGTCCAATCTTCTACCTTTAATTTCCTATGAATAATATCGAATTATTAAAACAACAATTATCACAACGCATTTTGTTCCTTGATGGCGCAATGGGTACGATGATACAAGGTTACCATCTGGAAGAAGAAGATTATCGCGGAAAGCGTTTTGCAGACTGGGAATGTGATTTAAAAGGTAATAATGATCTATTGTCACTCACTCAGCCCGATATAATCAAAGCTATTCATAGGGCTTATTATGAAGTGGGGGTTGATATTGTTGAGACTAATACATTCAATGCCACCAGTATTGCCATGGCCGATTACAACATGGAGTCGTTGGCGTATGAGATCAATTTAGAATCAGTTAAATTAGCGAAAGAAGTGGCGGCTGAATTTACGGCATTAACCCCGGATAAGCCAAGATTTGTTGCTGGAACATTAGGCCCAACTAATCGTACAGCATCAATGTCACCAGAGGTTAATGACCCTGGTTTTAGAAATATTAGTTTTGATGAATTAGTTGAAGCCTACACTGAAGCCGTAAGAGGGATGTGTGATGCAGGCGTTGATATTATTCTTATTGAAACAATTTTCGATACCTTAAACGCAAAAGCCGCTATTTTTGCTGTTGAACAATATTTTGATGTATTAGGCTATAAATTACCTGTGATGATTTCAGGGACAATTACCGATGCATCTGGGCGTACTTTATCAGGTCAAACTGCTGCAGCATTTTGGAATTCATTAAGCCATGTTGATCCTATTTCTATTGGTTTTAACTGTGCTTTAGGCGCGACAGAGTTACGCCAATATATAGAAGAAGTATCAGGTATTGCTGATACCCATATTTCAGCTCACCCAAATGCAGGTTTGCCTAATGAATTTGGTGAATATGATGAAACACCAGAAGAAATGGCTAAAGAGCTGGGTGAATGGGCAGAACAAGGTTACTTGAATATTATTGGTGGTTGTTGTGGAACATCGCCAGAATATATTAAGGCGATTGTTGATGAAGTACAAAAATATAAGCCAAGAAAAATTCCGAACATTGAAAAACAATGTCGTTTAGCCGGTTTAGAACCACAAAATATTGCAGCAGATTCTTTATTTGTAAATGTCGGAGAAAGAACCAATGTGACTGGTTCTGCACGGTTTAAACGTTTAGTCGTAGAAGGTGATTACGAAACTGCTTTAGATGTAGCTAAAGAACAAGTTGAAAATGGCGCACAGATTATTGATATCAATATGGATGAAGGCATGTTGGAATCAAAAGAAGCCATGGTGCGGTTTTTACATCTCATTGCTTCTGAACCTGATATTGCCAAAGTGCCTATTATGCTGGATTCTTCTAAATGGGATATTTTAGAAGCAGGGCTTAAATGTATTCAAGGTAAAGGTGTGGTCAACTCTATCTCTATAAAAGAGGGAGAGGAAAACTTTATCAGACAGGCTAAACTGATTCGTCGCTATGGCGCAGCTATGATTGTGATGGCATTTGATGAAGATGGCCAAGCCGACACTATGGCAAGAAAAATTGAAATTTGCCAACGTGCTTATAAAATTCTGACAGAAGTGGTTAACTTTCCAGCTGAAGATATTATTTTTGACCCCAATATTTTTGCCATTGCGACAGGGATTGATGAGCATAACAATTATGGCGTGGACTTTATTGAAGCAACACGTGAAATTACCAGAACATGTCCACATGCATTAATTTCTGGTGGTGTATCAAACGTTTCATTCTCTTTCCGTGGTAATAATTTGGTTCGAGAAGCGATTCATGCCGTGTTCCTTTACCATGCGATTAAAGCAGGGATGGGAATGGGAATTGTAAATGCGGGTCAGCTTGCTATTTATGAAGATATTCCTGATGAATTACGTAACGCAGTAGAAGATGTTGTTTTAAATAAAAATCCTGATGCAACGGAAGCCATGTTGGAAATGGCACAAAAATACCAAGGCGAGGGTGGTGTTGCCAAAAAAGAAGATTTGGAATGGAGAGAATGGCCTGTCAAAAAACGATTGGAACATGCTTTAGTCAAAGGAAATGCAGATTATATTATTGAAGATACCGAACAAGCCAGAATAGAATCTGAATTACCCTTACATGTGATTGAAGGGCCGCTAATGGATGGTATGAATGTCGTTGGTGACTTATTTGGCGAAGGTAAAATGTTTTTACCTCAAGTGGTGAAGTCTGCAAGAGTAATGAAAAAAGCCGTCGCGCATTTAATGCCTTTTATGGATGCGGAAAAAGATGGAGGTTTGAAATCAAACGGTAAAATTTTGATGGCAACTGTTAAGGGTGATGTTCACGATATAGGTAAAAATATTGTTGGTGTCGTTCTGCAATGTAATAACTATGAAGTTGTTGATATGGGCGTGATGATCCCAGCTGAGCAAATCTTAAGAAAAGCCAAAGAAGAAAATGTCGATATTATTGGTTTAAGTGGATTAATCACACCATCATTAGATGAAATGGTGCATGTAGCTAAAGAAATGGAAAGACAAGGTTTTGATATTCCGTTGATGATTGGTGGAGCAACTACATCTAGGGCTCATACAGCAGTAAAAATCGAACAAAACTATCATGCACCGACCCTTTATGTAACAGATGCATCCCGCAGTGTTGGGGTGGTCAGTTCTCTTTTAAGTGATGAATTAAAAGACGAATATATTGCTAAAGTACGAGCAGAATACGAACAAGTGCGTGAACGTCATAAAGGACGTAAAGCACAAGTTAAGCAACATAGTTTAGAAAAGGCGAGATTGAATAAATTTGATGGTAGTGATCATCAGCCAGTTAAACCTGCATTTTTAGGCACAAAAGTTATTGAGTCATTATCTTTAGATGTTCTTGTTCCTTATATTGACTGGACACCTTTCTTTCAGACCTGGGAATTGTCAGGAAAATACCCTAAAATCTTAAAAGATGAAGTAGTAGGTGAAACAGCAACTAAATTGTTTGCTGATGCTAAGAAAATGTTAGATCAAATTGTCAGCGAAAAATGGTTAACAGCAAAAGCGGTTATCGGTTTCTTTCCTGCAAATAGTGTAGATGATGATATTGAGTTATACACCGATGATTCACGTACAGAAGTTTTAGAAACTTTACATCACTTACGTCAACAAAATGTAAAAGCGCCAGGCCGAGCTAACTTTTGTTTATCTGATTTTATTACTAGCAAAGACAGTGGAAAAGCAGATTATATGGGTGGCTTTGCTGTAACAACAGGTATTGGTATTGATGAACGAGTTGCTCAATATGAAAAAGATCATGATGATTATAATTCCATTATGCTTAAAGCCTTGGCTGATAGGTTAGCAGAAGCCTTTGCAGAATTTTTACATGAGCAAGTCAGAAAAGAGCATTGGGGCTATGCATCTGATGAAGAACATATCAATGAAGCATTGATTTCTGAAGATTATAAAGGTATCAGACCTGCACCGGGTTATCCCGCTTGTCCCGATCATACCGAGAAAGAGAAACTATTTGAATTGTTAAGTGCAACAGCCGCAACCACGATTGAATTAACAGAAAGTTATGCCATGTTCCCAACTGCTGCAGTCAGTGGGTGGTATTTATCTCACCCTGAATCGCAATATTTTAATGTTGGGAAAATAGATGAAGAGCAGCTTGAAAGTTATGCTAAAAGAAAAGGCATGACAAAAGAAGTAGCTGAGCGTTGGTTATCGGCACACCTACATCATTAAACCTTATTCCTCCAATTTAATTATCAAACTAGTAAAGTATGTCTGCAAATAAAGTAGAAAGAGCCATGGAAAAGCTAATGTATGCCAGTCGTTGGATTTTAGCGCCTGTGTATTTAGGTTTAAGTTTGGCTTTATTAGGTTTATTTATAAAGTTTTTTCAGGAAATTTATCATTTCTTACCGCATATACTAGAAATTGATGAATCTACCCTGATCTTAAATTTATTAACACTAATTGATTTAACATTAGTAGGAAGTTTAGTTGTTATTGTTATGTTCAGTGGCTATGAAAACTTCGTCTCGCAAATGGATATTGGTGAAGATGCGGAGAAACTGGATTGGTTAGGCAGTCATGATTATGGTTCATTAAAAATGAAAGTGGCAGCCTCTATTGTTGCTATTTCTTCCATTCATTTATTGAAAATATTTATGAATGTGCAAGAAACAGATAATGATAAGTTGATGTGGTATGTCTTGATTCATTTAACTTTAGTTGTATCCGCCTTGTTTATGGGGTATCTGGATAAAATATCTAGGCACTAGAATGGTCAAGTTAATATTA
>Ga0105353_1000472_pt1 | contig 23640 bp, 26 predicted proteins | sample EN1Hudsemesocosm_2_FD_83657 | JGI IMG/M metagenome (GOLD analysis project Ga0105353, IMG submission 83657) | Methane-oxidizing microbial communities from mesocosms in the Hudson Canyon - EN10B Hudson Canyon | ecosystem: Environmental > Aquatic > Marine > Cold seeps | place: Hudson Canyon...
AGCAAAGAAACCATGTAGGCAGTCAATGTGCCCAGCCTTGGTAGATCAAGCAGGATATTGTGATAAACACAAAAAGAAAACATGGATAAGAAAGGAAGGTACCACGACCCAACGAGGATACGGTGCTAAATGGAGAAGAACAAGAGAGATCATAATAAGACGAGATAACGGGTTATGTCAGCCATGCTTAAGGAATGATAGGGTAACAGCATTCAATGCTGTAGATCACATCACACCAAAGTCAAAAGGAGGGACGGACAACCCAGACAACTTGCAATGCATTTGCAATGAATGCCACAAGAAAAAGACATCCACACAAGATAACAGGCCATAAAAACCAGCCCATAGTACAAAGGGAGGGGGGGCTAAATTCTTTACAACTACTCAACACAGTGACCGACACCCTAGCTAGATTTTTAGTTGGTTTGGTTTAAATACAAAAAGCCCACATAGAATAAGTCCAGGATCAACCAAGATAATAAGCTTGGTTGGTTTGTTGGTATGCACTGAGCTGATTACAGCAACGCCTAAGCTCAATTAAGCATTGTTTGAGCATAAGACAATAAATATCTTAAAACAGAGTAGACAGCAAGCAGGAATGCTTAATAGGTGTGGGCGAATATTCCCCCGCTACCTTATGGCGTGTTTGTATTGGGCACGGGGTAAATCAGTAGGCAATGAGTGCGGTTGGCTATCCTCGAAATTATCCTTCATTAATGTTTGTGAGTGTTCTTGATGTGTTTATGAGTGTTTAAAACGCTAGTTTTAATTATCGTATGATTTCATATTGATGGTTCTATGTTTATCTAATATGCTGAAACCCAACACATTTAAGGTTGATTGTATAAGTATGAATATATCGGTGTATCTTCCCAAAGACCTGGCAAAAGAAGTTAAAAATGAAGCCAGTAGAAACCAACGCAGTGTAAGTCAATTTGTAAGGCTTGCTGTAATTAACTCATTAAACAAAAGGCGCTGTGATGCTAATCAAGAGGCAAAAGATAATTAATGATTAAGATATTAAAAACACCAAAATTAAACATTATCAGGCACAAAAAAAAGAGCTCATTAAATTATTAATGAAGTCGGAAATGCAAAAAATTAACCCATCAAAAAAAGCATGTTTACTTTGTTAGTAGTGTTGTCATCTACCCAATTATTTTTGTTTTCGTTGGTGCTGTATGACCGAAGAAAACAACCAAAGAAGCTTTCAGAAAATGAGGACTATTTAAACCTTTTAAATAATGAATTCCCGTTTAACGATTTTTTAGAAACGAATTTTATGACTATTCCACCAGATGAATGCAAGCAAGCACTTATCTTATTACAGGATGGAATGTCTTTAGCACTTAAAAAACATCACACAATAGAAAATGAAATATCAAAACATAAATGAATATTTACCAGCAAAAAATGCAGTAGATAAAAAAGCTGAATGCATTAACAAAATAAAAGAATTAGAGGATGAAATATCAAATCTACAGAGAGTTAGTAGCGCAAATGTAGAACCTGACGACAAAAACATTAGTATTGAAGATTTTGCTAATAATTCGGCAAATGAAGCTAATGCAAGTGAGCAGATAACTAAATTAACACGAGCAATAAGAGCCTTAAAAAAACTTTCAATTGCTCTTGATAAGGAGATAATGACGACCACCAATGAATTTTGTTCATTGGTTAAAAAAGAATATCAAGATGAGTTTACAGAAATTGAAACAAGACAAAATCAAGCCTTTATTGACCTCCAGTCATCCATTATTGATTTTGACCTTTTTCATAAAAAAATTCTTTGTATAACGGGTAAAGAAATGTGTTTTACACGAGAGGCTTTTATTGATGTAAGTGTCTCATACCCAGATGTTGACAATGGGGGGCATGCAGATTTTTACAGATCAATAGATCCTAGTGTTGTACCCAAGAGTCTTAAAGATAGATTTAACGTTTAATTATGATGGCTGTGTTTGGTGTCCCATTTATGGGTTGCCGAAGTTGGTCGGTATCTAGCCCAGATACAGCCGTCGCCCAATATTCAGAATGTCGATAAATGGTTAGTAAAATGTATCAATTTCCAGAGATAAATACTGGTCTTGGTTTTATAGAAGGATAAATTATGAGTTGTGAAACAGAAAAAGAAACTAAATTTTATGCAAAAATTCAGCCTGATGGAAATTCCACGGTTATTGGTAGGTATTTAGAGGGTAAAAAATTTGCAGATCAAATACGCTTTGAAGATTTTAATAAAATCATCCTTACTGAAGGAATGGCTGATCCTGAAAATGATTTAAGTTTTGAGTATTTTAGATTGCCATTGGTAAAAGAAGATTCTTATTTTCCAGGAGAATACCAAGGTGAATCAAGCTGGTCATTATTTTCGTATGATCAAGGAACCGGAATAACAAGTTATTTTACAAAAGACTTACCAAAGAGCTATTTTTCAAGGGCTCATCCTAATGGTTATGGCCCTAATGGCACATGGATTTGTCCTCATAAGTCATTTACCCCTCTAAATGGAGAAGAATATGGCATAGACTCGCTTGCTAATGCTTCGGGGCTTTTATCTTTAAGGTATATAAAGCGTGCCGGAAATCAGTTATTACCAGTGCTGAGGTGTTCAGTATGTAGAACATTACACGTTGTTACTTGGGATGAAATTCTACCTTTTATAGCGTATCAACCTTTTCATGATAGGTTGGTGGTTTATAGAGATACTGTTTTATAGTAAAAGCTTGCTTGCAGGAGCTCACTTTTTACAGGCGGCACCTGATGATTATTAATTTAAGGCCTGGCGAAATGAGTTTAATTTTTTTAATCTATTTGACTTATTTTAAAACATGGTTTAAATTTAACCCATCGCTGACACATTCAGCGCCGGGTTTTGCAGTCCGGTTTAGCAAAAGGTACAAGAGCTTTGTGCCTGGTAGGTACATGGCTTTTTTTATGCCCAAAATTTAATTATGGTGGGCGTAGTGGGAAGCCGTAAGGCTTGCCGGATCTTTTGCCCGGTCTGCAAACCCATTACGTTCGCCGCCCAATATTTTGCAGTGTTGGTCGGCGGTTTAAAGCCATAGCAAAAGGGGCTCATCATGCCAAATCACACTACAAAACCGTTCAATTTAGCGAATGGATCAGATCCAGCACATCAAGCCGATGTATTAATTCAAGTTGCCCTATTAGATGCAACACTTAGCTTATTTAATAAAACACAATCCAACGAGCTTTTAACAGGTTTAAAAGCCGATTGCATGCACTTGGTCAAGCTGATAGAAAGTACCACCCCACCCTCCAAGCCTAAAAAACTAACAAGTCGATTTAATGTCGTTACCCTATCCCGTCAAATAATAGCCAAAAATATTACCTTCAAAAAAGCTGAACAGCTAAAAAAACACTATAAAGCAGATTGTTTAATTAAATTTATTGGTATGGAGGTAGCACAATGAGCACTTCCACAGAAAACCAGTTAATTAGCGTTGTTATGCAGCTAGGTGCAATTGCTGAATGTAATTGCCATTATACGGCTGGACTAGCAAAGCGCATTGAAGAAACAGGTAAAGCGGTTGAAGCATTAACTATTGCTGAACTGATAACCTTGGCTGATGATTATAATAAATTGTTGAATACAGTTCATGGGGTTGCAGTATGAATAATCTTGATTTAAGGTTGGATTCAATTCTTACTAGACAAGCCACAGACCGAGGTTTTGAGCCGTTACCACTAGAAACAGACCTATTGATTAAGCGCGTTAAAGATGGAGGCCACAGTGGGCAATTCTTAGCGGATGCGTTTATTAGTTCATATCGTACAAACGAGCCATTTAAGCACTCTCTTGGTGAGATCATTCGCCTTGATGCTGAAGCTATGCGGTTATTTCATGCAATATTACATATTCGTTTGATTAAAGGCTGGAATGATGAATATTTATACCAGGTGGAGCAATCTATCAAGGAGCTGTTGCAGGTTGAAGCTGGGGTTAATGTATGAGTATTGAATATTTAAACGCGGTGTTTGCTGTTGCGTTGACGGGCGTTAAAAAAGCCGTGTTAATTGCTTTAGCTGATCGAGCTAATCATGGTGGTTATTGTTACCCTGGGCTAGATGATATTGCTTTTCGTGCTGGTTGCTCAAAAAGAAGCGCAATAAGAGCCGTGGAAGAACTCGAAAAACTAGGGTTTATTGCAGTGATTAGGGAAATAGGAAAACCCAATAAATACATTTTTTTACCTGAAAAGTTATACACAACCAGCGACACAGTGACACCGGATAAAGTTATACACAGGAGTGACACCAAGTCACCGACCCGTGACACCATGTCACCAAACCAGTGCCACAGTGTCACCCAAACCATCAATAACCATCACTTAACCAAAGAGAAGCGCGCGCGAGGAAATCAAAATCAAGGGCGTGGCATTGTGACAAACTCTCAGGCATACAAACTTCACCAGGCAACACAAGGCCATAAACCAAGCAAGCAAGTTATAGGGCGAGAAATGAAACAAATTCGAGCATTATTAATTCCAACGGGAGCCATTCAATGAACCAATCATTTATAAATATCAACAACAATCAAGTTGAATTACCAAATGGGTCTTATGCAGAAAGGAATGCTAAATCTATTTTATTAGCGGGTCATGTTTACAACTCAATAGAAAACAGAGAAGAGCCAAGTAAATGCCAATTAAATGCGAGCGAAGAAGATAAAAAATTAATCCTTGATGAATTAGAGAATGCTGAGTGTTGCTTATTCCCTTCCATTAAAATGATGGGTGAATTAATTTCAGCAGTCGATAGAGAAGAGCTAGAGGACAGCACACTAAATTATGGAGGTTATTTGGTGTCAACCTTAACGGAACTCCTTTATTCTGTTCAAAATACAAAAAAACTAGTTAAGTATTCTGTTGAAAATAGCAAGGAGTTGAGCTAATGACAAATAAAACCATTAAATTCACACCAGCTCAAGAAGGCCACGTAATCGCTAATGTAGGAAAAAGCGCGTTAAGTAATTCGTTTTTTATCGGTGCTATGGCTCTTACAGCAAAAGAAAAGATACAAGATGGTGATGTTGTCTATCAATACCCAACAGATCAAGCAGGAATTGAACAGCTACAGCTAAAAATAGACGGCTATATTGAAAGCCTTGCTGATGCAATAAGTGCGATAACTGTAATCAATACCTTTGTAGATGAAACAGAGGTTGGTAGTGAGTTGCATTCAATAAACTGGCTTCTATGTGGCCTTTCTGAATCAATTGAAATAGCCTCAAACCAAAGTGTGCAATTAAGAAAAGCTGAACCGTTAATAGTTACAGAAGGCCTTGAAAAATGAATAACTCAAAAACAACACAAGAAATAGAAAAAACATCTAAAGGGTATATTAAATTCAATCATGCTGAAGAGGGAAAAATAAATCTATGTAGTGGTAGATCAGGATTCAACAGCCTGTTTGCAATGGGTGCGTTAGAGCTAACAACCAAGTTATCTAAATCAGGAGAAGAAGTTCATTATGCCTATGAAACAGACAAGCAAGGCTTAGATGAGTTAATAGGAAAATCGGGGGAGGTTTTAACTAATATCCAAGAGGCCATGACAGCAATTAGTATAATTATGACAGACCAAGAAAATGAGAATATAAAACAAAATACGCCTGAACTGGCTTGGTTATTGTTGGGGCTAAATGAATTATCTGCTACTACTTCAGATAACCTTGAAAGAATGAACCGTACAATGAATAGCTGTAAACATATATAAATACTGTTTGGTAGAGAGTAACCTTGTTAGTTGTTTTAAAAGGGTGTCATTTAAAATGACACCCTTTAACGTCCAATAAATTATGTTTAGCTTAACAAGGGAACTGGTTCTGAATATGTCGCTTATAAAAACGGTTCTTTGATCGAGCATGAAGAAATGCGGAAAAACACTCTCATTTTATGAGTTTTCTTATCGAAACGAATCAAGTTTATTTAACTTGGATTCATGAGTTTCAATTATATATAATGAAAAATAGAGCTTTGTTAAATCATTGGTCACAAACTGTGAGCCTAGTATTGTACTAGGCTAAGCATTGGAGTTATATGAATGAGAGAATAGACTAATCGGACTCTTCTCCATTAACTATACCTCCAGCAGAAAAGGAATCAGCATCATTTTGTTCACTTTCTAGCGTACCATTCAAACTATGGTACTTTTTAATTATGTTTGACTCTAAAGTTTGAACTATTCCACTTTTCTTATCAGTCCCATAAAAAAAAATTTCACAAGCAGTCCCGCGTCTTATAAAAATTAATGGGACTATGCATAAATATATTGAGAAAATAAAGAAAAAATGCCAGACAAACTGTTTACTAATTACAAACTTAGCAACAGGATTAGTTATATTAGGGCTTAAAATTTCCTCAATCCAATGTAAATATGCGTTGTTAGATAATATTGTACAAATTGTTACAATCGATAATGAAATAATGATATGCCAATTAACAAAAGTTAGGCTGCAACGCTTTTTTATATAATTCTGAAAAAAAACCTTTTCTTTTGGATGCTTTGACCATACATCGTATGGTTGTTTATCAGTATCAATTTTTTGTTCAGGGTTCAGCAATTGGTGTAGTAAATGGACCTCATCAATTAAATCAAGGTCTCTTTTGCCCATTTCTTTGAGAGTGATTTTTTTAGTGTGTTTGAGATAAATTTCTTCAACCTTATCTTTTAATTGATCATATAATTCAGGAAATTTAAGTTCTCGATATGTCAAATTTAAAACTAAAGCAAATTCAAGTAAATAGGCCAGCGTAAGGAAATTCACGTCTCCCCCTGATGGATCTACCATTATTTCTCCTTTATTATTCTTTTTAATACTTGTATTAGACCGCTATTAATAATTTTAAAAGGTAAAGCATATCTAACCAGTCCATTACATTGTGGCATAGGTATAACTTTTTAACTGATGGATCAAGTTAAGATTCAGCTAACATTTCTGGTGATTGTGTCTTAAACAGTCTCGCACGATTAAACAAAATATCAAACTGTTCTGATAGGTTAGTTGCTGTATTTTTTTGGTTAAATGATGCTATAGCAGATGGTTTTTGTTTATCATTGCAAAAACGAAAACCATTGGTATCATTTACTACAAAATGTTGTGTTATTGCTTTATCTTTGTTATTTGAAACAGATTTAACGTGAATATTATTAGAATATTTATCTAATAAATTTGCAATATTTCTAGTTGATTCAAATTTAGTAGGTTCTTGTAGTAATATTTCAATATTTCCATTCCGCTTAGAAACAAAGTTTTCAATTTCACTAAGAACCGAAGAGTCATCATAAATATTTTCATTTAGTTTTGATGAAAAAATATAAATTTTTTGTTTGGCAAATTTAAATAAATGACGAATTAAAATTTTTGCGTGCCCAACATCACTGTTTGAAATCAATTCATCAGATCTTATAATTGCTAGTTCTGAAATTAAATCTTCATAATTAAAAAGGTCATCTTCAGTCATTATTGTTTCACCATTTTCTAAATTATTGTTAATTACCGCTTCTATCATTAATTTAATAGAAAAATAATAAAATTTCCTGAACACAGTTCAAACTATATACTTTGATCTAGTTTTATTCAAGGTTATTGGCTTTGACCTGGAAAAAAGGACAGCTTTTTCTTTTTACGGATACTTATTGTTTTAAGATGTAAAAAACATTTAAAAACAAAAGGTAAGAAGTCAATTGTCTTAATATAAAGATGATTTTTAACGGAGTTATGTAGTATATAGACTACATAAAAAACAGTTGATTCTTACAAACCCATTGTATATATGAGTGAACAGAATAGGATAACATTGCTGAAATTAATATCAACTAGAATATGAAAGTAATGAAAAAAGTATGTAAAACGTGCACTAATAAAACAAAACACCTACTTTTTAAAGCTTACGAAAAACAATAAAAACGCTAACATACTGAAAAACAAGTTTTTAAAATGTTCTCAAGAGTGTATGATTGTTTAAAAATGGACTTAAAATCCCGCGGTGGCAACACCGTGCCGGTTCGATTCCGGCCCGAGGCACCATATTAGGAAGGCCCGTATCCATTAGGATACGGGCCTTTTTTTTGCACAAAAATATTTCTTGGTTTTTTTAATTTTAACGGATACGTTTTTTTTGGCAACCTCAATTTTTTGGCTATGGCATCGTTAAATGTTGAAAAGTATAATTAGTTTATTATTACCCGTTTAATTCGACTCTTAAGTCCTTGCCCCTAGTGCGGTAGAGTTAAATAGTTCTCTTCTTAAAATTTTATTTTCTGCTTAGAGAGATTAGATAATAAGGAATAAAGAGCCTTATTTTTATTCTCCTCGGCAATTGCTCCTCGATAATTGCTCCTGCATTATTCTACCTACGTCCTTGTAGGCATCACCCAGCCCCTTCTATGATTACAGTAGCAGTGAATACAAAGGTTGGGTTGAGAATGAAATAGACTGTCAGAATTATTGGGACGATCAATAAGATCCCTTGATTCAGTCTTACTGTATCAAGACTGCGCAATAAGCTTTATGTGTTTTTAATAACAATATTAGGAAATTTACTGCTGTAATCTTTGCCTTGTAATGCCAGTTTTCCTGCCATTTTACGAGCAATAGATTTATAAATCTCAGTAGGGCGCCCATCAGGGGCAGCAGCAACTGTTGGCCGGCCTGAATCAGCAAATTCACGAATTTTAATATCTAAAGGTAAGGAGCCTAATAACTCAATGTTATTTTTCTTAGCCATGGCTTCGCCGCCACCTTCACCAAAAATAGCTTCTTCATGACCACAGTTACTACAAATATGCATGCTCATATTTTCAATGATACCCAGTACAGGTACGTTTACTTTTTCAAACATACCTAAGCCACGTTGAGCATCAATCAAAGCAATATCTTGTGGAGTAGTCACAATCACTGCACCAGTAACAGGGATTTGCTGCGAAAGCGTTAATTGAATATCGCCTGTACCTGGTGGTAAATCAACGATTAAATAATCAATATTATCCCAGTTGGTATCTTTTAATAATTGCTGTAAGGCATTAGTTACCATGGGGCCACGCCAAATCATGGGTTGATCTTCTTCAATCAAATAACCAATAGAGATCGTTTGAACGCCAAATGAAACTTTAGGGTTCATTCTTTTGCCATCATCACTGGCAGGATAACCCGATAAACCCAGCATAGTAGGAATACTTGGGCCGTATATATCAGCATCTAAAATACCAACCGTTGCGCCTTCTGCAGCTAAAGCCAGTGCTAAATTAACAGAAGTGGTTGATTTACCAACGCCACCTTTGCCGGAAGCTACAGCAATTATATTTTTAACATTAGGGATAGGCTGTAAGCTTTGTTGAACAGAATGAGAAATGATATTAGACGTTACATTAACCATAACACTGCCAACACCAGCAAACCCTTGAAGCTTTTCTTTTACCATCGCTTGTAAAGTATCTAGATAACTTTTAGCGGGATAGCCTAGCTCAATAGTCACGCTGACATTGTTATCTTCAATCATAATGTTTTTAACAGATTTAGCAGTGATTAAATCTGTTTCAACATTGGGATCAATAAGTGTTTTAAGCAACTCTTCAACGGCTGCTTTGGTAATTTGTGTCATTTAAGACTCCGATTAAAAATAATAACCTAGTAATTAAGTAAGGATATAGTATCTATTTATAAAATATCAAGTGAAAGGGGTATTTTATCTCTTTCGGGGATATAATAAATATCTGTCTTTAACCACAACTGAGGTCAATTTCCCCATGGTTTTTACAAAGAAAATATTAATATCTTTTTTATTAGCGACTACTTTAGGGCTAACAGCCACATCATCCAGTGCAGCAGGTAAAATTGAAAACCCAACAATGGAAGAGGTCACTTATGCCATTGAGACAACGGTAAAACATGCAGAAGAGGCGCTTGCCGCTATTAAAGCGGGAGAGGATAAAGATGTTGTTTTAGAGTTTATTAAAGAAACCAAACAAATAGCAAAAGAAATTGAAGTGACTCGTTTAGGGCCAAATAAAATGAAAGCCTCTTCACAAATGAAGAAAGCTAGGTTTGCAGTACGAAAAGGCGAGATGGAAAAAGCTGAAAAATATTTAGAAGCTGGCGTAAAGCACTACCATACGCTCCGTGCAAGGTTTTACGAATTCTAAGTAAAATTATTGTAACTACCTACTCCCTCTAAAGACCTTCATTAGACAGTGCCATCTGAATAGCAAGAAGAGGATTAATTCCTTTACTTACCATTGTTTGCAGATAACACTGGTACGTGTTTTTTTGTTTTTATCAGGTGGGTGGGTAGATACTATTCTGCTATTGATTACAAATTCCTGAACAAGAAGGTTGGTCTCCATAAAAAAGGCGACCAGTTCAGTTGATCGCCGTCACCATGAACAATAAATAAATTTAAGCTGCTTTACGTCGTGCTACACCAAACAACCCCGCCAGACCACTAGCAAACAGCCAAACAGCCGCAGGAACTGGCACAGCACTTGGGGACGAAAGGAAAGCACCTGACACGCCAAACCGCACATTACTACAATTAGTACATTCAAGAAACCCGGTCGATCCAGTGGCTGAGACATTAGAAAAACTATCAAGGTGCGCGTTCGGAGTATTTAGAAGATCCATGTCGGTTAAACCAATCCGAAATTGATTCGAGCCCTCAGAAAAAAATATTACGTCAATGTTGCTAGCGAAGCTGAAGATACCCGTTGAAGAAGAGTATACCGTTCCAGGGCGTGACCCAGTAACTGTCAAAACATTCCAAGAGGTCGCTGTGTTTGCCCCTTCATCCCACTCGAAAGAACCAGTAGCTCTGGTTCCATCGTCGAACAGGAAGTCATTAAGATCCCAAGTAACCGAGGCGTTTGCTCCGTATGTAAAAAAAAGCAAGAACATGAGGGTGGCTAAGCTAGAGCATTGTTTTATTTGTTTCATAATATATCCTAGTATTTGCTTGTTGTAAGAGCCAGAGTAGCTACTTTAGGCGGTAAAGTCAATATGTTAGCCTAGAGTGAAAGATAACCTTATTTTAGGCTCAATTGGAAACCAATAATCAAGCTGGTACTTTGAATCTTGCTGGGTTTCGCATGGAGTTAAAGTCTTAATATTTCTCGTCATTGTCATTCCTGATATAAATTCAGCTAGGGTAGCAGTGGAAAAATCAATGCGTGTAAAGGATTATTATTGATCGTGAACATTGATTATTAAAGATTCAGAAAATTGTTTATGTTCATATATTAATAGGTGTTATCAATGGCTAATAATGAGCGACCACCATGCTTAAGAATCGGTGTTAAAGATGGGTAGGAATATGTATCTAAGGTGAGTATCTCTATCCTTACCTCTCACAAGCTCATGAAAATGATACTTTTTTATGGCATAATGGTCAGTTCGTTTTTGTTGTGATTACCATTTACCCATGTCTGAAAGAAAAATTCTTGTTACTAGTGCATTACCTTATGCCAATGGCCCTATTCATTTAGGTCATCTGGTTGAATATATTCAGACTGATATCTGGACTCGTTTTCAAAAACAACGTGGTAATCAATGTTTATACATCTGTGCTGATGACACACATGGCACGCCAATTATGTTGCGTGCAGATAAAGAAGGTATTACTCCAGAACAGTTAATTGCTGATGTAGAAAAAGAACATCGTGCAGATTTTGATGAATTTGGTGTGGCTTTTGATAATTATCACACCACCCATTCTGACGAAAACAAAGAATTTTCAGCCTTAATTTATACCCGTTTACGTGATGGCGGGCATATCAGCAAACGTACTATTACTCAGGCATATGATCCCGTAAAAAACATGTTTTTACCGGACCGTTTTATTAAAGGTGAATGCCCTAAATGTGGTGCAAAAGATCAATATGGTGATAACTGTGAGGCCTGTGGCGCAACATATTCCCCTGTTGAATTAAAAAATGCAGTATCAGTTGTTTCAGGTGAAAAACCTATCGAAAAAGATTCTGAACATTACTTTTTTGATTTAGCTGATTTTGCTGAAATGCTACGCACTTGGACGACAGCAGAAGGTCACCTTCAACCCGAAGTGCGTAATAAAATGGCTGAATGGTTAGATAACGGCCTGCATCAATGGGATATTTCACGTGATGCGCCTTATTTTGGTTTTGAAATTCCCGATGCACCAGGCAAATATTTTTACGTTTGGTTAGATGCCCCGATTGGTTACATGGCTAGCTTTAAAAATCTATGTGACAAACAAGGTTTAGACTTTGATGAATATTGGGGTAAAGACAGCGATGTAGAGCTTTATCATTTTATTGGTAAAGATATTATTTATTTCCACGCCCTATTCTGGCCTGCCATGTTACATGGTGCTGACTTTAGAACACCTAGTGCAGTTTTCTCGCACGGTTTTCTAACCGTGAATGGCGAAAAAATGTCTAAATCACGCGGTACATTTATTAAAGCCCGTACTTATTTAGAACATTTAAATCCAGAATATTTACGTTATTACTTTGCCGCTAAATTAACCAGTGGTATTGATGACCTTGATTTGAATTTTGATGATTTTACGCAAAGAGTTAATTCAGATTTAGTCGGTAAAGTAGTTAATATTGCTAGCCGAAGTAGTGGTTTTATCAAAAAACGTTTTGATGGAAAATTATCTCCAAGCTGCGCAGAGCCAGAATTATTTCAACAGTTTATTGATGCTAATGCTGTTATTGCTGAGTTTTACGAAAATCGTGAATTTGGTAAAGCCATGCGTGAGATTATGGCCTTAGCCGATAAAGCCAATCAATATATTGATGAGAAAAAACCGTGGTTAGTCGCTAAAGAAGAAGGTAAAGATACCGAGTTACATGAAATTTGTTCAATGGGTATTAATTTATTCCGCTTATTAGTGGCTTACTTAAAACCTGTTATTCCCGTATTGGCAGAAAATACAGAAGATTTCTTAAATATCGAATCACAAGCTTGGCCAACGGACGCAAAACCATTACTAGATCACGAAATTAAAAAATTCAAACCGTTAATGACACGTGTTGAGCCAGACAAAATTGAAGCAATTGTTGAAGCATCAAAAGATAACTTAATAAAAGAACCTGAAGCACCTACTAAAAAGCATGAGCCGATTGCAGATACTATTGAATTTGATGACTTTGCTAAAATTGATTTACGTATCGCAAAAATTATTAAAGCCGAGCATGTAGAAGGTGCTGATAAATTATTACAACTTACTGTTGATATAGGTGATGAAACCCGTAATGTTTTTGCCGGGATTAAATCAGCTTATGCACCAGAAGACCTAGAAGGTAAGCTAACGGTTGTTGTTGCTAATTTAAAGGCAAGAAAAATGCGTTTTGGCATGTCAGAAGGTATGGTTTTAGCTGCAGGGCCTGGTGGAAAAGAATTATGGGTGTTAAATCCTGATGAAGGCGCGCAAGCTGGTATGCGAGTAAAATAGCATAAAAAACAAAGAATAATGAGAAAAGAGAAGGATTAGCTTTCTCCCTCACCCAACCCTCTCCAGCAGGAGAGGACATAGAGCCAAAGGCTCTTTGTTTTAGCCCTCCCTTGCTGGGGAGGGTTGGGTGAGGAGAAATTAAAAAAATCTTCTACAACATTCTCTTTTAACCCTCAAAATCATTATAGAGATAAAAAATGTTTTGTTATCACTGCCAAGAAGCCAAGAAAAACCTAGTCTGCGATAAGACAGGGATTTGCGGTAAAAAAGAGAATGTATCTAGCTTGCAAGATATGCTGATGTTCAGCCTAAAAGGACTAGCATTCTATTGTCATCAGGCGGAAGAATTTAACTTAGTCAATGATAAAACCAATCGTTTTATGGCTAAAGCACTATTCTCGATGGTAACCAATGTTAATTTCTCAGCAACAGAATTTGTTAGTTTAATTGACGAAGCAGTTAGAAGAAGAAACTCAATTCGATCACAATTTTTAACAGCCTACCAACAAAAAAATCAGCAAGAGTTTATTCAAACATTAGCCGAAGAAACTACCTGGCAATATGAAGCTATTGATGAGCAAGCTTATACAGATAAAGGGGCTGAAGTTGGTGTAGAAAAAGATAATGAGACTCTTGATCCTGATGTACATGCATTACAAGAAACCTTAATATATGCAGTAAAAGGTTTAGGATCTTTAGCGGTACATAATTTAGAAATGAATATTGAATCAGCTGAACAATATCATTTTATGCACCAAGCATTGAGTTTTACCTTAAATAAAACTAATACACTGGATGAAGTTTTAGCCTTAGTTACACACAGTGGCGAACTTGGTTTAGCGGCTATGGATCTTTTAGAAAAAGCCAATAGTAAAAAGTTTGGGACTCCAGTACCAACCACAGTACATCTTGATACGTTAGAAAACCCTGGTATTTTAGTATCAGGTCATGATTTACAAGATATTGAAGACTTATTAGAACAAACAGCAGGGACAGGGGTTGATGTTTATACCCATGGCGAAGCGCTTTCGGCCCATGCTTATCCAGCATTTAAAAAGTATTTCAATTTAGTCGCTAATTACGGTGGCGCGTGGCAAGCTCAAAAAACAGAATTTCCTAAATTTAATGGGCCGATTCTAGTGACGACTAATAGTATTCAAATGCCTAAGAAAACTTATCAAGATAAGTTATTTAGTACAGGCATGGTGGCTTGGCCTGATGTAACTCATATAGCTGATCGTAAGCCCGGGCAACGAAAAGACTTTAGTCAAATTATAGAACTTGCTCAAAAAAGTGAAATGCCGACGGCTTTAACAGAAGGCTCCTATGTAACAGGTTATGGTCTTAATGCTTTAACTAAGCAAGTGACTAATATTGCTGAAGCGATTAAAGCGGATAAAATAAAACGTATTATTGTGCTAGCAGGCACTGATGGCCGTCATAAAGAGCGTAAATATTACACGGAACTAGCAGAAGCATTACCAGAAAATACACTGATTATTACTGCGGGTGATGTTAAATATCGCCTTCTAAAACATGATTTCGGTGAAATTGATGGGATTCCTAGGCTATTAGATGCAGGACAAAGTAATGATTTCAGCGTTATTATTAATTTTTTGCAACAACTTCAGCAATCTTTAGGACTGACTGAATTAAGTGCAATTCCAGTCTCCTTTAATATCGCTTGGTATGAACAAAAAACGATTTTAATGATGCTATCTTTATTTGCATTAGGCTATAAAAATATGCGAGTTGGGCCAACCTTACCCCCATTTTTTACCCCAGCAATTTTAGAGTTACTCGCTGAAAAATATGGCTTAAAAGGTATTGATACCGTAGAAAATGACATTGAAGCAATGTTAGCAGGAAATTGAGTGCAGATGACTCAATCCCTAGTAGAAAAAATTGATGCTCTGTTACCACAAACACAATGTACAAAATGTGGCTATTCAGGTTGCAAACCCTATGCTCAGGCAATGAGTGAAAATAAGGCAGACATAAATCAATGCCCTCCAGGCGGTGAAGCGGGTATTAAAAAACTAGCATCATTCTTGGGCGTAGAAGAAAAACCACTAAATCCCAAGTTTGGAATAGAACAGCCAAGAAAAGTAGCCTTTATTATTGAAGAAGACTGTATCGGTTGCACTAAATGCTTACCCCCATGCCCAGTAGATGCCATACTCGGTGCAAATAAACAGATGCACACGGTTATTGCTGATGAATGTACAGGCTGTGAGTTATGTATAGCCCCCTGTCCAGTTGATTGCATTATTATGCAAGATATTGAGACAACCTCTTGGGATCAATCAATGGCAGACCATGCCAAACAGCGATACCAGAACAAAAAACAACGCTTAGAAAAGCAGTTAGAAGAAAAAGCAGAGCGATTAAAAAAACAGAAACAAATGTTAGCTAAATTGAAATCCAAAAAATAAGCTGGCTGATTCTTTTTACCGTATAATTGCACCTCTACATAATATGCGCCCGTAGCTCAGCTGGATAGAGTGTCGCCCTCCGAAGGCGAATGTCGGATGTTCGAATCATCTCGGGCGCGCCATAATACCAAGGGTTAAAGGTTTTTAGAGGTAGTTTGTATTATCTGAGTTGATGCTGAGTTGGCTTTTGATTATTTTTAGTAGGCCTGAATCAATCTCAACTTAGAAGTTAGGAAGCTGAAACAACACCGTTTCGTCCTAATCCTTTCGCTTTATAAAGTCTTTGATCTGCCTCCTGAAGAAAACCTTCAAAGTTGTTATAAGTTATCTTATCCCATGAGGCAACCCCAATACTTACTGTATATTTTATAATCGTATCATCCAGTTTGTACGTTTGTTTTTCAATAGCTAATCGAACTCGCTCAGCAGCTATAGCAGCTTGTTGCAAGTCGGTTTCTGGCATTAATATAACAAATTCCTCTCCACCAATACGAGCAATGGTATCAATATTACGGGCTAGCTTTTGACAGGTTTTAAAGAAGGAAATTAAGACTTTATCTCCAATAGCATGACCATGGATATCATTGATTTTTTTAAAAAAATCAATATCTAACATCATCACTGATAAACTTCTGTCAAAGCGATTAGTTCGCTCAATCTCTAACATTGCAAGAGCACTTAATTTTCGCCTATTAACAGCACCTGTTAAGGGGTCTATTGATGATAGTTTTTCATAGTAATCTTTTTCAACTCTTTTTTCGTTAAGTTCTACATCTAAACGAATGAAATCAATCGAAGAAGATATATCTGCTTGTAACAAACGACGACGACATTTTTCATAAGACTCAAGTAAAAGACCTAGCTCATCATCGGCAAATGTATCTTTAAGCATCACATCTTTATTACCAAAAGCAAGATCATGTAATGCATGGGTTAAACGATTTATTGGTACTGTAATACTTCGTTTTAGTATTAAAAAAGTAAATAAAGTTATTGTTAATACCAATATTAACCCAATTCCAATTAAATACAGTTGTCTTTTAAGTTCGTCAATTCTTAAATTTGTATGTGTTGTTAAGTCATTTATTAAAAAATCATTAAGCTTTTTTAATTGATTGATTTCTTTACTTAATACATTAAACCAAGTTTGGGAATTCATACTTGAAAGCCTGTTTTCTTCAGCGGATAAAAAAAAGGTTTGTTCAATGTCTAAAATACTTTTCTCTTTGTAAATTAATTCAAGCTGAGATATTTGCGGTATTGTAGCTGCATTCTTAAATGTTTTTAAAAACCCCTTTTTTTGACCTATTAATTGAATAAATTTTCTAAACTGAGGGGTAGATAAATAGCCTTGTTCAATTGCTAAACTACCCATTGCACGCTCAAGCCCCATCATTTCTTTTAAATTTGAAATTGCACTAATAGCGGTAAAATTATGAGCTATTTTAGAGCTCATTTTTTGATGAGTTATGTTTTCTGTTATATCTAATAAGGAGGTAATAAATCTACTATAAAATTTAAATGTAGAATCAATATTTGTTTCCTTACGTTGATTCACAAGTTGTATTAGATGGTTTTCTATAAGAGTAATACCTTTTGTCGCTTTATTATTTATTGGTTGTTTAATTATTGCTTCAACTTTCTGTTTATATATATTTATTTCTTGATCAGTATATTTATATTGTTTGCTTAGCTTGGAATGAAATTCAATATTTTTTAAAGCCAAATATGCGATAGATAATCCTCGTTCAATCTGTAAATTATGAGTTATTGAATTTACTTGAGAGACTAGTGGAATAAGTTCTAACTGGTTCTGTACAGGTACAAGTTCTTCATATGCTTTCCAGAATAAAAAAAAGCTTAAAATGAATAATGCAACAACTGGAAGTATAGTCGCGAATACCAAACGATTATTTAAAACAAAATGTTCACTTAACCAGATACTTATTCCTTTATGCCTTGGGGGTTTTTCATCGGCTAAGTTAAGTTTATAAACTTGCTGAGCAAAATTAAAGTCTTCTCCAATAATATGATTCATTAGCCAGTTATATAGAAAAACATTAACTTCTTGAGACACTTTCCTTGTGTCAGCAGAGAGTAGTTTTTGCTTTAATTCAGGCACTTTTTTAACAAAATCTTGATGCTGTTTTATATGGTTTTCTAAATCAGAATAATGAGATTCCTTCATTAAGGCTTCTTCACGAGAGAAGTGAGCAACAATATATTCTTCTAATTGAAGAAAAATATTTTCTATAACATCAGAAGTATGGTTGCTCTGAATAGCATTGGATAATTCAGTAATAAGTGATAACAGCTTTTTATGGTCATTATCAATACTCTCAATACCAATATTTAATCCATCATTCCAATGAAAATTTTGCATATTTTATTTTAACTTTTGAGTTGTCCTGCACGGATGATTTTTGGTACCCCTAAAATTATTTAGGTGATTTTATGAAGGTATGTCAGAGTAATAGGTATATAACATTTATACCATGTTAGAAATAATACTAAAAGTCATTAAACCTGAGCTAAGCAGCATTATTTAGTTTCATTCTAAAGTTTTGCAAAAGCAGGACGATGTATAAGATAAGTGGATAAGATTATTTGAGGGTAAGGGTTATGAGTAAAGAAGTACAAAATAGTATCGAAGAATTAGTCAATTCAAGCCTTGATATTGCAGCGGAAGAGGTGTTGGAGGGTGCTGATACAGCTGTCGATAGTGAATTGGAAGCTATTGAAGATGATGGACTTGCCGAACCTGAAGAGCTTGACTTGGATACGGTTAAGGGCGATGAAGATATAGAGGCACAAATTGAAGCTGACTCTGAATTAGAAGATAAAATTGATTCAGTGTTAGATGAGGCTCTTGATATTGACGAGGAGCTTGAAGCTGAGAGTCCAGAACAGTCAGGGCTAGATACTATTGACGATGAAGCTGTAGATACTGAGGTCGACATGCATACAGAGGAGGTGGCTGAGACTGAAATGGGCGGTTCAGTTCCTGTTGAATCTATTGAAGCATTAGAAAATGAAGTGTCTGAACTTGAAACTGAAATACAGACACAAATGGATTCGCTTGTAGTAAAAGCAGATCATTTAAAAAATAGTATTCAAAGTGAAATTCAACGTGTCTCAGATAAAAATGAGGAATTACAAATACAGGTAACTCAGCTAGAAAAGCAATTGTCAGAGTCAGAAGGAAAAGTAGAAGCTTTAGTCGAAGTTCAGGATAGACAGCAGGAAACGATCAAAAAGTTGATTAGGATATTAAAAGGGGTCAATACTAAAATTACTCATTTATATGATAGTAAAGATTGAGGGTTAAACTGAAATAAGAAGAGGAGTTAATTTACATAAATTACAGTTCAAATTCATCAAGCAATATTTTAAATAGATTGTGATTAATTTGAATCAAGTTACTCTCAGATATAAGCTGTTAAACTTCATTTAATTGGCGATGTAGTTCAGTTATTAGTAGTGCTAGATGATTATCTGTGGTGTACAAAGCTCCCCGATGGTTCATAAAGGTTGAGTCTGGCCTATTTAAATCAAGAGCCTGTCCATGAATGTCTGTAGCCACTGCATTAATCTCATTAAATAAACAAGCTGTTGCAGCAAAGTCCCATAGCCCTCCGCCACCTAAATCAGACTTAGGAAATTTAAAATAACACGCGGGGGCTTGTTCTAATACCCAGCATGCATTAAGTACCGCCCCGCCCTGTTGAATGACCTTTAATTCGGAATATCCTTGTATTTTACAAAGCTGCTTAAGTTGCTTAAGCACTTCGGTATATTGAGTATGTTGTGAGAAACTACGGTCAGTAATAAACGTGAGGGCTTGCTGATTAGTTGTGTTTAAAGATGGCAGCCTCCATGGAGAACCATTTCTATAGGCTCCATGTCCTTTAATGGCGTAATAAAGAGCTTGTGTCACTGGGTCAAAAATAACACCAATATAAGGTATCCCGGTGCGAGAAACCAAGGCTATAGCAATAGAGTAGCCATGTGTTGATTCAATAAAAGGTAAAGTACCGTCTAGGGGGTCGATACACCAGAAATAATCTTTTTCTAAGCGTTGTTGATCATCAGGACTTTCCTCTGTTAATAAGGCTAAATCAAATTGTTCACATGTTGAATTTAGAGTTTTTAAAATGATATCTTGGCTTAAATGATCAACCTCTGTGACGACTTGCGAAGCGAGGCTTGATCCCCCTTTTTTGGTTTTAACGACAACTTTTTTGTTTGTATATTGGGTGATAACTTGCCCTGCTTGAAGGGCTGCAGAAATAGCACATTGTGTTAATAAAAATAATTCATTCTGCTTAAGCTTCATAAGTGAGTTTATTGATTGCCAGGGTGGTTTAGTTTGAAAATCACTTCACGCGCTAATTGTTCACTGTAACTGTTAATTTTCCAATGGTCGGGACTCCAGCCTTTAATAAATCGATGAAAATCAGTCCATGCGATAGGGTATAAAGCTCGCCATTCTTGTTCAACAGCATGGCTATCAATATCCGTTTGGTATTTTTCTAAGGCGAGTTTTAATTGTTGAAAGTAATAATCTAATAAACTAGTTTCTTGTTGTTGGCACTGTTGTTCATTTAGACAGCTACCTATAAAATAAGCCACATCTTTCATTCCACAACCGCCTCCCACATATTGAAAATCTACAGCGGCAACATGATTGCTATCTTGACTAAAACAAAAATTAGCTAATTTTGCATCACCGTGAACAAAGGATTTAAAAGTGCAATTCTGTAATTTTTGATCAATTTGGCTCGCGACACCTTTCAAATCAATGTCTTGTAATGCTCTTAATTCATCAGGCCGTGTATCTAAATGCCAATAAGTTCCTATGGGCCAAAGATCATTTGCTTGCTTATTCATAAAGGTAGCATGGAAATGTGCAAGCCAAGATAAACAGGCTTTAATCTCCTTGTCTGATACTTGTGTTTTTAGTACAGGAAAACCTGAAGTATTTAAATCTTCTAATACAATAAAAATTTCATCTTGCTTATGCTTGGTTGCAAAACAATGAGGCGTGTAGCATTGTGTAGAACACATTTGACTCCATTGTTTATACCAAGCCACTTCAATTTGATAAGATTTAACTTTTCGTTGATGCGATAAATCAGTATTCCAGCCGCGAGGGTGATGGTTTTGAGCGGGTAAGCGAATATGCTTAAGGATAACACTTTGTTGATCTGCCCCTTCTAGGCCGTAACGAACTATTTCACCATAGCCATTCCATAAGCTTTGAATTGTTTCTATTTTAAATAGCGATGTTGCATGCGTGGATTTAAGAATGAGTGATTGTAACGACTTATTCATTTATTCAGCTCTAGAGGTATAAGGAATAATTTCCCGTAGATTCCAGTATTATAAGCGATAGCTTAAAGGATCAGTAGCGGCTTAAAGCAGGGCGATGCATATTTCTAAGTTAAATAAAATGAAACTTTGAAATTGATCGAACTTCTTTTGATTTATTTAATTTAATCAAGCCGTAAACAATTCTATGGATTACCCAAATAACGGCAGCAAAAATGACGACAAACCCAATAAAAAAAGGAAGGGTAGCGGATCCAATTAAAACCAAAGCCAAAGCAACCCAGAATGTTTCAACTTGCCATTTAAAGTGTGATTCCAACCACGTTCCTTTAACTCTCTGCATATTTAAATAGTTGAGAATGACTGCAATTATAAAGGTCACTCCTCCTAGAAAAAAAGCCAATGCCTGAAGAACATAGATATATCCAGCCAAACCTTCGTAATCAGAAAAATGGTCTTTGTGTTTATGATGTGTGGTTAATGTGTTCATAGCAACCTCCATACACTGCTAATATCTATGACAGGATGGAAGTGTATTTAGTTGCATTTGTTTGTTAACTTAACTAAGAAGGGATTTAATTTAGGCACAAAACCATGATTCTTGGAATGAGGAATTCTAGCTAAGCGTAAGGGACTAATTTATACAGACTTAGACTCAACCTGATACTCCTCTTTATAGATAATCAACCAAGAGGGACACCTGTATGGTGAGTCTGACCATACCATATTTTTTGGTTATGAAATGTACCCAGTACATTCATCAATTGAACTATTTTTTTATGATTTTCTATTGACTCATGCGTTTGGGTTGAAGCCTCTGTACGCGCTAAATGGCTAATTTGAAAGCGCATTGAACGCTCGATTAAATCGACATCTTTAATTGATAATTTAAATTGTTTATTGTAAACACTCATAATAATACCCTCATTTGCAAGGTAGCGTGAAAAACGTCTGTTGAATTAAAAGGTTCAACAGGGTTGACCTATGTTCTATTTTTATATTCAAACGATATTCGCCGTAAATCCAATCTACTCCAATTATTTTTCTCGCACAATGACATATTTAGCGCATTATCAGACAAACTATTATTTTCAATCCCGTAATAAAACTATAGGTCAAATTAAATTTTGGCATAAATTGAGGGAAAATTGGCATTGTGCAATATGAATTTGCGGATGATAATGAAGTATCAAACAGTTTTATTCTTGTATAGTTTTCACATTATCTTTTTAAAAAAGGATAACAATGAATATACCAATTCATATAAGGTCAATCGGAATTGTGGCATTTTCAGGGGCAGAAGTTCTTGATATTACGGGTCCATATGAAGTTTTTTCGTTTGCTAACATGATATTGCAAAAAGAAGGAGCCACTCAGGAAGCTGCATATACAATTTCTGTATTGGCAGAGCGCCCCGGCCCTGTAGTCACTATGACTGGTTTGCAGATTATCGCTGATCAAAGCTTTAGGGATATAGATATAAGCTTAGATACTTTATTAATTCCAGGTGGAGACCCCCAAGTACTATTAGCGAACACTCAGGTTGTTGAATTGATAAATGATATGGAACCCAAAGTTCGTAGGTTAGTATCAGTTTGCACAGGGGCTTTTCTGTTAGCGGAAAGTGGAGTGCTTGATGGCTATAAAGCAACAACCCATTGGAATTATTGTACTGAGTTCACCGAGAAATACCCTCAGGTGAATCTCCAACCCGATCGAATATTTATTAATGAAGGTAATATCACTACTTCTGGCGGTATTACTTCAGGTATTGATCTTGCTTTGGCTCTGGTGGAAGAAGACTGGGGACAGAAGATAGCTTTAGCAGTTGCACAATTCTTAGTTGTATATCTTAAGCGCCCAGGAGGACAGTCCCAGTTTAGTCGTTATCTTACGAGAGAAGCGTCAAAACATAGTGGTATTCGTGATCTACAGTCATGGATTATACAAAACCCAGAAGAAGATTTGAGGGTCGATTCTCTATCTAATCGTATGGCGATGAGTTCACGTAATTTTTCACGACTATTTCTCTCTGAAACAGATATGACTCCAGCTAAATTTGTTGAAATGGCACGCATCGATGCTGCCAGAAATTTACTTGAATTAACAAAGGTTCCAATTGAGACCATTGCTGATAGATCTGGTTTTAAAGATTCAGAAAACATGCGTAGAGCCTTTATACGTAAACTAGGTGTTAACCCAAGAGAATATCGTAAACGATTTGGCAAGCACTCTCACCATAATTAACAATAATAATTAATAGGGGGTTCAATTACCTTTAGGAACGTGCATGGAATAACTTCCCGAAATTATAACGTAGGATTTTTGTTTCAGGTGGAATGATCTCATAAGGCGCATAGCAGGCTACGCAACGAATGAGATCATTCTATCTGGAGCAAAAAGACAAGTTAGAAA